>OGGI01000590.1_pt1 | contig 33984 bp, 19 predicted proteins | sample 1571051 | NCBI WGS metagenome assembly OGGI01 (sample SAMEA2582075, study PRJEB24529) | metagenome | biome: Human gut stool | place: China | collected 2011 | reverse complement strand
CACAGTCAGGAAATACACAGGCGATGGCAGAGGCAGTCGGCGCCGGAATCACAGCAGCAGGTAAGGAAGCCGCAGTGGTAGATGTAAGCAGCGTCTCTACAGCGGAGTTAAAGAACGCAAAGGCATTTGCACTCGGATGCCCGGCAATGGGTGCTGAGGTTCTTGAGGAGGGCGAGATGGAGCCTTTCGTAACCGAGGTAGAAGGATTTGCGGCAGGCAAGACCATCGGTCTGTTCGGTTCCTATGGCTGGGGAGACGGACAGTGGATGCGCGACTGGGTAGACCGCATGTCATCCGCAGGCGCGAATGTATTGAACGGCGAAGGCGTGATCTGTAAGGAGGCACCGGACGATGAGGCTGTGGCTGCCTGCACCGATCTCGGCAGGCAGCTTGCGGCGGTGTAGTCATGAGTGTTGTGATTGTAGGCGGACATGACCGCATGGTCTGCCAGTACAAAAAGATCTGTAAGGAACATAACTGTAAAGCGAAGGTATTTACACAGATGCCGGCAAAGCTCGGGAACCAGATCGGATCACCGGATCTGATTATTCTCTTCACCAACACCGTATCACATAAGATGGTACGGTGTGCGGTGGCAGAGGCGGAGCGCTGCAATGCGGATGTGGTGAGAAGCCATACCAGCAGCGGAAGTGCACTTACAGAGATTCTGGAGAGGGTTTGCGGATAAATAAAAGAGACTGCCGTATGACGGCAGATTCCCAAAAGATCCTGGCTGGTCCGGTTGGACAGGCCGGGATTTTTTTGATGAGAAAAATAACACAATAAAACACTTGCAATATACCCCAAGGGGGTATATAATGAGCCTGCAAATGAGTAATAGAAACAGACTTGCGGGTAAATAGTAAGAAAGAGGGCAAAGCGTATGGCAGAGGAAAAGGAATGCTGCTGTTCCCATAAGACAAAGGAACGGTCAGAGAAAGAATACAAGGATATGATTCACCGCTTAAACCGCATCGAGGGACAGATTCGCGGGATTAAGGGAATGGTGGAGCGGGATGCTTACTGTACGGATATTCTGGTGCAGGTGGCTGCTGTGAATGCGGCGCTCAACAGCTTTAACAAGGTACTTCTCGCCAATCATATCAAGACCTGCGTGACGAATGATATCCGCGAGGGCAGGGAGGAGACCGTCGACGAACTGGTGACGGTGCTCCAGAAATTGATGAAATAGACGGGAGAGTGAGGAAGATGAAGCAATATACAGTGACGGGAATGAGCTGTGCGGCGTGCAGCGCGCGCGTGGAAAAAGCAGTGTCGAAGGTGCCGGGGGTGACATCCTGCTCGGTGAGTCTTCTGACGAATTCCATGGGTGTCGAGGGAACCGCGCCGCCGCAGGAGATCATCCGGGCGGTTGAGAACGCCGGATACGGCGCTGCCGAGAAGAAGCGGGGCGGCGAAGGAACCGCGGGAGCGGGAGCGGCGATGCCGCAGGAAGAGATGTTAAAGGACCGGGAGACGCCTCTTTTAAAAAAGAGACTGGTGACTTCGGTAGGCTTTCTGGCAGTGCTGATGTATTTTTCCATGGGACATATGATGTGGGGATGGCCGCTGCCGGCGTTCTTTGAAGGAAACCATGTGGCGATGGGGCTGGTACAGCTCTTGCTGACGGTGGTGATCATGGTCATCAACCAGAAGTTCTTTATCAGCGGATTCAAGAGTCTCTGGCACCGGGCGCCGAATATGGACACACTGGTAGCGCTGGGGGCAACGGCAGCGTTCGGCTACAGTACCTACGCACTCTTTGCAATGACCGATGCACAGGTGCGCGGCGATATGGACGGGGTCATGAGCTACATGCACGAGTTCTACTTTGAATCGGCGGCGATGATTTTGACGCTGATCACGGTCGGAAAAATGCTGGAGGCGCGTTCAAAAGGCAAGACGACCGATGCGCTCAAGAGCCTGATGAGCCTGGCACCGAAGACTGCCACCATCGTGCGTGACGGTGTGGAACAGGAGGTTCCGGTCGCGCAGGTCAAAAAGGGAGACGTCTTCGTGGTGCGCCCGGGGGAGAACATACCCGTGGATGGTATCATCCTCGAGGGCAGCAGTGCCGTGAATGAGGCGGCGCTGACCGGCGAGAGCATACCGGTGGACAAGGCGCCAGGAGATGAAGTCTCCGCGGCGACCGTGAACCAGTCCGGCTTTTTAAAATGCGAGGCGATGAGAGTCGGCGAGGATACAACCTTATCCCAGATCATCCAGATGGTCAGCGATGCCGCGGCGACCAAGGCGCCGATTGCCAAGATTGCCGATAAGGTATCGGGCGTATTTGTGCCGACGGTCATTGGAATTGCGATCGTGACACTGATTGTGTGGCTGGTTGCCGGAAAGCCGGTCGGCTTTGCGCTGGCGAGAGCGATCTCTGTTCTGGTCATCAGCTGCCCGTGTGCGCTCGGACTTGCCACTCCGGTAGCCATCATGGTCGGAAACGGCATGGGTGCTAAGAACGGTATTATGTTCAAGACGGCAATCTCTCTGGAGGAGACCGGAAAAATGCAGATTGTAGCGCTCGATAAGACCGGAACCATCACGAGCGGAGAGCCGCGGGTTACGGATGTCCTTCCGGCGGAAGGCGTTCCGGCGGAGGAGCTGCTGCATGCGGCAGGGATTCTGGAGCAGAAGAGCGAGCATCCGCTTGCAAAGGCCGTTCTTGCCTACGTGAAGGAGCAGGCCGGGGCAAAGGCGCAGTCCGGCGGGAAGAGGGCGCCTGCGGCAGACGGAGCATCTGGCGGAGCGGACGGCTTAGAAGATATGCTGACCGATTTCATGGCGCTTCCGGGCAATGGTCTGACCGGTGTGCGGGATGGAAGACGGCTTTACGGCGGCAATCTCATCTTTATCGAGCAGCACGTGAAGGTGTCCGATGCCATGAAGCGGCAGGCAGAGCAGCTCGCCATGCAGGGCAAGACGCCGCTGTTTTTTGCAAAGGATGAGAAGCTGCTCGGCGTAATCGCCGTGGCGGATGTCATCAAGGAGGACAGCCCGCGTGCGGTGGCAGAACTGCAGAACATGGGAATCTATGTGGTGATGCTGACCGGCGACAATGAGCGGACGGCGCAGGCGATCGGAAAAGAGGCAGGCGTGGACGAGGTGATCGCCGGCGTGCTTCCGGACGGCAAGGAGCAGGTGGTAAGAGAACTGCAGAAAAAGGGCAAAGTGGTCATGGTCGGCGATGGAATCAATGACGCGCCGGCGCTTACAAGGGCGGATATCGGAATGGCGATCGGCGCTGGAACGGATATTGCCATTGATGCCGCGGATGTCGTGCTGATGAAGAGCCGCCTGTCGGATGTGCCTGCGGCAATCCGCTTGAGCCGCGCAACCCTGCGCAATATTCATGAAAATCTGTTCTGGGCATTTTTCTACAATATTATCGGCATTCCTCTTGCGGCAGGCGTGTGGATTCCGCTGTCCGGCTGGCAGTTAAACCCGATGTTCGGTGCGGCAGCCATGAGCTTATCCAGCTTCTGTGTTGTGACCAACGCGCTGCGCCTGAATCTGTTCCGGATGTATGACGCCGGAAAAGACCGCAGGATCAAAAATGCGGTGACAGGGCAGACCGCCGCAGCTGCGGCGAAGGAGCCGGATGACGCTTTGGAGAAGAAATCAGAAACAAATCAAAAAAAGGAGAATGAGACAATGAAAAAGACAATGAAGATTAACGGTATGATGTGTGGACACTGTGAGGCGAGAGTCAAGAAGGCACTCGAAGCGGTAGAAGGCGTGCAGGAGGCTGTTGTCAGCCACGAGTCAGGAAACGCGGTTGTGACGCTTACCAGCGACGTGGCGGATGAGGTCTTAAAGAAGGCGGTTGAGGATCAGGATTACGAGGTGGTTTCTGTCGAATCCTAGAAATAAGGTCAAAAGTTTCATTGACTTTATGAGGTCGGCTTGGTACAGTGAAAGGTAGGAGGAATGTTATGCGTTATGTACCACTCAAGGAGGCAGAACCGGGCATGGTTCTTGCAGCCGACCTTTATGATTCCGTCGGAAGAACGCTGATTGGCTGCCATTGCGAATTGACGGAGAGCTATCTGGAAAAACTGGAAGCTTACGGATTCGACGGTGTATATATAGAAGATAAACTTTCAGAGGGCATCACGATTGAGAGTGTGATTACGCCGCAGTTAAGGCAGGAGGGACAGGAGCGCATCCGTGCCTGCGACATTGACGGATGTAAGCTGATTGCCAGACGCATGGTGGAGGAGATTTTATCCTGCGGAAATGTGTCTCTTGATCTTACGGACTTAAGAAGCTACGACGATTACACTTACGCACATTCTGTGAACGTGGCGGTATACTGCGGCGTCATTGGAATGGGTATGGGGATGAGTGAAGTGGAGCTGGGGCATCTTGTGACTGCGGCATTGCTTCATGACCTCGGAAAGCTGCAGATCCCGGATGAGATCTTAAACAAGCCGGGACGTCTGACACAGGAAGAATATCTGATTATGAAATCCCACGCAACACTGTCATACCAGATTATCAGTGAGCGGTGGGATATTTCTGCGCATATCAAGGAGGCCGTGCTGCATCACCATGAAAATGTGGACGGAAGCGGATACCCGGACGGGCTGGAAGGCGCGCAGCAGACGATGTTTACCAGGATTCTGCACGTGGCGGATGTCTATGATGCACTTACGTCCAGGCGCCCATACAAGGAGCCATACGCACCGTACGAGGCGACAGAGTATCTGATGGGCGGCTGCGGCATCATGTTTGACCGCGAGGTAGTGGAGACACTTCTAAAGTATGTGCCGCTCTATCCGAAGGGAACGATGGTTACGCTTTCCGATGGAAGAGAAGCCATCATCTATGAGAATTTTGGCGTACATAATTTAAGACCCGTAGTGCGTCTGATGGACGGGGAACTGTTGGATCTGTCCAACGAAGCGAACTACCATATTACATTGCGTATGAAGACGGAATCCGGCTTCTCCACGGAAGAGGCAGAAAAGGAGCGCAACGAGATGATACGGCCGCCGGTACGCTGCCGGATCATGGTTGTGGACGATATGAAGACGAATCTGCAGATGCTGCGTGGCATTTTAGAGCCGTTATATGATGTCATCCTGATGAAATCCGGTCACCAGGCATTGCTGTATCTGAAAAAATATCCGGCGCCGGATCTGGTGCTGATGGATATCGATATGCCGGAGGTGGACGGTATCGAGACTGCCAAACGCATTATGGAGATGACGGATCGCACGGTGCCGATCCTGTTCGTCACGGCGCTCTGCGACAGACAGACGGTCACGCTGTGCCGGAATCTGGACGCGGCAGTTTACATTGTAAGACCGTACAAGCCGGTCTTTGTCAAGACAGAGATCAAGAGGATTCTGATGGGGCGGAGTGAGATTGAATGATATTATTGGTTCAGATAATATGTCTTTGTTATACGCTGTATGTACTGCAGGAATATGCCACTTCCGGTGCATATTCCAGACAGCACAGGCTGTTGCCGCTGCTGGTCGGACTGATCGGTGTATATAATTTCTATCAGGTTGTCCTTACGCTCACCGGACAGACAGAACTGTTCGGGCGTTTGAAGGACATGCTCTTAATTCAGGTGCTTTATCTGATTCTTATCTATATCATGGATTTTCTGAAAATCCATATCCCCTACGGGGTGCAGTGGATTATGTTTTGTGTGCTGCTCGCGCTGAATGTGATTGTTTTTATGCGCTACCGGCAGCCGGAAATCTATCACATTTATTTCAGAATTTACTTAATCGGATGTACAGCGGCGATCGTTGCAATGGGGACCTACGCCTATCTGCGCCGTTCCCTGACCATGCATGAGCATCAGATTGCCAATCTGCTCTATATTGTGCTGCTCGTGAATGCAGCAGCGATGGGCGCGGAAAAGTTTTTTACTATTCCGGGCAATCTTCTGATGCTGGCAGCTACAACCGGTGTCTGCGGTGCGGTTCATTATCTGATCCAGACGGATCAGCTGATGGATACGGGCGAGCTTCTGCGCGAGCGGCTGTACGATGACTCGGATACGGCAGTGGTACTGCTGGATACCAATTTTTATTGCGTTGATGCGAACCGCAGCGGCAGAAGTCTGTTTGCGGGTCCGATGCAGTTGTATGAGAGAGACAGCCGCAGGCACCGCGGATACATGCAGGAGGCGGGGGAGCTGGCGAAGTCCATACAGGAGGGAAAAAAGAGCCGGGAGATCGAGAAGAACGGACAGTATTATCAGTGTCAGTGTACGCCGGTGTACTATTCAGGGAGACTCCGTGGATATATTCTCGGTGCCTGGGATATTACCAGCCCGAAAAAAGAGACGCAGCTGATGCAGGCATTAAAGGGAAAAGCAGAGATGCAGACGGCGCGGAAAAGTGATTTCCTCGCGCAGATGAGCCATGACCTGAAAAGCCCGCTGCACGCCATCATCGGAATCACGGATATTTTAAGCAGCCGCAAGGAACTCACGGCAAGTGACCGTGCACTCCTGCTTCACATCAAGGGAGCTGGGAACAGCCTTGTGGAACAGGTGAATGCGATTCTTGACTATTCCAGAATTGAGGCAGGAAAGTTCGAGCTGATGGCGGAGTGCTACCGGCTGGATCAGGTGCTCGAGGAGGTGGCACACATGTGTGTCATCAATCTGCAGTCGAAGAGGGTGTGGTTTGAGGCCTGTATACAGGGAGAATTCCCGGAGAAAATGTATGGGGATGCCATGCGCGTCCGGGAAATTTTGCAGAATCTGCTCGCAAATGCGGTCAAGTTCACAGAGGAGGGCGAGATCCGCTGTGTGATTACCTGTGAGGCAATCCGGGATTCCTCGGATGTGATGGTCCGCTGCAGGGTGTCGGACACCGGCACCGGAATGACAAGCGAACAGCTGCGGCAGGGATTTGATTCGTATGTGAGCTATGCGGCAGAGAGCGGACAGTCGGGAAATGGACTGGGACTTAGCATTGTAAAGGAACTTGCAAACCGTATGGGAGGCAGTGTCTGCGCCGAGAGCAACGGCACCAGGGGAACCACGATTACCGTGGAAATCCGGCAGAAGGTGTGCGGAAGCACCCTGCATGATGCGGTGTGCTATACGACGGACAGTCTGCTGCGCGAGTCAGTGGTCTATACGGAGCGGATCCAGCCGACATGGATCTATCCGGGGGCACATGTTCTGCTCGCGGATGATATGCGGATCAATCAGGAGATTTTCCAGGAACTCGCAGCGCCGTGGCGGTTTACACTGGATGTTGTGCGCAACGGAAAGGAGGCTGTGGAGGCGGCAGCGCGGAAGGAGTATCAGCTGATTTTTCTGGATCAGAGAATGCCGGAAAAAAATGGTGATGAAGCGGCGAAGGAGATCCGCCAGTTTTGCGATATCCCAATGGTACTTATGACTGCTGATATTACCGCGGAGTTAAAGAATCGGAATCGCAGACCGGAATTTACGGCGTATCTGGACAAGCCGATCGATGTGTCAGAGCTAAAGAAAGTGATTGAGACTTATCTGCCTGTCGCAGAGCGCAGGGATTTCCTGCTTCACGCGCAGATGAACCATGGGGCATACCGCCGTCTCTTGCAGACGTTTTTGCAGGAGACGGGATCGCTTGCAGCAGAACTGCCGGGCTATGTGCCGGAGCAGCTGGAGCTTTTCGGAACGAAAGTGCACGGAATCAAGGGCGCCAGCCAGCAGATCGGCAGACAGGCGTTAAGCGAGAGCGCAGAAATCATGGAAATGGCGGCAAAGACAGAAAATATCCGGTACATGGAAAAGCATATGACAGAGTTTTTGGAGACGATCCGGCACACGTTAGAGAGTGTCGAGGATGAATTAAAGAATCTGCCGCAGGAGATACAGGGGGAAGGCGCAGCCACGGCAGAGGACATACCGGAGGAAAAACAGCAGATTCTGGCGCAGCTTAGGGAAGCTTTTGATGCGTGTGATTTAAACGGGATTGAGCAGGGACTTTCCCGGTTTGCGCGTGCCCATCTGACAGCGGAGGAACGGGAACTGTTGACAGAACTGCATGCGGCATATGAGAACCTGGATTACGAAGAGGGAAGCGAACTGCTTTCCGGCCGGATGCTGTGATAGAAGTGAAAGAAAAAATGATTGTTTTGTACAGGTTACGCGATTGATAGTGTGAGAAAAAATCCCCACGCAGAGATATACTGTGCGTAGAATAGAAATCCGGAGTTCCCGGAGCAGCTGACAGGAGATCTGCAGCAAATTTGTACAGGGGGAAAACTATGAATCTGGCAGAAATTACACATCGGGCGTATTTTTTAGACTGCTATCCGCTTGATGAGAGACATTTAAAAATCAGTATTCAGACAGGAAAAGATGTGGACGAGGTGATCCTCTGGGCGGGCGACCCGTATTCCGCCGGGATTGCCGAGAACGAGCAGAACTGGCAGGGAGAGCGGGTGCCGATGGAACTGGAGCGGGAACTGGCGCACCGAAATGTATATAGTGCCGTCCTCACACCGGCGTACCGCAGGATCAAGTACCATTTTGAGATCAACGGCGGCGGGGAGAGCGTCTGCCTGTATGAGGATGGATTTGTGAAAGCGGGAGAGAATTTTTCAGCGGACCGGATGATCCAGCGTTTTATCTATCCGTGGATGAACCGGGCGGACATTATGAAGGTGCCGGAATGGGCGGAGAATATCGTGTGGTATCAGATTTTCCCGGATCGTTTCTGCAGAAAAAATCCGGGAGAAAAGCGTCATTCCTGCCGCGGATGGGCTTGTCAGGAGGATGCAACCTGGAAGGAGTTTTACGGGGGTGATCTGGCGGGAATCCGCAGCCGCCTTGCCTATATTGCAGACCTCGGCGTCGGAGGCATCTACTTAAACCCGATTCTGTGGTCGGATTCCAACCACCGGTACGACACGATCGACTACCACAGCGTGGAGCCGGATATCGGCACGGAGGAAGAACTGAAGGTGTTGATTGCGGAGGCGCATGCGCTCGGACTCCGTGTGATGATCGATGCGGTATTCAATCATTGCGGAGCGAAGTGCGCGCTCTGGCAGGACGTGCTGGAAAAGGGACCGCAGTCCGACTATTATCACTGGTTCTGCGTGAACCGCTGGCCGATCGATGCGCAGACCCATGCGACGAAGCGGGGGGATTATTTTTCGTTTGCGTTTGTTGACAATATGCCAAAATTTGATACCAGTGAGCCGGACGTGATGGAGTATCTGACCGGCATTGCAAAGCACTGGGTATGTGACTGGAAGGTTGACGGAATCCGTTTTGATGTCGGCAACGAGATTTCACATGCATTTTTAAAACATCTGCGTCTGGAATTGAAAAAGTGCAATCCAAAGCTTTTCCTGCTCGGCGAGATCTGGCATGATGCTTTCCCGTGGCTGCTCGGCGACGAGTATGATTCGACGATGAACTATCCGTTTCTGGCGTGTGTGAATAACTTCTGGGCAGATAAGACACAGAGCGGAACGGATTTTATGCATGGCATTAACCAGTGTTACAGCATGTACTACGAGCAGGTGAACCGGGTGTTGTTTAATCTGTTAGATTCCCATGATACGGACCGTCTGATGGAGAGATGTCACGGCAATGCGGATACGTTTCTGGCACAGCTTACAGTTCTGTTCACCATGCAGGGCGCGCCGGGCATCTACTACGGCACCGAGATCGGTATGGACGGAGGCGGCACGAAGGCGAACCGGAAGTGCATGCCGTGGGAGGAGATCGATGCGGGCAGCTTTGCGGAACTGACCGGACAGGTAAAGCAGCTGATTGTGATGCGCAGGCAGTATCCGCAGACAAGGAGCCCAAAAGTGGTATGGGATGTCAGAGAGGATTCCAGATTGTTACATTATTATAAGAAAAAAGAAGGACAAAAAACGCTGGAGGTCTGCATTAACGCCGGGGAGGAACCGGTGCGGACAGGGGAGCGGGGACTGCCGGAGCCGGAGGACTGCCTGTTCGCGAACGGATTGGAGCACGGAAGCTTAAGACCGCAGGGCGTTTTCATAAGATTAGTGTGAACATGACACTGCCGTATCGGATCCCGTCTGATGCGGCGGTGTCAGCAGCTCCACTGCAATCCGGAGGCAGAGTGTCTGCATGGATTCCATATCAAACTGACTGCAGAGGGAAGTCTCCAGCTGGGTGTGCGCAAAGCTTTCCAGAAGCTGGATACCTAAATAGATGCGTTCCCTGAGCGCCGGAAGTCCTGCGTATGCGGGGGGACATTTCTGCACGAGGGTATCGACTGCATCGAGCAGAATCCGGTGATAGGCATGCCGGACAGCCAAAATCTTCTGTGTTTTTTGTTCGCAGGTGTGATAAAATGAATTTACAATGGTTTTTACAGGAAAATGTATTGAGGGGAATTTCATATGTTAAAGGTTTTTTTGGCGGAAGATGAGATCGTTATGCGGGAGGGCATAAAGAACAACATCGACTGGCAGGGGGAAGGCTTTGAATTTGTCGGTGACGCGGGCGACGGGGAGCTCGCCTATCCGATCATCCAGAAGACGAGACCGGATATTCTGATCACGGACATTAAGATGCCGTTCATGGATGGACTGGAGCTGAGCCGTCTCGTGAAGCACGAGCTGCCGGAGACCAAGATCATACTCCTGAGCGGGTATGACGAGTTCCAGTATGCAAAAGAGGCAATCGACATCGGAATCACGGATTATCTGGTGAAGCCGGTCACGGGTGCACAGCTGATCGGGACACTCAAGAAGATCGGTCAGAAGATCGAGGAGGAGCGCGGGAAGCAGAAGCAGCAGGCGCCGGAGGAGGCGAGATCTGCCGGCAGGCAGCGGCTGTTCCGGCACATGGTCTCCGGAAAGCATACCTATGCGTCGGTGTTCCAGGAGGCGAAGGAGCTGGGACTTGAGCTGATTGCGGAGCAGTACAATATCATGCTGCTCCAGCTGTTCTCCGAGGAGAAGGAGGATGTCCTGCCGGAGAAGATAAAAGCCTTCGAGCAGGAGCTGGAGAAGTACATGGAGCAGTCCGGCAATCTGATTGTCGCAAAGCAGAGCCGGGCGGAGTACGATTTTGTGCTGAAGGGCACAGGGCAGCAGTCTCTCGCGGAGACGACAGAGCAGGTAAAAAGCCTGCTGGCAGAGTATTTCCGGAGAGAGACGGCGGTGGAGTATGTCGCGGCGCTCGGGACACCGGTGGAGCGTTTCAGCGAGCTGCAGCAGTGCTACCGGCAGACCAACCTGTGCTTTTCCAGACGCTATTCGGTAGAGCGCAACCAGATCCTTGAGGAGGAGACGCCGGGGGAGACTGCGGCGGAGGTTCTGGAGGATGTAAAGCTCGGGGAGCTGAATATCTCCAGCCTGAGCCAGCGGCAGGCAGAGGCTTTTCTGTACACGGGCACTAGGGAGGAGGTGTCCGGCTTCGTGGAGGATTACTTTGCACAGCTCGGGGACGGCAATGTAAAGTCTATCTTCCTGCGCCAGTACGTGGTGATGGATCTGTATGTGACGGCGGTTTCCGTTCTGGAGAAGAGCGGTTACAAGAGCAGGGATCTCGTGAAGCGGTGCGGCGATGCGAAGGAGATGGTAGCCTACCTGACCACGGTTGAGCAGACCAAGGAATATATTAAGAAGCTTTTTTCGGCGGTGCTGGATTTGCGCAGTGAGGCGGTGGACGGAAAATACGACGGCATCATGCAGAAGGCAAAGACCTACATCAACGATCATTTTGAGAAGGACGGGATTTCCCTGAATATGGTCGCAGCGGAGGTAAATCTGAGTCCGAGCCATTTCAGCACGGTATTCGGTCAGGAAATGGGAGAGACGTTTGTAGAATATCTTACAAGAATCCGCATGGAAAAAGCGAAGGAGCTGCTCAGGACGACGGGAAAGAAGGTAACGGAGATTGCCTTTGAGGTGGGCTACCGGGATGCGCATTATTTCAGCAACCTGTTCAAGAAGACGCAGGGCTGCACACCGGGTGAGTACCGCAGCAGAGGGTAAAAGGGGAGATAGATATTGAAGAGAGGGTTTTCACTAAAGAGCAGGCTCTATATGCTGCTACTGATCTGTGTGGTGCCGCTGACCATACTTCTGGCGTATCTTCTGATTATGACGAACAAGATTTCCTCCGAGTATGACGGGATTGTCAGGAGAATCACAAAGGCAAACGCGTACAACATCAATTTCAAGGAGGACATGGACTACGTGATGTATATTATCGTAGTCAATTCGGAGCGTGCCGAGGAGCTGGTGGACACGGAGCAGCCGCACCGGATGATACAGGCCGCGCGGGAGGTGTTCGGCGAGCTCTATGAGGAGGCAGATTCCGAGTACGCCGCGAACCGGCTGTCAAGCATACTAAAGAGTCTTGACACGCTGGAGAATCGTGTGGAGGAGATCGAGAAGGATGCGCTCGTGACCGGGCTTTATGAGACGAACATGGAGCGTCTGGATCTGAATATCCGCGTCCTGACGGAGCTGATACAGGAGCAGATCCAGTATTATATCTACTATGAGACAACGAACATGGAGGAGCTGCGGATGGGAATCCGCGCGGATGTGGAGAGTGCCATCACGGCGATCACAGTGATTCTCGTCCTGATACTGCTCGGGGCATGGATGGTCAGCAGGAGGATTGTGCGGGGCATCACGGAGCCCATCCAGCGGCTGTGTGAGGCTGCGCAGGCAGCGGGAAGCGGGGATTTTGCGATCCGGGCGCAGGACGAGGAGCTGGATGAGCTCTCGGTTCTGAACAGCAGCTTTAACCAGATGGTGGAGGAGATCGGGCATCTCGTGGAGGATATACGCGTGGAGGAGCTGAATCTGCGCGCGGCGGAGCTGCGCGTGCTGCAGGAGCAGATCAACCCGCATTTTCTGTACAATACACTGGACAATATCATCTGGCTCGCGGAGGCGAAGGACACGGAGCAGGTCGTGAGGATGGTGTCGTCCCTGTCAAGCTTTTTTCGGACAACCTTAAGCAAGGGGCGGGAGTTCATCACGGTAAAGGAGGAGGAGCAGCACATCCGCAGCTACTTAGAGATCCAGCAGTTCCGCTACAGGGATATACTGGAATATGAGATTGCGATTCCGGAGGAGCTCTATGAATATGAGATCATCAAGCTGACGCTTCAGCCGCTTGTGGAGAATGCGCTCTACCACGGCATCAAGAACAAGCGCGGCGGCGGACATATCCGGGTGTCCGGTGCACTCTGCCAGGATGTCATGATTTTCAAGGTGCAGGATGACGGAATCGGAATGGACGGTGCGCGGCTTGCGCAGGTGTGCGCCATGCTCCGCGACGGGGAGCAGGAGCCGGAGGAGACGGGCGGCTTCGGACTGTTCAATGTCAACCAGCGTATCCAGCTCAATTATGGCAGGGAGTATGGACTGAAGATACAGAGCACCTACGGGCAGGGCACCGAGATCTGGGTGCGGATTCCGTGCCGGGCAGAGAAAATCAAAAGAAAACGCAACATTTCCAAAAAAAATTACACCTTTTGAGGAAAATACGGCAAAATTGTGAATGAGCTGTTCATAATTTAGTAAAAAATTATACTTATTTCAAAAGCCAGTCGGTATTTTTTAAACCGTCCGAAAGCTATAATAGGTACATGGTTAAGGACTTAACCAAATCTAATAAAAACTTTGGGAGGTTTTTAAAATGAAAAAAAAGTTAGTGAGTGTACTGATGTGCATGGCAATGGGCGCAACCTTACTGGCAGGCTGCGGAAGCGAGGAGGCTGCTGACAGCAGCAACACAACGGCAGCAGATGCAGCAGACGCAAATACGGCAGCGGACAGCGAAGCAGCGGATGCTTCTGACGCAGCAGATGCGGCAGACGCAGCTGACGGGGATGTAATCACAATCGGCTTTGCACAGGTTGGCCATGAGTCTGACTGGCGTACCGCATCCACGAATTCCGCACAGTCCATCTTCTCGGCAGAGAACGGATATGATCTCCAGTTCGTTGACTGCGACCAGGATTCGGCAGTCCAGCTGGAGGCAGTACGTGGCTTCATCGAGCAGGATGTGGATTACATCATCATCGACCCGATCGTATCGACAGGCTGGGACACGGTACTGACAGAGTGCGAGGAGGCAGGTATTCCGGTTATCGTCATTGACCGTACGATTGATGATTCGGACAAATATATTTCATGGGTAGGCTCCAACTTCAAGAATGAGGGTCTTGCAGCAGGTGAGTGGTTAAAGGCTTACACGGATGCAAAGGGCATCAGCGACGTGAACGTGCTCGTTATCGAGGGAACAACCGGTGCTTCCGCACAGATCGGACGTACGGACGGCTTCAAGGAGATCGCAGATGCAAACGGCTGGAACATTCTGGATTCCCAGACCGGTGATTTCACACAGGCTGGCGGACAGGAGGTTATGGAGTCTTACATCAAGAGCTACGAGGGACAGTTCAATGTAGTGGTATGCCAGAACGATAACGAGGCATTTGGTGCGATGGATGCCATGAAGGCAGCAGGTATCTCCTATGGTGTGGACGGAGACGTGATCCTGATTTCCTTCGATGCCTGCACCGCAGGTCTTGAGTATGTAATGTCCGGCGACATCAATGCAGACTTCGAGTGCAACCCGCTTGCAGCTCCGTTTGTAGAGGATGTTATCCAGCAGTTAGAGTCCGGCAGCACACCTGACAAGGAAGTATACATGGTTGAGCACTGGTATGTAAATGAGGACATCCTTTCATCCATCACGGTAAACGGCGAGGAGCAGGAGCTTACCGTGGTTACACAGGAGATCGTTGACGCACAGTATTAAGACGGTCTGGCAACAGGACAAACATTATAGCAGGGACAGAGAAGAAGCTGCTTCACAGACAGGGAATTTGTAATGGGGGAGGCCGGTTGGTCTCTCCCAATTTTAAGGAAAGGGTGGAGTAAAATGGAGCATAATGTGGTACTGACCATGCGGGGGATTACCATGACATTTCCGGGTGTAAAGGCACTGGACAATGTGGATCTTACACTGCGGAAGGGCGAGATCATGGCACTGATGGGAGAAAATGGTGCCGGGAAATCTACACTGATCAAGTGTCTGACCGGAATCAACGCGTTCGATGCGGGAGAAATACGCGTTGACGGGATCGATGGACCGGTGGTCAATCATTCGACCCTGGATGCACAGAAAAAGGGCATATCCACGGTGTATCAGGAAGTCAATCTTTGCCCGAATTTGAGTGTGGCAGAAAATTTATTTATCGGCAGGGAGCCGAAGACAAAGCTTGGAACCATCGACTGGAAGACGATGACAGCAAAATCCAACAGGATTATTAAGAGCCTGGATCTTGATATTGACGTAACCAAAAATCTGGAAGAGTATTCACTGGCGCTCCAGCAGATGATTGCGATTGCAAGAGCGGTGGATATGGATTGTAAGGTACTGATTTTAGACGAGCCGACATCCTCCCTGGATGACCATGAGGTTGAAAAGCTGTTCGTTCTTATGCGGCAGCTGAAGGAAAAGGGTGTGGCGATTGTGTTTGTGACACACTTTCTGGAGCAGGTATACGCAGTCTGTGACCGGATCACAGTGCTCCGGAACGGCATACTGGTCGGAGAATATCCGATTGAGGAGCTGCCAAGGGTAAAGCTGGTTGCAGCGATGATGGGCAAGGATTTTGATGACCTTGCAGCTGTAAAATCAGAAGAGAAGAAGGATTACACCAATGTGCCGGTGGTTATCGATGCGCAGGGCATGAGCCACAAGGGAAAGATCAAGCCGTTTGATTTACAGATACATAAGGGTGAGGTCGTGGGACTGACAGGTCTGCTTGGCTCGGGACGCAGTGAGCTGGCGCGTGTCATCTATGGAGCGGATAAAAACCAGACAGGTAAGCTGTTTGTCAACGGAAAAGAGGCAAAGATCAATGCGCCGATTGATGCGATGAATCTTGGAATGGGACTTCTTCCGGACGACAGAAAGGCAGAGGGCATTATCGCAGACTTATCTGTACGAGAAAATATAATTCTGGCAATGCAGGCAAAGCGCGGAATGTTTAAGCTGCTTCCAATGAGCAGACAGAACGAGATCGCAGACAAGTATATCGAGCTGCTGCAGATCAAGACGGCGAGCAGGGAGACCCTGATCGGGCAGCTCTCCGGCGGAAACCAGCAGAAGGTGATTCTGGCACGCTGGCTTGCCACAGATCCGGAATTCCTTATTCTGGATGAGCCGACCAGAGGTATCGATGTCGGGACAAAGACTGAGATCCAGAAGCTTGTGATCGAGCTTGCGGATCAGGGAAAGAGTCTGATCTTCATCTCTTCCGAGATTGAGGAGATGCTCAGAACATGCTCCAAGCTGGTGGTATTAAGGGATGGTCAGGAAGTGGGAGAGATCACTGAGGAACTGACCCAGGGGCATGTAATGCAGTCCATAGCAGGAGGTGGCAGGAATGAGTAAGTTTAAGAAGCTGGTCAGCCAGCCGTTGTTTTTACCGATTTTCTGTATGATACTGGTGATGGCGGTAAATATCATCTATGATGTGATGGCAGGAAATTTTGCATTTAACTTTTTTACCATCTCCATCCGCAACGGGGTATTGTACGGACGCATCATTGATATTTTAAACCGCGGCAGTGAGATTGCCATTCTTGCCATCGGCATGACGCTGGTTGTGTCCTGCTCGGCAGGAACGGATATTTCCGTCGGCTCGGTCATGTCACTGGCGGCATCGTTCTGCTGCATGCTTCTGGCAGGCTACGGCGTGTCCTCCACCAACAGCCTTGCAGCGCCGCTGATCGTCGGTGTGCTTGGCGGCATCCTGATGGGATGTGCCTGCGGTGCGTTTAACGGTTTTCTGGTATCGTATCTGAATGTGCAGCCGATGGTGGCAACGCTGATCCTGTTTTCGGCGGCGAGGGCAATCGGACTTCTGCTCTGCAACAACATGATCGTATACGTCCGGGATGATTCCTTCAAAATCTTCGGCGGCTATCTCGGATTTATGCCGACACCGATCGTGGTTGCCATCGTGTGCATCCTGATCACATCGCTGGTGCTCCGCAAGACCGCACTGGGCTTATATATCCAGAGCGTCGGCATCAATAAGAAGGCTTCCCGCATCGCGGGCATCAATTCCGAGCGCATCATTTTCCTGTGCTATGTTGTCTGCGGATTGTGTGCAGGAATTGCCGGCATTGTTGCTTCCTCCCGGATCAGCTCTGCGGATTCCAACAACATCGGACTGAACTTCGAGCTGGATGCGATTCTGGCAGTTGCACTCGGCGGCAACAGCCTCGGCGGCGGAAAGTTCCGGCTGGCAGGCTCTATTATCGGTGCGTACACCATCCAGGCGATCAGCACCACCCTGTATGCGCTCGGCATCTCGACCGAGCAGGCACCGGTGTACAAGGCGGTCATTGTTATCATTATTGTGGCAATCCAGGCACCTCCGTTTAAGGCATTTATGAAAAAAATGTCTGTAAGGAGACAGCTTGCCAAAGGAGGTGCTGCATAATGAAAGCGAAAAAATTAAATGGAAATACGGTTCTTCTGATAATTACCATCGCGTTATTTTTTGTGATGTATGCCGTGGGCTGTGTGATTTATTCCAATAAGGGTTTCACACATCTGCAGACGTTTTTGAACATCCTTATCAATAATGCGGGTCTGCTCTGCATCACCTGTGGAATGACCTGCGTGATGCTGACCGGCGGCATCGATATTTCCGTTGGCTCGCTGGTTGCCATGGACTGCATGATTCTTGCCGTCGGCATGGAGCGCTGGAACATGAATGCGGTTCTGCTCTGCATACTTGTGCTTGCCATCGGGATTGTGTTCGGCGTGGTGCAGGGCTTCTGTGTCGGCTATCTGAATATCCAGCCGTTCATTGTGACAATGGCGGGAATGTTCTTCGCCAGAGGCATGACAGCCGTGATCAGCACGGAACAGATCTCCATCAGCAGCAATGCATTTTTTGTAAAGCTTGCCAATACGAAGATCAGCCTTCCGTTTGGCTCCTATACCAACAACAAGGGCGTGGTGCAGGTTCCGTTTATCCGTGTATCGGTAATCGTGGCGCTGCTCGTGCTGATAGCCGTATTTTTCATGCTCCGCTATACCAAGTTCGGCAGAAGCCTTTACGCAGTCGGCGGAAGTGAGCAGTCGGCGACCATGATGGGACTGGACGTGAAGAAGACGAAGCTGAAGGCGTATGTGCTTTCCTCATTCCTCTGCTCGATCGGCGGCATCTGCTACTGCCTGAACACGATGTCGGGAAATGTGCAGCAGGCACTCGGACTTGAGATGGATGCCATTGCTTCCTCCGTTATCGGCGGTACATTATTGACAGGCGGTGTGGGAAATGTCATCGGCTCCTTCTTTGGTGTACTTATCAACGGAACGATTTCCACACTGGTGAAGACGAACGGCAAGCTGCTCAGCTCGTGGTCCAACATTGCGGTGGCTGCGCTGCTCTGCTTCTTCATCGTATTACAGAGTATCTTTGCAAAGATCAAAGAGAAGAGCAAATAAAAACAAGGCTGTCCAGGGGCTGTCCGCTTCATGCGGCAGCCTTTTGGCTCATCTATGGGAAAATACCGTGCTGCGTTAAAAAAGCACCCCGGGCAGGAGGTGCAGCCGGCAGGAGAAAAGGCGGGAGGAATATGAACATATTTCAGAAGAGGACTGTGGGAAAAAAAGGAATCGCGGCGGCGTTGCTTGCCAGCCAGCTGCTCTTTACAGCCGGCTGTGGGAGTGTGGAACAGAGAGAGACTGCGGGACAGCTGGATACGGAGCAGACGATGCAGCAGGACGGCTATATTGTGGTCGGATATGTGCAGGTCGGCTCGGAATCCGACTGGAGAACCACCAACACACAGTCCTTTAAGGATGTGTTCACGCAGGAAAACGGCTACTATCTGATCTTCGAGGACGGACAGCAGAAGCAGGAGAACCAGGTGAAGGCAATCCGCAATCTGATCCTGCAGGAGGTGGATTATATCGTGCTCGACCCGATCGTGGAGACAGGCTGGGAATCCGTTCTGGAGGAGGCGAAGGAAGCCGGAATCCCGGTGATTCTGTCTGACCGCAGGACGGAGATGGAGGACGACAGCCTGTATACATGCTGGGTGGGCAGTGACTTCGCGGAGGAGGGCAGGAACGCCGGGCACTGGCTGGAGAATTATCTGGAAAAGCAGGGGCGGAGCGGGGAGACAGTTCATATCGTATCTCTCCAGGGGACGCTGGGCTCCTCTGCACAGATCGGGCGGACAGACGGATTCGCAGAGGTTCTCCAGCAGAATGAAAACTGGGTGATGCTGGAGCGCCAGTCGGGGGATTTCACGCAGGCAAAGGGGCAGGAGGTTATGAAGGAATTTCTCGAAAAATACGAGGATATTGATGTTGTAATCAGCGAGAATGACAATATGACCTTTGGCGCTATCGAGGCGATCCGGGAGGCGGGCAGGACGATTGGCAGTGACGGGGACATTATTATCCTGTCCTTTGATGCGGTAAGGGATGCCCTCAAGGCAATCCAGACCGGGGACATCGCGGCTGATTTTGAATGCAATCCGCTGACAGCCCCGCTCGTGGAGGAGACGATCCGCCGCCTGGAGGCGGGGGAAAGCGTGGAGAAGATCCAGTATGTGGAGGAGACATATTTTGACTGTGAGATGGATCTCTCGGAGCTGTTGGAGAGCAGACCATATTAGGCAGGAAGTCCCTGCTTCTGCTGTCGGTAAAATTATCTGAAAAAATTAGCACTCACCTATTGACAGTGCTAACAACTGGTGCTATAACATAATTGTAACAGGGAGAACAAAGCAGGCGGCGCATAGATATGTGCCGCCTGTATATCATAGGAAGAGAAAGAGAGGTACGCTTATGAACATTCAGAAATTTACACAAAAGTCAGTGGAAGCCATTAACGATTGCGAGAAGCTTGCCTATGAATATGGAAATCAGGAGATCGAGCAGGAGCATCTTCTGGTTGCACTTATGCGGCAGGAGGATGGACTGATTCCGAAGCTGATTGAGAAGATGGAGATTCAGAAGGAGCACTTCATGGATAACGCCGAGCGGCATCTGGCAGCGCGTGTCAAGGTGTCCGGCGGTCAGGTCTATGTCGGACAGGATTTAAATAAGGTGCTCATTCATGCCGAGGATGAGGCGAAGCAGATGGGGGACGAGTATGTTTCTGTCGAGCATCTGTTCCTGGCGCTGATCAAGTATCCGAATAAGGCATTGAAGGAGATCTTTAAGGAGTATGGCATTACCAGAGAACGGTTTTTGCAGGCGCTCTCGACAGTCCGCGGCAATCAGCGCGTGACATCGGACAATCCGGAAGCAACCTACGACACGCTGGAGAAGTACGGGTATGATATGGTAGCCCGTGCGAGAGACCAGAAGCTGGATCCGGTCATCGGACGTGATGATGAGATCCGGAATGTCGTGCGGATTCTGTCCCGTAAGACGAAAAACAACCCGGTGCTGATCGGTGAGCCGGGTGTCGGCAAGACGGCTGTTGTCGAGGGGCTTGCCCAGCGAATTGTAAAAGGCGATGTGCCGGAGGGCTTAAAGGACAAGAAATTGTTTGCACTGGATATGGGTGCGTTAATCGCAGGTGCAAAATACCGCGGTGAATTCGAGGAGCGGTTAAAGGCAGTGCTTGATGAGGTGAAAAGTTCCGAGGGACAGATTATCCTGTTCATTGATGAGCTTCACACGATCGTGGGTGCGGGCAAGACGGATGGTGCGATGGATGCCGGACAGCTGTTAAAGCCGATGCTTGCGCGTGGTGAACTGCATTGTATCGGTGCGACGACCCTGGATGAGTACCGCGAATACATTGAAAAAGATGCGGCGCTCGAGCGTCGTTTCCAGCCGGTAATGGTGGATGAGCCGACGGTCGAGGATACCATCTCCATTTTGCGTGGATTGAAGGAGCGCTACGAGGTTTTCCATGGAGTTAAGATTACAGATTCTGCGCTGGTATCGGCAGCAGTGCTCTCCAACCGTTATATTTCGGATCGTTTTCTTCCGGATAAAGCGATCGATCTGGTCGATGAGGCGTGCGCGCTGATCAAGACCGAGCTGGATTCCATGCCGACGGAACTGGACGAGTTGAACCGCCGTGTCATGCAGATGGAGATTGAGGAGACAGCGCTGAAAAAGGAGACCGACCGTCTGAGCCAGGAGCGTCTGGCAAATCTGCAGAAAGAACTGGCAGAGCTGCGCGATGAATTCAACACGAAGAAAGCGCAGTGGGAGAATGAGAAAAAGTCGGTAGAAAAAGTACAGAAGCTGCGTGAGGAGATCGAAGCGGTCAAGAATGAGATCAAGATGGCACAGCAGAAGTACGATCTGGAGAAGGCAGCCGAATTGCAGTATGGCAAGCTGCCACAGCTACAGAAACAGTTGGAGATCGAGGAGGAAGCCGTGAAGAAACGCGACCTTTCCCTGGTGCATGAAAACGTCAGTGAGGAAGAGATTGCGCGGATCATCTCCAGATGGACAGGAATTCCGGTGGCAAAGCTGACGGAGAGCGAGCGTAACAAGACGCTGCATCTCGACGAGGAACTGCACAAACGTGTCATCGGCCAGGATGAGGGCGTCACGAAAGTGACGGAAGCAATCATCCGTTCCAAAGCAGGTATCAAAGACCCGAGTAAGCCGATCGGATCATTCCTGTTCTTAGGACCGACCGGTGTTGGTAAGACAGAGCTTGCAAAGGCGCTTGCAGCAAGTCTCTTCGATGATGAGTCGAATATGGTGCGTCTTGATATGAGTGAGTATATGGAGAAATATTCCGTCTCCCGTCTGATCGGAGCGCCTCCAGGATATGTCGGATACGATGAGGGTGGACAGCTGACCGAGGCAGTGCGCAGAAAGCCGTATTCGGTGGTATTGTTTGATGAGGTGGAGAAGGCACATCCGGATGTGTTCAACGTTCTGTTGCAGGTACTGGACGATGGACGAATCACAGATTCACAGGGACGTACCGTCGATTTTAAGAATACAATCATCATCATGACATCGAACCTTGGATCAGCACATCTGCTTGAGGGCATCGATGCAGACGGGGATATCAATCCGGAGTGCGAAGCGGCAGTTATGGACGAACTGCGCGGACATTTCCGTCCGGAGTTTTTGAACCGTCTGGATGAGATTATTATGTTTAAGCCGCTGACGAAGGACAACATCGGTAACATCATCAACCTTCTGGTTGCAGATCTCAACAAACGTCTAGCAGACCGTGAGATCACGGTGGAGCTGACCGATGCGGCAAAGCAGTATATCGTGGAAAACGGATATGATCCGATCTACGGTGCAAGACCGTTAAAGCGGTTCTTACAGAAGCATGTGGAGACACTTTCCGCAAAGCTGATTCTTGCGGATAAAGTCAGGGAGGGAGATACGATTCTGATTGATGTCTCCGGAAATGAACTGACGGCAGCAGTGAAAGCTTAAAGAAAAATGGACAGCCCGGCAATTTCGAGATGGAATTGTCGGGCTTTTTTGTTATAATAACAGAAGAAAATATCCGTGGAAAATACTACGACTTCGGACGGGATAAAAAGAAAAAGCAGGAAAAAGTGTATGATAACGATTAAGGATATGGCAGAAATAGCGGGGGTCAGCCCGACTACCGTAGCAAATGTTCTACATGGAAGAACGAAAAAAATGTCGAAGGAGACATTGAAAAAGGTGCAGGATGTGATCGATCAATCCCATTACGTTTCAAATATGGGGGCACGCGTTCTGGCAAATTATGGCTCCAGAATTATCGGAGTTATCATGAATTATGACAGGCGTGCGGAAAACAATGCAATGGCGAATCCGTTTTATGGAACCATAGTGGGAGCATTGGAAAAAGAAATCAGGGAACACGGTTACTATATGATGCTATATATGGCAGGGAGTGTTGAAGAAACGGTCAGGCTGGCATCTTCCTGGAATATTGAGGGACTGGTGGCGCTTGGCTGCCGGGCGGAGGATGTCCAGAAAATGAAAGAACAGTTAAAAATGCCGGTGGTGTTTATTGATTCTTATTTTGAAAATCAGGATTGTTATAATGTCGGGCTGGATGACTTCGGGGGAGGATACATGATGACAAATTATCTGATCCGGCAGGGACATAGAAGAATTGCGTTTCTGGCAGATCAGCAGGAACCGGCAGGTGTTGACCGGGAGCGCTTACTGGGATATCAGAAAGCACTTGAAGAGAATGGAATCATATTTCATGAGAGGGACTATGTCCCGATCAGCTTCAGAAAACAGACGAGACACACGCGGTTGTGGGAATTTTGTCAGGAGCGCCTGAATGAGTATACGGCACTGTTTTTCGCTTCGGATTTTTATGCAAGCGATGCAGTATTTATTTTTCAATCGCAGGGAATACGTGTCCCACAGGATATATCGGTGGTAGGATTTGATGATAACCTGTTTGCAGAGCACTGCCGTCCAATGCTTACGACTGTGCAGCAGCATGTGGCAGACAAAGCATTTTACGCATTTGCGCTGTTGCAGCGTCTGATCAGGGGAGAGGAGTGTATAGAAAAAAATATTCATCTGCCGGTAAAGCTGGTCATAAGAGAGAGTGTGCAGCCATTAGAATCATAAATTTATAGTTAAAAGACATTTAAGTGCATATTGCACAATAAATGTCTTTTTTAATTGTAAAAATAGTAGGTGTTACACAACACCTATTGCCACATGTGGAAAGGAATGATACCGTAGCAGATGTAAAGGATAGGTGTTACGTAACACCTGTGAGAAAAGGAGGAATTATGATGATGGGAAAAAGGTTTTTGGCATTAGGTCTTACGGTGGCAATGACGGGCAGCCTGCTTGCCGGCTGCGGCAGCGCGGGAACAGAAAGCAGCGCAGGGGCATCCGCTGGCAGCTCAGAATCTGGACGTTCCGGCAATGAAAATGCAAAGGTAGAATTGGAATTGTTTTCTACTAAAACAGAAAATGCTGATATTTTACAGCAGATGATTGATGGATTTATGGAGAAGAATCCGGATATCAAAATTACACTTACGTCAGAATCGGATGCGGCAACAGTTCTTAAGACACGGCTGACAAAGAATGATGTGCCGGAACTCATTGCCATGGGTGGAGATTCAAACTATACGGAACTTCAGAGTGCGGGAGTCCTGCTCGACTTAAGCGGTGAGGATTTCATATCTGAAGTACAGAGTGCATATCTTGAGATGCTCTATGATGTCAATGTAGACAAAGAGCAGAAAGCGTATGGTGTACCTTATGCGACCAATGCATCCGGTGTGTTATATAATGAAGATCTGTTCGCGCAGGCCGGTGTTGAGGTACCTCAGACCTGGAGTGAATTCCAGGATGTGGTGATTCAGCTGCAGGAGGCTGGCATCACACCATTTGAATTGACGTTTGCGGACAGCTGGACGTGTCTGCCGCCGTGGAACAGCATGGCTCCGGTTATTCCGGCAGAAAATTTTACGGATGAACGCAAAGAGGGAAAGACGGCGTTTACAGGTACACACGAGGAGGTTCTGGAAAAATATCTGTGGCTTTTGGATTATGCGCAGGATGATTTTATGGGAACGACGTACACAGATGGAAATGCAGCATTTGCAAATGGTGCAGCAGCCATGATGATCAATGGAAACTGGGCAATTTCAGAGTTTTTGAATACCAATCCGGATATGAATGTGAATATGTTTGCGTTCCCGTCCGTGGATGAGGCTGACCGGAATACCGTGACATCCGGTGTAGATGTACTGTTGGCTGTCTCCAATCAGGGAGATGAGGCACAGCAGGAGGCTGCAAAAGAGTTTATCCGCTATGCTCTGACACCGGAGGTGGCGCAGTCTTATATCGACGACCAGTTTGCATTTTCGGCTGTCAATGGGGTAGAACAGAAGAATGAGACGGTATCAGGTGTCAGCAAGGACATTGCAAATGGTAAAGTTTCCAATTTCCCGGATCATTATTATCCGAACGGATTTGATCTGTCTGCGATTCTGCAGCAGTTTGCATTAAATAAAGTGGACGGTATGGATGATACAGAGAATATCACAGAAACGCTGCAATCCTGCGATGAGCAGTATGATGCAGCAAATGTAGAATAAATGATATGAGGTGCGTATGAAACAGAAAAAGAGAATCAATCCGGCATTTTACATTATGACGGTGCCGATGGCAGTCCTGTTTTTCTGTTTCCATACGTTTCCATTTCTGCAGGGTGTATTTTACAGCTTTACGGACTGGAAAGGGTATGGAAACTGGAATTTTGTAGGGCTGCGAAATTATCTGCATATTTTTCAGGACAAAAATGTCGGATATTCGTATTTGTTCACGTTTAAATTTGCAATATGTGCAACGATACTTGTAAATGTCCTGAGTCTGCTGTTAGCCTGTGCACTGAATGCAAAGATTGGGTGTAAAAATTTCCTGAAGGCGTTTTTTTTCCTGCCGTACATGCTGGGAACGCTGATCATCAGTTATGTTTTCAAGTATATTTTTGCAAATCTGATTCCAGTACTCGGAAAAGCGCTGGGCATTGCAGCACTCAGCAATAATGTGCTGGGAACAGGGAATGCGTGGATCGGGGTTCTGGTGGTTACGATATGGCAGTCCATGGCGTTTAACACATTGATATATCTGTCTGGTCTGCAGACGGTAGACCGTGATCTTTATGAGGCTGCGGCACTGGATGGGGCAACAGGATTCCGGAGATTTTTCCAGATTACATTTCCACTGATTGCACCGTTTTTTACAATCAATATGGTGCTTAGCGGGAAAAATTATCTGATGGCATTTGACCAGTTTATTGCGATGACGAACGGCGGACCGGGAACAGCAACGACAACCATTTCGGTATTGATCTATAAGAAGGGATTCAGCGGCGGACAATTTGCCTATCAGTCTGCCAATGCGGTGCTGCTGTTCCTTGTGGTTGTCCTGATTTCTGTATTCCAGCTTCGTGTGTTGGAGCGAAGAGAGGAGAAGGTAGGCTGATGAAGAAGACAGCATGTAAACAAAAAGAAAAGAAAAACAGACTGCTGACCCTGCTTCTGCTTTTGCTTGCGGTAGTGTGTATTTTCGGACCTCTTTATATGACGGTCGTGATTGCATTGAAAAGTCCGCAGGAGATGAGTCATGTGCTGGCATTGCCAAGGCACATCCAGTGGAGCAATTTTGCAAAAGCGTGGGATATGACCGATTATCCGAGAAAATTTGCCAATACACTGTTTATTACGCTTGTAAATCTGATATTTACTGTATTTACAAATGCAATGGCATCCTATGCAATTGCAAGAAACAGAAAAAAGAGCAGGTTTTTTAATTTTCTGTATTATTACTTTATCAGTGTCATGTTTATACCTTTTAACGTGTTGATGCTTCCGCTGGTGAACGAGGCGAATAAGTTTCACATAGATAATGTGCTTGGAATTACGTTTTTGTATATCGTATTTGGGATGCCGATGAATACTTTTTTATATACCGGTTATATAAAATCAATTCCGGAAGCGTTGGATGAAGCAGCGGTCATCGACGGTGCCACACCGTTTCAGACATTTGTGCGGATTATGTTTCCTGTCTTAAAACCGATGACAGCTACAGTAGCAATTCTTTCTGTTATGTGGACATGGAATGACTTCCTCATGCCGTTGGTGCTCCTGAGTGACAAGAAACAGCAGACACTTCAGCTGGCACAGTATATTTTTCAGGGGCAGTTCAATACACAGTATAACCTGGCGTTTGCCTCTTATCTGCTGGTGCTTCTGCCTGTGCTGGTTTTTTATGTGTTGTGTCAGAAGTGGATTATTTCAGGTGTTGTGACAGGTGCAGTGAAGCAGTAAAAAGAAAGACAGGTGGGAAGAATGAAAAATGCATGGTGGAAAGAAGCAGTTATTTATCAGATTTATCCCAGAAGCTTTTGCGACAGCAATGGGGATGGAATTGGAGATATTGAGGGGATCATCAGCAAACTGGATTATTTGAAGCGTCTTGGCATTGACATAATCTGGCTTTCACCGATCTATGAATCTCCAAATGATGACAATGGATATGACATCAGTGATTATCAGAATATTATGAGAGAATTTGGTAATATGAAAGATTTCGACCAGCTGCTGGAGCAGGCGCATATACGAAATATCCGGATTATTATGGATCTTGTAGTAAATCATACGTCTGATGAACATCCATGGTTTATAGAAAGCAGAAAAAGCAAAGAAAATCCGTATCGTGATTTTTATATATGGAAAGAAGGAAAAGATGGCAGGGAACCTAATAACTGGGGATCGTGGTTTGGTGGAAGCGCATGGGAATATGATGATGCGACAGACATGTATTATCTGCATATTTTTTCTAAAAAACAGCCGGATCTGAATTGGGATAATGATAAGGTGCGGCAGAAAATATATGAGATGATGCGGTGGTGGCTGGAAAAAGGTGTGGATGGGTTCCGCATGGATGTTATCAGCCTGATTTCAAAGAACCCGGCATTCCCTGACGGGGAAATACATGGTTTGTACGGAGATCTGGCACCGTATTGTGCACATGGACCGCATGTGCATGAGTATTTAAAAGAGATGAATCGCGAGGTTCTCTCCCAATATGATATCATGACAGTCGGGGAAACATCATGTGTGACGCTGGAGGAAGCAAAAAAATATGCGGGGGAAGACCGGCAGGAACTGAATATGGTATTTCAGTTTGAGCATGTGGAACTTGGCAGTGGGATTTACGGGAAATGGAATGACCAGCCAATCGATCTTATAGCGTTAAAAAAGGTTTTCAAAAAGTGGGAAGAAGGTTTGGAGGGCATTGGGTGGAACGCCCTGTTCTGGAGCAACCATGATCAGCCGAGAGCCGTTTCACGTTATGGAAATGACGGGGAATATCGCGAGTATTCGGCAAAAATGCTGGGGGTATGCCTGCATTTGATGAAAGGAACGCCCTATATTTATCAGGGAGAAGAACTTGGAATGACAAATGCCGGATTTACCGATCTTTCAGATTACCGTGACCTGGAATCCATCAATGCTTACCATGAACTGGTGGAAGTGCAGGGGGTAGCGCCGGAGCAGATGATGCGTTATCTTGGAAAAGTAAGCCGTGATAATGCGAGGACACCAATGCAGTGGAATACAGAGACAAATGCCGGATTTACAACAGGAACGCCGTGGATCAGGGTAAATGAAAACTATAAAAAAATCAACGCTGCAGCACAGCTGAAAGATCCGGATTCTATTTATAATTTTTATCGAAGACTGATCCAGATCCGGCATGAGGAAGAGATTGTAGTCAGCGGAAGCTTTGAGATGCTGATGGAAGAGAGCGGACAGATTTTTGCATACCAGAGAGTATTGGATGATAAAAAGCTGGTGGTACTTTGTAATTTTACACCTAACCATGTGGCTTTTGACGGAGTGCCTAAGAAAGCGGATATCTTGATTGAAAATTACAAAAACGGGGGCGGAACGTATTTAAGACCGTATGAAGCAATTGCATATAAGATAAAAACCTATGAGTGACCCTGCGCCTTTAAAAACTCATGCAGGGCAGCGCGTTTTGCTTCATAATCAGATACCCCAAGATCATAAAGCTTCTGCTCCAGGGCGGCGTCCCTGGAGAAAGTGCCGAGCGGCAGATGGCGGCTTGGCGCGAAAATCAGCGCACGCCCCTCTTTTTATAATATGGCGGTGGTCGATCCCTTCAATAGTTTTTGGATACTTGCGCAGCATGCGCTTGTAGATCGGTCGGTGTGCCTCCGGCTGCTTCACGAAATCGCGCGGATTTGACAGGATGATGACAACCTTGTCGCAGCCGTGTTCTAAGGCATGATGTACCGGAATAGAATCGGCAACACCGCCGTCGTAGTAGAAATGTCCGTTCACATTGACCGGGCGGCAGAACGCCGGGAGTGCACAGGTCGCCATGATGGTGCGGTAATCATCCCGCACAATGTCGAACTTGGAAAAATAGGCTGCCCTTCCGGTGAGAGCATCGGTAGCCGGCATATAAAATTCAGCCGGATTTTTCATGATGGCATCGTAGTCAATCGGGTCTGCACCATCCGAGTTGGTCAGCGTGCCGTAGATATACTGGAGACCGAACAGATTTCCGGTGCGAAGCAGGCTGCGGACAGAAAGATAGCGCGGATCGTCAAGATGTACGGTATAGAAACGAAGATTTCTGCCGCGCTGACCGGCAAGGTAGGAGAGCGTGTTGGCAGCTCCGGCAGAGACGCCGATACAATAGTCGAATGCGATAGAATCATCTAAAAACTTGTCCAGAATACCGGCGCTGTAAGCGCATTTCATACCGCCACCCTCGACAATCAGTCCTGTTTTTCCCATGTAGATCAAGATCCCTTCTGTTACATTTGTGCAACGCATTATAACACAAAAAAGAAAGAAATGCATCCTGAGATAGTCGACATCCAGAAACCTGATCTGGAAATTCGTGATTTCGACCAATAGACATTTGACGTAAGAATGATTTATAATATTTTACAGGCAGGCACTTCCCACAGAGGAGGTACTTGTATATGGGAGAAAGTTTTCAGAAACTGAATCTGACCAATGCATATTTGTTTGCAGCAGCCCTGCAGGACGAGGAGATCTGCAGAAATCTGCTGGAGATTGTCCTGAATAAGGAGATTCCACGCGTGAAGGCGCATGCGGAGCACACACTGTTTCTTGACAGCGATTTTAAGAGTGTGCGTTTCGATGTGTATGCATCGGATGAGGACGAAGTCAGTTATGATGTGGAGATGCAGAATGACGATGCAAGGAATCTGCCCAAGCGCAGCCGGTACTATCAGGGGGAGATGGATGTCACATCCTTAAAGCCGGGAGAGGACTACAATCAGCTCAAGCCCAGTTACATTATTTTTATCTGCTCGTTTGACCCGTTTGGCGAGGGCAGATATCAGTATGTGTTTGAGGAATACTGCAGGGATGCAGGCATTCTGCTGGGAGATGAGACGCAGAAGATCTTCTTTAATACCAACGGAACCGATCAGGAGAACATAACACCTGAACTGCTGCATCTGTTTGCGTATTTAAAGCAGAGCACTGAGGAAGTTGCAGAGATGCATCCGGATGAAAAAATCCGTAATATTCATGAGAGAGTCAAATATCTAAAACGTGATCGAAAATTGGAGGCAGGCTATATGACGATGGAAGAGTATATCCGTGAGGAAGCGGAGCGGAGGGCAAAGCTGATGGCACCTTCGATAGCGGAATCAATGGCAGAGACGCTCGCGAAGCCAATGGCAGAGTCGATGGCGGAGTCGATGGCAGAGTCGATGGCAGAGACGCTTGCGGAGTCGATGGCAGCGTCAAAAGTGGCACAGAGTATATTGTCGTTAGTAGCCGAGCTTGGAACAATTCCGGCAGAACAGCAGCAGCGCATCGCAGGGGAACAGGATGATGAGACACTGGAAAAGTGGCTGAAACTTGCTGCACGTTCAACAACTGTGGAAGAGTTCCTGTCTGGAATGTAGAGACGAGTCTGTCTCGTTCTTAAGCGGCAGGTCTGCCGCTGTTATCAACCAAACAATTTCGGGACGTGTCTGTCTATCTATTTCTGCTATGGGAAAGCACGGGAATGATCCGTGAAAAGATTTGAATAATTCCGTTGTTCATAATATAATGAAAAAACGGAGGATTTATTATGTCATTTGCACATTTACACGTCCATACGGAGTACAGTCTGCTGGACGGTTCCAATAAAATCAAAGAATATGTAAAACGAATCAAGGAACTTGGCATGACAGCGGGAGCCATCACGGATCACGGTGTCATGTTCGGCGTGATTGATTTTTATAAAGAAGCGAAGAAGGCAGGGATCAATCCGGTTTTGGGATGCGAGGTCTACGTGGCACCGAACTCCAGATTTGACCGGGAGATGTCCCATGGGGAGGATCGCTATTATCACCTAGTGCTGCTGGCGGAGAATAACCAGGGGTATCAGAATCTCATGAAGATTGTATCGAAGGGGTTTGTGGAGGGATACTACTATAAACCGCGTGTCGATATGGAACTTTTAGAACAGTATCATGAGGGGCTGATTGCGTTGAGTGCCTGTCTGGCAGGTGAGGTGCAGCGTTATCTTGTCAGGGGTCTTTATGATGAGGCGAAGAAGACGGCGCAGCGCTATGAGGCATGCTTCGGTAAGGGCAATTATTTCCTGGAACTGCAGGATCACGGAATTCCGGATCAGAAGACAGTGAATGCCGGTCTGATGCGGCTTAGCCAGGAACTTGGTATTGAACTTGTCGCCACCAACGACGTGCACTATACCTATGCGGAGGACTGGGAGGCACATGATATCCTGCTGTGCCTGCAGACAGGGAAAAAGTTGTCCGATGAGAACCGGATGCGCTATGAGGGCGGACAGTATTATGTCAAATCCGAGGAGGAGATGCGCGCACTTTTTCCCTATGCCGCGCAGGCGATTGAGAATACCCAGAAGATTGCAGACCGGTGTCATGTGGAGATTGAATTCGGCGTGACGAAGCTGCCGCACTTTACAGTGCCGGACGGGTATGATTCCTGGACGTATCTGAACAAATTGTGTCATGAGGGACTGATCCAGCGTTATCCGGACCGCCATGACGAGCTGCTGCCGCAGCTTGATTATGAGCTTTCCGTTATCCAGAAGATGGGATATGTCGATTACTTCCTGATCGTGTGGGATTTTATCAATTATGCCAGAACGCATGGCATCCCGGTCGGACCGGGGCGTGGAAGCGCGGCGGGAAGTCTTGTCTCCTACACGACCGGTATCACCAATATTGATCCGATCCGGTATAATCTTCTGTTTGAGCGTTTTTTAAATCCGGAGCGTGTCACGATGCCGGATATTGATATTGATTTCTGCTATGAGAGACGAAGTGAGGTCATCGACTATGTAATCGAGAAATACGGCAAGGACTGCGTGACGCAGATCGTCACATTTGGTACGCTGGCTGCGCGCGGAGTTATCCGCGATGTGGGGCGTGTGATGGATCTGCCGTACAATTTCTGTGATACGATTGCGAAGAACATTCCAAATGAACTGAACATCACCATCGATAAGGCGCTTACCATGAATCCGGAGCTGCGCACCATGTACGAGACGGATGACACGGTGCACACACTCATCGATATGGCAAAGCGTCTGGAAGGACTGCCGCGCCATACGTCCATGCATGCGGCGGGTGTCGTGATTTCACAGAAGGCGATGGATGAGTATGTACCGCTTTCCAGAGCTTCAGACGGCACGATTACCACGCAGTTCGTCATGACAACGATCGAGGAACTCGGTCTGTTAAAAATGGACTTCCTCGGACTTCGGACGCTTACCGTAATCAAAGATGCCGTTGCCCTTGTGGAGAAGAATCACGGTGTGCGGATCGACGTCGATCACATCGATTATAATGACAACAGCGATCCGGATGCGATCCAGATTGATTACGGCGACAAGAAGGTGCTGGATGCGATTGGAACCGGAAAATGCGAGGGCGTCTTCCAGCTTGAAAGTGCCGGGATGAAGAACTTCATGAAGGAGTTAAAACCGCAGAGTCTGGAGGATGTTATCGCCGGAATCTCTCTGTACCGTCCGGGACCGATGGATTTCATTCCAAAGTACATTAAGGGAAAAAACGAGCCGGAGAGCATCACATACACCTGCAAGGAACTGGAACCGATCCTGGAGCCGACATATGGCTGTATTGTCTACCAGGAGCAGGTCATGCAGATCGTGCAGAATCTTGCCGGCTATTCCATGGGACAGGCGGATAACATCCGCCGTGCGATGAGTAAGAAAAAGCAGTATGTCATTGATGCGGAGCGCCACAATTTCGTTTACGGAAATGAGGAGCAGGGGATCAAAGGCTGTATTGCAAACGGTATCAGTGAGAAGGCGGCGAATGAGATCTACGATTCCATGGTGGATTTTGCAAAGTACGCATTCAACAAATCCCATGCGGCGGCATACGCGGTGGTCGCATATCAGACGGCGTATCTGAAATATTATTATCCGGTGGAATTTATGGCGGCGCTGATGACCTCCGTGATTGATAACCCGCGGAAGGTGGCGGAGTATATCTATACCTGCAGACAGATGGGCATCAAAGTGCTGGCCCCGGATATCAATGAGGGCGAGGGACGTTTTTCGGCGACGAAAGACGGCATCCGCTACGGACTGTATGCCATCAAGAGTATTGGGCGTTCGGTGGTGGATGCGATCATAGCGGAGCGGAATCAGAACGGTCCCTACCGCACCCTGCAGAATTTTATTGAGCGGGTGGCGGACTCTGAGGTAAACAAGCGCACCGTCGAAAATCTCATCAAATCCGGTGCCTGCGATACCTTAGACGGTAACAGACAGCAGATGCTGATGGTGTACAACGCTCTGATGGATCAGCAGGTGCAGACGAAAAAGAAGTCGCTGGCGGGACAGATGAGCCTGTTTGATCTGGTGTCGGAGGAGGAGAAAAAAGCCTATGAGATTCATTATCCCAACGTTGGAGAGTACAGCAAGGAGATCAAGCTCGGCTTTGAGAAGGAAGTCATCGGCATCTATCTGACCGGCCATCCGCTGGAGGAATACGAGGAAAAATGGCGCAGAATCATATCGGCAGTGACGTCGGATTTCCTGCTGGACGAGGAGAGCGGCGAGGTCAAGCTGCGGGATAACCAGAAGGTTATCATCGGCGGAATGATTACGGAGAAGACCATCAAATATACGAAGAATAATAAGACGATGGCATTTCTCACGCTCGAGGATCTGTTCGGTACGGTGGAGGTGATCGTATTCCCTGGCGAGTATGAGCGCTATCATACGCTGCTGAATGAGGATGAGAAGGTATTTATCCGCGGACATGCCAACGTGGAGGAGGATAAAAACGCCAAGATCGTCTGCGAGCAGATCTGTACGTTTGAACAGGCAGAGAACGGAATGCCACAGGAACAGCGCACTTACCGGCAGGGCGGAGGATACCGGCGCGGTGCAGGCGGGAATGCGGGCAGCAGTCCGGCATCCGCGGGAGACGGCGG
>OGGI01000523.1_pt1 | contig 37028 bp, 45 predicted proteins | sample 1571051 | NCBI WGS metagenome assembly OGGI01 (sample SAMEA2582075, study PRJEB24529) | metagenome | biome: Human gut stool | place: China | collected 2011 | reverse complement strand
ATTGCTACCAGGGGGAAGTTGCTTATCCTTCACTTTCTCATCGAGTCTAAACGAAGAAAGCCATGTTTTGATTTCTTCGATATATTCATCAGGAACTTGAATTCCATCATTGTGATTCGGCATAGTATAAAAGGAAATGCTACTTATATTATCTGTTTCAAATACTGGTTTGGTTTTGTCAACTTTCATGGAAGAACAACCAGCCACACCAAGTAGACAGGTCAACACTAATACGACTGCTAACATTTTCCTCATATCAGTTACCTCCTTGTCGAATTCCGATTTGTTAACGTCTTATAATTATAATACAAGAGATATAAGGTTTTTACAACGATATAAGCTAAAAATCAAGAGGTGCCGGTTAGAAAAGAAATTCTCCATCAATTGCTCGTACAGTTTTAATTGCTATTGTTTCTGAGCGCCTTTTGCATCTTGTTTCTCCCATTCTAATAAAATAGCCGGTTATACTGTGTCTGAGTATCAGCTATGTGATAAATAAATATAGTTTCGCTAATCTTACGATAAATAGCTACGTGTTTTTTACAGATGATCATGCGGTAACCCTGATTATTTAACCATGGATCCGGTGTCATGGAACCTGAATCTGGAAATGATTCCAAACGCTCAATAGCATCTAAGATGCTGTCGGATACTTTTATAGCAGTATCCACATCAAATTGAATGGCATAGTAGTCTTCAATAGATTTCAAGTCTTCCCAGGCAGAGGGAAGAATTTCAACATTATACATTTTTCATGCGCTCCCTGAGTTGTTTTCTGGCTTCGGATACACTGAGGGTAGGAGCACCGTCCATGCGTTCCTGCTCGGCTTGTAAGACCTTTGCACGTAGCTGCAGTGTCTGTTCCCTTTTTTCAAAGGCATCAATACTCATCAGAACAAGATCCCCTTCCCCATTCTTAGTAATATAAATAGGCTCCTTTGTTTCTTTCGCTAAAGTGGAAATAGAACCATAGTCATTTCGTAGTGTTGCGGAAGCTTTAATAATCATTGGAAAACTCCTTTCATATCAATTCTCTGATATAATTATACATATATTATTCCATATAGTAAAGAATAAATACAGTAATGATGATGAAAGGTTAAATCTGCTGAAGAATAATCTGCTGTTTCAGATACAGGTTTGCAATGGCAGACAGCACAGGAATCCGGGAAGAGCTTGTTCTTGCACTTGTCACCAGGGTGTTATAGTCTGTCTCCTCATCGTTATAGAGTGCTTCCATGAGGGCAGTGGAATCCTTCAGATGAGAAATGTGATTTTCATTGCACAGGATAACTTCTGCAGCAGACAGATCCTGGTTTTTTAATAGCTGCATGACCTGTGATTCTAAAGGATCCAACCGGACAGAATGGAAAATACACAAAGCAGTTTTAAGCGACACCTTGCGGTATAAGAGGAGTTTCACAAAAGTAAGCAGCTTGACAGGAATGCTGTTTGGCACCGCCTGAAGCTGCAGGTGGCCGATCAGAGCATAGAGTGCATCCACGCCCACATAATCTTCCCCGCAGACTACAAGCTTTCGCTGTAAAAGTCTGTTTAGATACTGGTCGAACTCTTCCTCACTAAGGACATGGAGTTCTCTTTCTTTTTCATAAAACTCCTTTCGCAGTTCATCATAGGTTAAGATCCGGAAAGAAAGACAGGACCATAATACAAGTTCCATGGAAGTCAGACCATATTCCCTGTCTGCACAGACAATGGTGGGAAGTCCATGTTTATTGAATTTGAAGGTTCCAACAGCAGTGTAAAGTCTAATCATAGTTTTTGTCACTCCTCTAAAGTTTTTTATGCTGATAAAAAATAGTAGATCCGCAGTTTCTGCTTTGCCCTGAAGATCCCGGTGGAAACGACACTGTGGCTTACCTTATAGTAAGCGGCAAGCTCAGAGATGTTGTACCCACAGAGGCGGTTTAACAGGAACATTTCCAGGTGCTTCCTGGCAGGTTCTGTCTGGTTATTTTCATAAGCCCTTAACATGAGCCGGGTTTCCAGATCGGAAAATGCCTGATCGTTTGGATCCTTCAGCACATCGGAAAGTGTGAGCTCTTTGTCATCAGATAGCGGGGCGTCCAAAGAAACGGTGATTCCCTGCCATTTGGATGCCTTTCTACACTGGGAGAGCAGTGCGTGCCGGATCACAATGGATGCATATGTGGGAAAGGATGCGCCTTTATCCTGTTTGTACTGGATAGCTGCATGGCAGAGTGCCTCACAGCCGGTCTGGTATAGGTCATTGTATTCTAGTTCCTCCGTATTTTTGTTCATGCCTATGGTATTAAGAATAATGTTCCTGATAAGATATAAGTGTCCCTCCACTAACTGTTTTTCATTTTCGGTCATCATGCCTATTCACTCCCTTATGCGACTTTCACATGGTGGTTTGTAAGTACTTTTCTGCATTCATTCATCAGGCAGTCACACCGGTATTCAGAGAACTGTCCGATATGTGCCTGTGAGTCATTTAGACAAAAGATATCCTGGATCCAACGGTAAGCATCGGCTCTGGTAAAGATACCGTTCTTCCAGATGGCATCGAAGAGTTTATGGGTTTCGATCCGTTTATGCCTAAGATCACCATTGGCAAGGGATCCTTTGGGTTCAAAGGTTCCGGCGTGGACACCTACATAGGAATCACATTCCGGGTAGCCGGAGCAGACATAAAGGTATTCCTCTAAAGCACGGTCCTTGTAGACGTAAGAGGCTTTTCTTAATACCGCAGTTTTGCCACAGTAAGGGCATTTCATGTTCTTGGGTTTCATTTTGGTTTTCAAGGTGATCATCTCCTTTCTACGTAGGGAATACGTAATAAATCGTGTTTATAAGTATATTTTAGAAAAGGGTGCAGGCAGTGCCTACACCCATGGAGCAGTTTCTACTGCAAAGATCTGCAAGACTGGAAATAAATGGAAATTATCAGAAGAGATTTGTGATTTCCGTAGTGATTCTGGGAATCACGGTGTTGTTAAAGATGTTGGTAAGTGCGGCAAGAAGCAGCGCACCCAGTACGACGGCAATGATGATCTTGACACCATCGGAAATGTAGAAATCGCCGCGCTCATTGCTAAGAGCGTTGTGGATACGGGTTTTCATGGATAAAATTTTTCTGTTCATTGGATTCTCCTTATGTTTGATAAGTGTACGGGTTACGAAAAAAATTTACATGGGGTCACCTCCCTTGCGCCTTTTGTCATTAAAAAAAGGCCCCGAGGGACCCGATGACTTCTATGGACAGGACGACCACATAAATAAGCAGGATGCAGAATAGCATCATCATGGAATATTTCTGCATCTGCTTGGGGCGTTTAGCGGCTTCTTTTTTCAAATTGTTCTGTTCAATCTGCCGCATATCGAAAGAGAGCATCTTAAAGTACATCTGCTGATCGTCACCGCGCAGTGTTCCGATCAGCCCCCGGATAATATCCGATAACATGGTAGACCCTACACGATTTTGCAGGTGAAGCAGGGCATTTTCATAGTTGCCGGTACGCATATCAGCAATCGTGGTATCCAGTTCGGCACCCAGGTTTGGACCGGCAATCCGTCTGTAAGAGACAAGGAGCTTTAGAACATCCCTGTCGGTGGCAATACTCTGCCCGATACTGATGCAGAACCTGGGAAGCTCGGCTTCGATAAGTTTCTTTCGTTTTTTAACGAGGTCGAAAGCCTTGTAGTAGGTAGAAAACCACATTAGAACCGCTAGTCCCAGTATCAGGAATCCAAAAAGTGGTGAGGATAAAAAAAGCGGCAGCGATAAAGCTGCCACAATGAGGGAAGTAAATAGTGCCTTCAGCGTATAAGTTTCTGGTGACAAGTAAATCCCTGCTATGGACAGGGTAAGGGCTAGCTTCCCACGTTTTATGGGATCCAGCTTTAGTAGCGGGCTGAATCGCTCTGCTATTTTGGTAAGGTACACATCGAATAGATTTTCCTTACCGATACCGGTCTGCTTTTTGGCAAGTAACATCATCTTGGATGTCTTTGGCGTAGGCACATCCACAATGGCACAGGATAGATGATATAGTCCCAGTGCGAGCAGACCACAGGCAGACATGATAAGTAGTGTTGTCATAGGTTACCTTCTTTCTTACTTGTATTCCACGGGTTTTGACAGTGCCATGATCCTGGTAAAGGAAAACAGTACAATGGCAGCACAGACTGCCAGGGTGATTTTTCCGGGAATGGAATACATAAGTGTTTCAAACCAGGAGTGATTTAAGACATACAAAAGAGGGATGTTGCCAACAACTAAGAACATCATGGCAAAGGCCTCTTTCTTGGGCTCGTTAATGATCGCTTCAAGCTCCGACTGAAGGATCCGCTGATCCGAAAACTTCTGCACCGTATAGGTTAAGGTGTTTCGCATGGTACGGTCCGACTGGCACTGGATCAGGGTATTACACCACTCATGAAAGATCTGGTTTGGAATCTTCATCTTCAGGTTGTTTAGCGTCGAGATCATATTGGCGTTTATCATCTCTGATTCTATGATGAAACTTTCAAAATGCCCCTTTACCGGAGGATTTAAGTACGGCAGATTTTCCTTTACCGCGGTCAGCAGGTCACCGCTTCGTAAGTACGAGGTAGTAATCACAGAAATAGCAGTTTCCAGCTCCTCATTTAAGTGCTTCTTATAGACCGCCGCGGTACTTCGTAGGTACCAGATCGGAGTAAAAGCAAATCCGGCTCCTAAAATAGGAACCATAAACGGATTGTCAAAAAGGATCGCTAAGAGTGCCCCCAAAATAAACAAAAGAAGGCAGATACGCTTTACAGCAGAGAATCTTGTGGCTCTTCCGGTGGCGACAAGGAGCTGTTCTACCTCTAAGACCTCCCGGTTAAAGAATCCCTTGGCAGGTTTTCCAAGGAGAATGTCCATGTCATCTCTCAGAGTGCTCTTCCTACTGGGGGAGAATACTTTAAGAAAATCCGAAAAGCGGACGTTAAACAGGGAAAACAGGGAACTTAGTAGTAATAAAAAGATAATAATCTGGGTCCAGTACACGCTACTTTCCTCCTTCTTTGCATGGGGTATCCGGTAAAAATGGTTTTAGTTTCCCGGCGGGAACCCCGTTGTCTAACATCCGGCGCTTTAAGTTATCTGAGATGCCGCCAAGCTTTTTATGGGAGCCAATGACGGTGATGTTGCCATATGCATCTGTGATATTGTCGGTGACATCAAACTGGTATAAGGGATGGAAGATGAGTTCCCCATCCTTATAATCTTCCCCTTCAATGATCTGCATGGTACGTCTGGAACCGTCCTCGAGTTGTTTTGTAAATACAACAATCGGATAGGCTTCCACCATGATCTGCATCAGGATTTCGTCAGCCATATTGTACTTTCGCTTTGCCAGTGTCATCATACGACGGTAGGTGGACTCCGCGGAATTACTATGGATGGTGGTAACTACCGTGTGACCGGTTCGGGAGCTTTCTGCGACGGACAAAGCTTCTTTGGCGGAACGCATTTCCCCAACCCCGATTACGTCCGGATGCTTACGAAGAACACGCTCTAACAAAAGATCCTGGTCGATATCCAGAGCAGGATTTTCACTGGGACGGGTAAGTAAGTGGACCACACTGTTGATGGCGTGCCCCTCGGCATCCCGCTTGATCAAATCAAATTCCCTACTGCCTTCCTCAATGGTAATAAGCCGTCTGTTGTTTGGCACCATGGATAAGAGCCAGCTCATAAGGGTAGTTTTCCCGGATCCGGTGCTGCCGGAGATGCAGACGGATACCCCATAACGGATACAGCAGGTGAGGAAATCAAGCATCTCTTCTGTGGCGGAACCGGAGGCGATAAGCTTATCCTTGGATACGGACTGTTGGTTTACAATACGGATGGAGGCATTGATGCCGACTTCCGGATCTACGATAGGAGTCTTGTCCACGGAGATACGGATATTTTTATCGAGGAACCCAATGACAGAAGGCATGGTATCGTCAATTACCATGCCGCAGGTGTTAAGGAGTCTTCTGGTCACGTCGATAGCAGCCTGGGGTGAGGGAAATCGGTCCGGGATCTTCTCGGAGTGTCCTCCACTGGTAATGACTTCGATATCATCATAGGCATTGATGTTTACTTCCTCTACACCTGGTTTATAGATCCATTTCTTTAAGAAGGAGATGCCTGCCATATCTTCGTAGAGACTGTCTACCAGTTCTTCTGTTGTCTGTCCATCTACGTGATAAGAGCGGTTCTGTACATATTGTAATATGTAATCCTTCAGTAACTTCCTGGCTTCCTCTGGATTCCCTTCGTTTGATAGGGTATCTGCGTGATTCTGTGTGACGAATCTCTGGACATCCGTAAGGATCTGTTCATAGGTAAGCCCATCCGATGCCTTCGAGGAAAAGAAAAGATCATTCAGACGCTCCATTTGTGCTTTCCTCCTTTCTGACCGGTGCATCCGTAAATTCTTCCTTGGTAGGATCTATCAGGAGACTGTCCGGGAGATCCTCTTTGGAATCGGAAAGCTTATTTTTTACAAGCTTCAGAGCATTTAAGTAGCGTTGATTGCAGTAGGGAAGTGCCCGGAACATCTGCCCACTGGTGCCGCACCGTTCGATTTCCTTTGTGTAGGGCAGGATCCCGTCAAATCCACCAATCAGATTATCCATTTCATCAATGGCATGGAAGGGCCTTGCAAGTCCGGCAAAGGTCAGCTGCTCATCAAATTTAAACTTACTATCCGTAAGCAGGGCTTTGTGAGCCCTGAAGTAGCTTAAGCCCCGCAGGTCCGGTGTAATGATCCGGACAACCAGGTCGGCAGCTTCCATCGCTGTCGGCGCAAAAAAATTGAGCATATTTGCACTGCAGTCGATCAGGATGTAATCGACAAGTTTTGCACATTCGGAAATGAATATTTTGATTTTCTCGTATTTTAATTCCGGATAACTGAAAGGATTTTCTCCGGCGGCATATCCTAAGACTCCGATAAAGGGGTATTCCTTTAATACCACAACACGCTCTGCAATCAGGGCATTGTTGATCTCCAGAGCGGTTAAGACATTTCCGATGGATGCGGAGGTTTCTAAGATCCGGTCAGGCATCCAGACAGGAAGCATCGGAGTGGAAGAGTCAGCATTGATAATCAGGGCCTTTTTCTTCCCGGCGGTTAAAACTTTCGCAAGATTGCAGGCAAACATGGACTTTCCACTTCCAGGATTCCCCCAGATGGTAATGATTTTTCCCATTGTAACCTCCTATTCTGCAGCGGCAGGCTGCTCTTCGGTAGCACCTGTGGTCTCTTCTGCGTCAGGAGCAACTGCTGGCGTTTCCGTGGTAAGAGATGAGGTAAGTTCCTCTTCGCTGGTACCGTCTCCATAGAGAGTTACCAGGATGTCTCCCTGCCTTCCTAAGAGATCTTCTGCAAGAGCTTCATTACCACGACTGATGAGAGCAGCGTGAAGAACTCCTTCATTTTCAAACCTGGTTAAGAGCAGGGCCTGGACAGGTGTGGCAAGCACCGTGATGGTAGCGGTCTGTTGTCTTTCTTCGTCTTCCGCAGGTGGTGTTGTGTAATCAATGGGAAGACCCTCAGAGTCCGTAACCCCAAGGACTTTTACATAACGAAGCTCCGGGATATCTGCCACAGGTTCCAAGACATCGTCCTTGTCATAGTGGAAGAGCCTGATAATGTCATTGGTCTGCAGCTTATCGGAAAGGCCGGAAGCCAGAGTCTGGGTGGTAATGGAAATGGCAACATAACCATCCGGGATATGATTGAGGGACAGATCCGAGGATAACGGATCTTTGCTTAACTTTGTGGGGAGCAGATAATCTCCGGTATAGAGATTTGTGGTGGCATAGGTACCTGTTACATCGGAAATCTCCTTGGCGAGACCATCCGGCAAATTGTAGCCACCCACTTCAACGAGCTCTACGTCACCGGATGTGACAATACTTCCGCGCGAAACATCCGATTTCATGCGCACAATTTGCGTGGTGTGGCTGGTTTTACTGGTCACAGCGGGAATTGCAATAAAAGCAACGATGGCAGCCAGAATAAGACTTAAAATGCCATAGATAAAACGGTTATTCATTTTCATAGGTTTGTCTCCTGTATCAAAATAGTGAAAGAATCTCATAAAATAAGCACCCAAGAAACAAAAAGGGTGCAAAGGGGATGGCAGTAGGTTTACTTTTGTATTGAAGGCGCAAGGGCAGTGCTGCAAAGATGGCGGCTGTGCCAGACAGGATAAGAATCTGGAACAGCCCAAAGACTCCGTAGTAGAGCCCCAAAACGGTTACAAGCTTGATATCGCCGCCACCGATCCCACCATTGGTTGCGACTGCAATGATGAGAAGTAAGAAAAAACCAACACTGCCACCCAGGCAAGCCTTAAAAATAAGAAGTGGCAGGGAAGGTGCGATACCCAGGATAAGCTTTAGCAGGATACCGAAAAGACACCACAGGGATAAAAACACCAGGGCAGTGTTCTTTATTAGATGGTGCCTGAAATCGTAGATCCCGAATAAAAGAAGGAACACCAGGGTAAGGATCCGGTAGATCAGGTAAAGGCTACTCACGCTTACTATACCAGTCATCATACATGGAGCCCTGAATATATACGGAGTCGGTAACACCGGTAGAGAGCATTCCGGAGGGCGTCCACATATCCATCACATAGGTATACACCGGATAATAGCCGTCCGGGTACCAGACGGGAGTGAAATGTACGCGCCTTGCGTAAGTCGAGTATTCATTTTCTTTGAAGGAAAAGGTATTTGCACCGGTTTTCTCAAGTAGCCGCCAGTAGGTATCATAGGAAAATTCTGGGAAATAAGATACTGCGGACTGAACCTGCGTATAGTGGCTGCCCGGCGCATTGACCGTGAAGCTTGCGTTTAAATCTTCCTTGATGCCATACCCGCTTTTCATGGTATCGCCGCTTTTTGTGGGGACAATATCATCGGGGGATATATCGGATGAAGCAAATAGCGCCGCGTGGTATCCGGTGGAGGTAAAGTCATACCAGCCATTATCGACCCATTCCCCATCATCCACCCATTCGCCATGGGCAGTAGTGCAGCCTTTGGGACAGCTTTTGCTATGTCCCTCCGATTCCCAGTGCCAGTCGGGTTCCCATTCCCATTTTGCGTGCCAGGATGCACTCCAGACAGACCAGGAGGCGTTCGTCTTTACCGGCTCTGCGGGAAGCGTGGATGTGGAAAAACCGGGGTTAGTATCCGTAGCAAGAGGATCCGGTGGAACATTTTCTTCCAGGGAAACAATTCTTGCCAGGAACGAAGTCTTTGCAGTACCGGCACCATTTACAGATACATTGATTTTTACTGTACCGGGTTCTTTCGGGGTATGCCATTTGACCCAGACGAGCTGGGAACCGTTTTTTGGCATGACAATATTGGATACGGTGTATGTGCCACCGTCAATGTAAAAGGTTGCCGTGGCAGAATTTTTGGGATTTACCTCTGTGGCACTGGTCAGCATAATGCTGGAAATAACATCTGTATCCACACGGTACGTATAATCAGGGGCTTCCAGCTCTTCGGAAGGCACATCTTTGTAACTTACAATGCCGATGCCCAGGGAAGAGATAATGGCATCATCTGATACTTTTCCGGTAGTGCTGCCTGTCCAGGCAGGGTATCCGAGATCAGATTTTTCTAAAAATAACGCGAGCGGCAGGTTCTGGTGCGTCAGGGAGGGAAGCACCCTTCTTAATGCACCTCCGGATAACCTGTTGTAAAGGGCAGCCTCCGTTGCTGTCATGGCATAGTTTTTTCCATTGTGAGTGAAGTAGGCAATGGGTTCGATCACCAATTTGTAATCCCCATTAATCAGATTCTCAAAAGGAATGCCGGTTTTGGATGCGATAAATTTAGCTGCATACTCTGAACAGAAGTAGCGTTTTATCGCAGCAATGCTGGCTTTGTTCACAGATCCGCTGATGATTCTTGGTAGAGCGACGGCTGGTTTTGAGTAGGTGTAGGAGGCATTAATGGAAAGCGATGAGCCTGCAGTATATTGCAGTTTGGACACTTTCCCAAAGTTTAACACCGTGGAGGAAATGTTGCAGTTTGATAAATCAATGGGAGTAGCAACAACGCTGCCTCCCGTGGTAACGACTGTAACACGGACTCCGTCCTGGTTATTTCGCCAGACGTTTAGTTCGGATCCTGTACCAAAGGATCCACCGCCTCCATCAATATTTCCATCACCCATAGCATAAGTGGAAATGCCTGTGGATAAAAATATGGTTAGGGATAGAAGCAGTGGAAAAAAGTATTTCCTGATTGCTCTCATAAGATCTCCTTTGCAATAAAAAAGACATGGCGTTCTTACCATGTCTTAGTTGTTTTGTTATTCTCCCATAGTGCCGATCTGCTTGTTGATGTCTCCATCACTGTCAACCACATCATAAGTAGTATTACCAGTATCAATCCAACCAAATACCGGATCATAGACTTGTCCGGGATGGGAACTCTCTGAATTGTCAGCAGGAGCCTGCGCTTCTGGTGCCGTTACAGGAACCTCTTCCGGATAGGAAGGAACTTCGCCCTTATTTGTGGTATCCCCAATGGGCTCCGGTTTCTCGGTAGGTTTGGGCTCCTGGGCTTCCTCTTTTGTCACACTTCCGGATAGATCTACGTTAGATCCGTTCTCATCTTCAGAGATTACAGTCTGCGTGTTATCGGATATTTCACCGGTATAAAGAGTTTCCTCTTTGATGGATGCTTCCGGAATACCAGAATCTAATTTATCATCCCAGGTTTCTGTCAGGGTTTCCACCTCCTGAGCGGCAGGAGTGAAGGACTCCTCCGGTTCATGGCTTAAATACCAGGTGCCCGCAAGAAGTCCCAGACATAACACACTTAATCCCCCAATGGAAAGTGCGATTTTTTTATCAATATTTTTCTTTTTCATAGGCTGCTCCTTTCTTGGTCCTTAATTATATATACGTAAGTCAGGGTACAAATCTTACAGACTTTTAGAATTTTGTATTGTGGGACCCGGTAAGTTCTGCGTGTCTTCGGATCGGAGGGAAAGACTCTCCAAACATTCGGATCCGGTATGTAATGTCGAACGATGCGATATATTCTATTTTTTCAGAATATTGACGGAATGTCAAATCAATATTTTCTACATCATAATCATCATTTGTAAGCCTTACCCTTGACTTCATGCCTTCCATAAAATCGGCCCGTAAGGCATTTTTATAGGCGGTGCTTAAATTGATGTCAGACATATAGGAAGTAAGGTTGGCTTCCCGTTGGGAGTGAAAGGTGTCCGCATAGATCCTAGCACTCACGTTATTAAGCTCCATCTTGGCTGCATTACGGATGTTGATGCAGTTGATCTGCACGGATGCAAAGAGCAGGACGAAGGACAGGAGCATATTGATGGCGAGGATAATAAAGATGGAGAAAAAAGACATATCCCCGCGTTCATTTTTGATTCTGCTTATCATGATTCACCTACTTCCAGTAATGTTCGCTGACTCCGGCACCATTTGCTTTTATGTCAATCGGGACCAGGTTCAGTTTCCAAAAGCCACCCAGGTAGCAGCGGCCCGTTACCGTAACATAAAAAGGCGTTCCTATCTGAATCCTGCTGGTACTCCCGGAACTGGTTACCTGATAAGTGAGACCTTCGACTTCTGATAGGGGTGCAGCCAGATAGGAAAACAGGGCACCGGTATCAGCATTCGTGCCTCCGTTTAACTGGATCTGCTTTACCAGCTGGTCAGAAATATGATCCATTTCCTGCTTTACGGATATGATGTGGAACACATTTAAGATAAATGCCACCATAATCATTGCGACCAGGATATAGACAAAGGTACTGATGTAGGATACGTCACCCCTTTCGGATTTAATTACTTTCTTGATGTTCAATCTATCACCTCCCGCATAAAAATAACGCAGGAAAGTTAAAAGGGGGAGCCTTTCCTGCGTCGTGTGAATGATACCAGTTATTCACGTTTCATATTGTAGCATAGTAAAGTGACAGTGAAAATCGCAAAGTCGTGCCAGTATTGTGCAAAAGAGTGCCAATATCATGTACGAATAGGGAGAGACCATATAACCAGTGTGGGAGAATGGCAATAAGCATAATGGTTATTTGGTGATGTTTTGTAAAATAGTCTGTTATAATAATGGTAAAGAAGTAAATAGTAGTTTAATATTTGAAAAAATTGAAAATTATTTTACATATATAGATGTGTTGAAAAGAGAAAGGAGAAATACATTGAGAATAGAGATAATGAAAAAATCATAGCTGATGTAAGATATCCGTTGCATAGTGCTTGGGCTTTAAGACCTATTACTTTAATAATTAGGAGGAACAAAAAATGTTTAAATCATTGGAAGAATTGATTAACGCAGAAAAAGAGGGCATTATATTTGCCAAAATAACTAAAAGTAAGAACAGAAAAGATTTAAACGGTGGATATTATGACTACCGTAGTAAGGTAGGAGAGATTCTCGACTGCCGACAAGAAAAAATAAAAAGCAATGGAGAATTTTTCACGGAAGAAACAACAACAATAGAACCTTTTAAGGTCGCTTTGGGTTATTTCCACTATGGAGACCAAATTACCATTTGCAATTTTACCAGACTTATAGGGTGTGATATAGAGTTTAATATATGCCAAGATTCTAAGCCGAAATGCTATTGTGTAAGTCACATATATATTGAAAAAGTAATGGACTTGAAAGACAAAAGTACAATAGATTACATAATGGCGAATACAGACAAGGAATATTGGAATGATTTAGGTGTAAATGTGAACCTGTATCATCTAAGGAGACAAGGACTAGAAAATATTGCCGACTACTTGGAAGAGTGCGTGAAAGCATTATAAAGAGCCAGATTTGTTATACTGACTTCAAAAGACCGACAGCAAAATACTACCGGTCTTTTATAAGAAATACTAGATATTTTGCTTCACAATTCTTGAAATCAGTCCAACAGCCACATTCGGTTCCACATCAATCCGGGTCACAACAAAACTCACTTCATCTTTTGTAAATTTCACCCTTGACTTCATGCCTTCGATAAAACCGGCCCGTAAGGCATTTTTATAGGTGGTGCTTAAAGTGATGTCAGCTATATAGGAAGTAAGGTTGGCTTCCCGTTGCGAGTGAAAGGCCACAAAAGACTATTGATTTTTCGGAGTACTTTTGTAACAATACATAGGAAATATTACGTTATGTTTTATGAAAAGGAAAAATATATGATTTACTTGATGATGATCGATGATGAAGAAGATAAAAGAAAATTTGTCATTATTTACGAAAAGTATAGATATTTAATGATGAAGATTGCTTTTGAAATACTGGAAGATACTTTTTTGGCAGAAGACGCAGTGCATGAGGCATTTATAAAGGTTGCAAAGAATATAGTCAAAATTGGATCGGTGGAAGCAACGGAAACGAAACGGTATCTGCTTACAATAACAAAAACAACAGCGATTGATATTTATCGGAAAAGAAATCTTCAATTCAAAAGAGAGATGTTTGTAGATGAATTGTCAGAAAAAGATATGCCATTGACTTATATGGAGACAGACGTAGACGGTCAAATATTAGATATTCTCAGTAGGTTACCTGTAAAATATAGAGATGTATTTCTTCTTAAATATTCAAGTGAAATGAATAATAGAGAAATAGCAAAAATACTGGATATTTCAGAAGGAACGATTCGTCAAAGACTGGCCAGAGGGAAAATTATAATACAAGAAGAAATAAACAGATTTGAGGAGAGAAAAAATAATGGAGCACATTAAAGTAACAGACGAGTGGCTGTATAAATATATGCCGATAGTAGATGATGCTATTATAGAATCACTGGAAAAACAGGTGAATTATGAATATAAGTTCTCAAATAAATTTGAGAAAAAAATGCAACGAGTGATATGGCAGGAAAATCATTCTGTAATCGCAGGAATGAAGAAAATTGTGGAACGGGTGGCAATGTTTTTTGTGAGTATTCTGTGTATAGGGTTGATTGTAACTTTGAGTGTGGAGGCATATAGAGAAAAATTCTTTGCTACGCTGAAAACATTATACGAAGATTCTGTACTATACTCTTATTCTTCAAGAGAGGAAAACATGACTTTAGAGATTACGGAACCCAGATTCCTGCCAAAGGGATATGTTGAAAAGGAACGAATGGAGAATGCCGTTTCTATAAATATTTTTTATGAGAATTCTATGGGTGAACAGATAACTTGGGAGCAAATGTTAATAGATGATGGAAGCAGCATCATCCTGGATACTGAATATGATACGCAAGTACAACGAATAGTTAATGGACATACAGCTACCGTATATTTCTATGAAGAGGGGAATTCAATGACTTACTATGAAGCGGATAATTATGTATATCTGATAACAGCAGATCGATTAACAGAAAATGAAATACTTGAAATCCTTGCCAGTATGAATATATAAATTCACCAAAACGAAAAAATTTGCCTGGTCGAAGAATACACTCAAACACTCAAAAATTTTTTTCATGAAAAATTTCCTGATATGTAACAAACGAGATGGTAGGATTCGTTATAGTTATCAAAGGAGGAGATGCAAATGAAAAATGAAGAATAGATATAAACGAAAATTGATATTCATTATTTTCAGATGGAGATGTGGTATTGTTTAGCTATGAAGAATAGATATAAACGAAAATTGATATTCATTATTGCAATTTTAGGATTAAGTTTAGTATGCTGCAAAAGTAAAACAGAGCCAATTAATAATCTGGCATCATGGACTCTGGATGATGGTTGGACAATAAATAGAATTGATATTAGAGATAATTATGCCAATTTCATATTATTATATCAAGATCAGGAAATAGCAGATGTGGAAATTTCAAAATTTGCAGAATCATCATGGATTGATCGGGATACAACAGCAGATAAATTTGTGCAAGTATATTTAGGTCAGCATGCAGAACTAAAGAGCAGTAGTGAGTTACAATTAGGTAGGAAAGAAGAAAAAATTCAAAAACTTATAGTTGCATGGGAATTAAGTGCTGCAGAGGTCGAAAATGGAGCAACTCCTCCAAAGGATGAAATATGGTATTTTGGATTTTCTAAGAATGAAGTTTTGTTTTGCGCAAAACTGTTGGATGAAAATGAGGAATTAGAATTTGAAACCATAATGAGAACGCTCAAATATTGAGATGTTGAGTGATAAGATCGAAAATGGGAACTATAGGGGATCTATTATCTCGATTGTAACCCCCAATGCTCTTTTCTTTTAATTAATAGTTTCCTGTATATGACAAATAAATACTTTATTTGTTAGAGAAAAATACTATATAAATCCCTGTTTCCTATTAAGGAGACAGGGATTTATATAATTTAGATAATACTGGGATCAAAGCGGTAAGATTGTAAACGCTATGGAGCGTTTACGTAAGATTCGATAAGCTTCTCAAATATTCTGCTTTACAATTCTGGAAATCAGCCCAACCGCCACATTCCGTTCCGAATCAATCCGGGTCACCACAAAGCTTACTTCATCTTTTTTCCCGGGCAGCCTGGAGTCATAGCAGCTATGGGCAATTGCATTGACTCCAATATTAAGCCTTATAAAGACGGTGCCCTTATGAATGTCTGTAATGGTACCGATATATTTTCCCTGAACCTTACATTTCTTCAGATTTTCAGCACTGGCATTTCCTAGAACGCTCTTTACATCTGCTTTTACAGAAATATCATTTACGGAAGTGACAGAAACCTGTGTGATCCGCACTAAGATATGATCCCCCACATGGTAACTATCTGTGGCATCCCCCATCCAGTCGTAGGAGAGATCCCTAGCAGGGATTGAGTATTCCACACCAAAGATCTCAGTACGGACAGTTTTTTCGGCGACAGCAATGACTCTTGCCTGCACGATGCGCCCTTCACAGACTCTTGAGGTGCCATTTGCATCCGGCAGGTAGAAAATCTGGCGTTTCTTAAGCATGGCATCTTTCCTGCTAGCAGCAACGGAGCGGGATTTATTGTCGATTCCCTTGATCAGAAAGTCGATTTCAGCTCCGAGCATATTGCCGAGGATCTTATTTTGTCTGTTAAGGAGCTCCCCGTAGTCGGAAGTGGCATCTTCTTTTAAGTTTATCATCATTTCGGATAAGGGAATTACAATACGCTGGTCCTTATAGTAGACAATCGCTATTGTTCCATCGCGTTCCAGTTTTTCGATACCGCCGAGTGTGCCGGTGAGGATTTTTTTGGTCCGGTAGGCGTTTTGCAGCTCATGCCAGTTGGTATCTTCAATGGACTCCGGCGTTTCGATGTCTGCGTCTGCAGAGATTGTAAGGATAGATGTGGGGGCAAGCTTTTCAGGGGATGCGGGCAGGATAGTTTCTTTTTCTTTGGTTGTAATTACCTGTTCTTCAGTTTTCTTAGGCATAATAGGTTCTCCTTTTCTTTACTTTGACATGATGGATGCTTTATCCGCCATGACGATTTCTGGTTGTGGTTTCGTAGATGTCTTCTTTTTAGTACTCTGTATGGGTGCAGACCATTCTTCTTTGTTTTGCGCCATCCATGCCGGGATATGGTCTGTGGCTTTTACATATTGCAACTTTTTGCTTTCCGGATGCAGTGAAAAATCGTATTTGCCGACCTTTAGGATCTTTTGTCCACGTAAGATAATAAGAGCCTGGTCTAATGGAAGGCGTAGAACTTCATCAGGGGTTAAGAGCTTTCGTTTTCCCACGGACGCAGTTTCCCTGTATTGTGGGGAATAATCTGTGATCCGGAAAGTATTCAGCTGCTTTGCCTTACTGGATACGTCCACGCTGATCTCGCCGGATCTGTCGGAGATAAATTTGGCAGTGAGCTGATCGGTACAGCCTAAGAATAGCTGTGTATCACAGTTACCAATAATTTCCTGCCACTGGTTATCCGGATATCTGTTCTGCATCTGGGGCAGATTTTGGAAAATACAACTGATGGATAATCGCCTGGAACGGATAGTACTGATCTTTTTTGTGAGATCTGCAATGGTACAGCCACCGTTTGCAATCTCATCTGCCAGAATATGTACTGGCACCGGAAGACGGCTTCCTTCCTGCTCATCTGCAAAGCGTACTAACTTGATAAATACGAAACTCATAAACAGGCTGGATAAGAAGTCAAAGGTCGAATCCTGATCGGAAGTGATGCAGAAATAAGCACATTTCTCTTTGCCGGGGAGCGTTAAGTCAATCTCGTTATGACCGGTGATCTGACGGATCAGTTCATTCTGGAAGACCTGAAGTCTTATTCCCAGACCGCTTACCACATCATTTCTGACACTTTCCTGGGCTCTTCTAAAGATGGAGTACGGGTATTTTGCCGGATGAGTGTTTGGGAGCATCTGAAAAAGACTGCAGAGTTCCTCTTCGGTATTTAAGGTAAGCAGCTTATATACCTGTCCGATGTTCCTGCCTTCCGGGGGAAATCCATAATATACATACAACACGGCCGCTTTCAGGATATTCAGTTCTGCATCCGCCCAGAACCTGGTTTCATTTTTAGAAGAGGTGTTCTTTATGATGACATCGCAGAATAACTGTGCCATGGTATCCTGACCATCAATCTCGGATAAGCAGTTCCAACTGTCGGAATTTTCCGGGTGAATCAGGTTAAATACCCGCACCGTATAGCCATGCTGCTCCAAGTAAAGAGCAAAATCACCGTATAATTCAGACTTGGGATCCGTGACAATGAGACTTTCCCCACGGGCAACGCACTGAAAGATCACATTCCTTGCGTAGGCACGGCTCTTCATGGAGCCACTGGCCCCAAAGACAGCAACATTGCGGTTATAGGGCGAACTTTCAGGGAGACATACGATTTTGTTTTCCAGGGTCCCTAAAATAATGCCGGTGCTACGGCGGATATCGGAAGTAAGATTTAGGACATTGCGAAATTCCTCCGGTGTCATGTAGCCGCTGGTTCCATAAGTCCCCTTCTCAGAATAGGAAAAATTCCGCTCCTTATCCAGGGTCCCTTTCCCCCCGATTCCCATGCGCATCACCACGATGATGAGCAGGATAGCAATAAGTAGGCATAAAAAAATCCCATACAGACTGTACGGGAAGATGGTAAGTGCCTGCAGACAGGAGAAAAAGGAAGCATCCGGAAGGGGAGGAGAGGAACCGTCTCCCGGTGTACCTCCGGCAGATACCCAGGTATTGTAGTGGTAGAGAAACTGAGCGATGTATCCTGCGGCATAGAGCAGTGTGGTTATTAACACCGGCAGGACAAGGAGCACACAAAGCAGCTTCTTTCGTTTTTCTGATAACTTCAGTGGAAAAACCTCCTTTCAAATTTGGCAAGATCAATGGTTTCAATGGTTGCAAGGTCCCCAAAATAAGACTGCAAAGTATCTTTTTGGAAGTCGAAGCAGATCAGGTGCCCGGTAATCCCGTGAAAAGACAGCGCGGTCTTAAATCTGGAGAGCCGGAGCATATCAAAATTGTAGGATAAGAGAACCGGAGTGGTTCCCTTTATGGCATCATGGATGAGCCCAAGATCCGGATTTGCAGGTTCCAGATCTGAACGAAGCAGGGAATCCAGAGTGCTCTGAAGCGCAGGATAGATCAGTAGCTTAAGCATAGTGATTCCTTTCATGGATACTGGAAGAAAATGCATAAAGTCAAAGCTTCCATCCAGATAGAAATAACTTTTCTGATACCCACCGTTACTTTCCATGAGTTTTCTGGCACATTCCATGGGACTTCCAAGAAAGAGAGCTTTGATAGGATAATCCGTATTCTTTTGGTATAGCCCCGGAAACATATCCTGCTTCAGGTGATAGTTTAGGAAAGCTTTTAGTCTAAGCTCCGTCCGGTATTCCCATTTGATCGGGTGGTCACCGGTAAAGAAAAGAACGTACAGGGCATCCTCACATAACAGGATTCCCAGGGATCTGGAATTGTTGATTTTGACGGTTTCGGTCCCCAGCTCCTTCCATTCCCTGGCTGTGTAAAAGAGCGGGAACGCAAATTTGGCAGAATCTTGCGGGTTCCCAGAAAATAGAGCCGGCTTTTCCTCAGGATACACAGGGATCCCTGCGCATTGCAGCATGGCATAGGCGATAGAAGCCTGCTGAAGTCTGAGTCTCCTTGGCAGGTCACTTCTTGGGCGGTTGGTTTCAATGTTGTCCGTAAGATAATAGGAGAACCGTTCAGGGGACAGGGAGAGTAGTAGATCTTTTCCGCGGCGGGTTAATCGGATACCGCGTAGCTTATCCTTATAATGGATCTTGATAAAACCGTCACTCTTTAATCTGGTCATCAGCTTTTCGTTGTAGCTGTCCGTTAGGTATAAAAAAGGGTATACATTTTTACTGCACTCCCCGGATATGGCGATCAGGGACAGCAGTTTATACGCTTTTGATGAAGTGTCCATGGAGTTCTCCTTTTTGTAGTTGTAGTGCGCAGATTTTACCATACCAGACTGAAACTCCGGTAAAACCGGAAGTGGGTTAGGCACAAGAAAGCCCACAACAGAGCGGATGTGCGGTCAGCTTATCTGTATCGGATTTTTACAGGTGGAAAAGAACTAAAAATCCGACAGGTTATTTTGCACATTTTTCTGCTCCAAAAGCCATTCCGGGAACTGTTCTTTTTCCATGATGGTGAGAATGGTAGCATCTTTATTGCCAAATTCTGTTCTATGGAAAGTATCACAAAAAATACCGCTGTCATCGGTAAGTAAGAAACAGGCGACAGTATCCAGTATCCGCTTGCATTCCTGGGAATCCAGATTGTCATAGTCCCGTACTCTTTTTGCGGACAGTGAGGCATCATAGATATGCAGGAAACTTACTACACAGTCCTTAAAATGTGGAAGAGGATGCTCCTTTACATAAAGCTCAAACGCAGTATATAGAGGATCCGTCAGGTACGCCGTATTAGAATACTTAGCTTTCTTAGGCATGAGCCCCGGAAGCGTGACCTGAACGATTCCACTAGAGTGTGTAATGGTGATTCCTTGGATGTCCGCTGCTTTTTTAAGAAGCATCGGTTTGGACACCAGGTTTGCTGCAAAGATAAGACTTCGCAAGGAACAGGTGATTTTTTCTGCTCGCTGTGCAGCATCCAGACTGAGTTCCTCGTAGATTTTTCCGTAAGATACGGTATCTGTGATCTTCATGGCATTCAGGGTGTTTGCAAGTTTTGGCAGTTCCTGTTCAATGGAAGCAAGTTTGGTTAAATAAGTAGGTCGATCCATGAAATAATTACTCCTTAAATTTATAATAGGTAACCTGCCCAGTTGCTGATACCGTACAGTAACCGACGGTGCCAGGTATGGATAGGAGAGACATTTGAGCAACATTCTCCACAATGACTAAGCGCTTGGGACATTCTTCTTTGTATGAGGAAAGTGCCTGGTTTAATAGCTGTTCTTTTCCCATGGAGACGTAAATAACATCAAAGCAGTCATCCGACACAGAAAAGCAAAGTGTAACCGGATAATCGCAGATGGTATGGTAGGTGATTTCCGGATAAAAGTCCAAAAGCAGCCAAACGGCGGAGAGGGTGGCAGAATCTGCATCTTTTACGCCGGTATAGCAGACGAGACCGGTTGCAGAATCCAGAGTAAGCCGACCTTTTCGTACCAGTTTTCTAAGCAAAACAGTGAGTTGCTCATTGTTTACTTCTGGGAACAGACGGCATAGCTGTGCAAGATACAAACAGTGATACATAGAAAGCATACTAATGATTCTCGAAAGAATATTTTCTTCCTGCTGATATATCTGGTGCATAGAGCCTCCTTTGTCGCTATAAGTATTCAATATGTAATAAATACATATTGAGGTGAATGAGTTTCTACTTATTATATATGTATTGATTATGTATTAACCGGCATCGGGTAAATGGTGCCGTTGTTTCTCCCGTTCCAACAGCCGTTTTAACTCTTCTCTGTCGGTGGTGATCAGCTCTTTTTCGAGCTCGGAGGCCTTGAACTCCACGGTCACGTTATTGTTGTTGGTAGAGATCAGGCCGTTGCCGCGTTCAAAATGGGTGATTGCCATGGTTTCTGCTTCTGACAGGTGCAGGATATTCTGCACCCGGATGGCCTCCTCATCTTCCAGATTTAAGATGATCTTGGTCTTGGAGTTGTTGATGATTCCTTTTCCGTATTTGCCGTCTTCCATGGAAAAGAAGTCGTTTAAATCCTGGGTGGCGCAGATCGCAGATCCGCCGTAGCCACGGATGATCTTGAAAATCTCAACGACAAATTCTGCCGCGAGGTGGTTGGACACAGAACCGATAAGCTGCCATACCTCATCAATGAAGATGGCTTTTTCCGCAGTACGGTCTTCTTTGGCCTTATCCCAGACATAATCTAAGGCAACGAACATCCCGACCGTAAGCAGATCCCCGGTAAGCTCTGAGATATCCAGTACGGTATATTTGTTTTCGAGGCTTACGTTGGTCTGCTGGTTAAAGGTGGAAGCAGATCCATGCACAAGCCTGTTCATAATATTTGCAAGTCTCCTGGTATCGGCATTCTCAATCAGGATATTGTAGACATCCTCAAGTACCGGCATTTCCTTGTAATGCGAAGGATCTTTGGGATCGCAGAGACTGTCATTATTGTGAGTGATGCCCTTTTTGTTATAGGTCTGGATCAGGGATTCATCCAAAAGCTGTCTTTCCTCATGGCTCATATCCGGAATCAGGAGCGAGAAGAAAATATGGAGCTTCTGGATCTTGGCTGCAAGTAAGGACTTGTCCTGGGAGGAGCCGTCAATCAGGTCATTGGCAGAGGAATCAATTTTTCGGATTTCCATGATATTTATACAGTTTTTGGAGGCAGGGCTGATCTGGATAAATTCTCCACCAATGTTGTTGCAGGCCCTGCGAAACTCATGTCCTTTCAGGGGAGCGATAATGAATACCTGGATATTTTTTCTTCGCATCCGAAGTGCCATGAGCTGCAAGGTAAAGGTTTTCCCGGCTCCGGAGGTACCAAGGATTGCCATATTCGCATTTTTGTAGATCCGGGAGTTGAAAATGTCCACAATAATTAGGGAATTATTGTGTTTGTTCACCCCCAGTAAGATCCCATTGTCATCGCACATTTCATACGAAGTGAAGGGATAACAGCTGGCAATTCCGCTTGTTAGTACATTACGCTTTGATTTTTCAAACAGACTTTTTTCCAGATGGACGATGGGGAGAGAGGACAAAAAAGCCTGTTCCTGACGGAAACTGCAGGTAAGAACATCCATATCCTGGGACAGTAGTAACTTTTTCATCTCTGCAATGCGCCATTCCAGTTCCTCCACACTTTCTCCGGTAATGGTGATTAAGATGTTCAGGTAATAAAAGTCCTCGTTGGCAAGACCTTCCTTTAGAAAGTATCCTGAGCGGATGGCGCTATCCAGATTATCAAAATCAGAGTTGGTGTCGGAAGTATCCTTTATTTTGGAACGGTTGATACGAAGCTGCTGTCCTAACTTTTGCTGGATCTTATCTTTTGGCTGTCTGTCAAAGAAAAGGTCTACATCTATTCCTTCTCCGGCATTGACTAGGAGGGAAATCCATCCGGCGCATACCTGAGCACGGTATCCGAAGCTTGGGATCAGGAGATAAGCGTGATAAATGCCATCCATAAAAAGATATCCGGAATGTGTAAAGTCAATGGATGCAGGGGAGGCAAATTCCATGGCAGGGATATGGTCGATGTCATCAGCCCTGCCGTTTGTGATATATTGTCCGATGACCTCATTGATCCGGGTGCTTAATGGGATACGGTTACTGGTCTTACGGTTAAGCAGATTGTAGAGTACATCCGTTGCCAGTTCATTATCATCCTCCGGTGTGATGACATCATTACCACACTGCTTCAGGTAATTTTTTGCGGTACGTGCTACCGTGGTCAATGCAGAGATAGCTTCGGCTTCCATATCTTTCCTGCCGGTTCCAGCCTGGGGTTCATATTCAAAGGCAATAAAAAAACGCCTTGTTATGGCGTCTTTGGAACTGATGCGCTTGATCAGATTTTTATAATCTTTTTGCAGGGCGATACAGCGTTCATCGGTTTCTTTACTGATATCATCCTCAATGGCTGCGAGATGTTTGTTAATATCCGCTTTCTTCGTAAGTACCTTGAACTGAAGTTTCACCGGACTGATTTTAAGGAAGCTGACAAAGGAGTAGATAATGTTGCGCTGTTCTCTACTGCTTCGTAGTAAAAAATTGATAGGCTCGACCTCGATCAGTTTTACATAGCGGTGGTCTTTCGTGTAGATAATGCCGTTTTCGATCTTCTCAATCGGCAGATAGTCGGCAACGGGGTTTAAGTAGTGGTATTCTGTCTGTTTATCGGTTGCAGCGGATCGCGCGTTCTCTCTTTTTTTAGGGGAATGTTTTTCTTCTTTGCCAAATTCTTCTGCAAACTTTTCTTTTTTGGGTTTGGAGCGTTTCTTTGGTCTGGAATCGGAAATATCCTTTTCTTTTGTGGGTTCACCAGCTCCGACAATTCTTTTCTTCTTCAAAAATATAATGAAATGAAACAAAAACTCTGTCAGGCTTTCCCCGCCGATACCAATGATAGCAAACAGGGCTGCCGGAAGCACGGTGATGCAGGCAATGATAATGCGTGTCGTTAAGGAAAACGGCAGATGAAATACCGGAAATCCAATCATAAGGACCAGACCCAGGGCTTCCACGGCATTACGGAGTTTTACGGATCCACCAAGAACCGTGCCGGTATCTATAAAGTTCGGGGGAATGATATAGACATCATTCTCATCATTATTTGGTTGCATGAAATTACTCCTTTCGGGTTATTGATAGGGCCGCCCACACAGAACGATATTGCTGGTACTGTAAATGGGGCGGTAGACCACTTTTTTCTTACTGAGGGAAGCATCAATGATCTTGCCATCTCCGGCATAGATCCCGACATGGCTGATATTCATATATCTGTTATTCACCTCAAAGGAATAGAAGACCAGATCTCCTGGTGATAGCATATCGTAGGAGATAGCCATATTGTTTTCTACGATGTAGCGTCCCTGGGAAGCTGCGGTATCGGATCCTTCATAGGATAAGTTGATGCCGCACTGTTCGTATACATAATGGGTGAAAGAACTGCAATCAAAATAGCCCTCTTCATTGCGCAGAACCTGGCTGTAAGGTGTCCCAAGCTTAGTAAGCGCAATGTCCACAGCATCGACACCGGTTTTGCCGGGAGAAAGATCTTCATTGATGTCTACCTTGTAGACGGTATCAAATAAAAACAGATGAAGGTTTGCAGCATAGTCAGCCGCCAGTTCTTTCTGCTCGTCAGTTAATGAAAAAACAGTGTCTGCAAAATAATCCATTCCGGCATACACTATGACGTATTCGTGATGATAAACGGTATATTTTTTGCCCCGTCCGTCTGTTTCTTCACGTTCTGTTACATTTTCCGTATAGGTAAACAGAGTGGATGCCCGGCTTTTGATCTGTGACACCAGCCTGCTTACCTTAATGTTTCTATAATCATTCTCGGAAGCACAGTATTGTGATATGAGAAGAGTACTTTCATAGATAATGCGGTCCGAAAAATCGTCAGTGATGCTGTATTCATGATGGAGACCTAAACCGCTTGCGCATACTTCAATCGCATGGATCGTCTCGTCATGTTTTTCCCGTAGTGCTGCTTCCACCCGGGATTCAATGGACTCGATATTCTGCATGATCTTGGAATTGTCATTCAAGACATCTTTAGAGGCAGTATCCATGCCCTCTGCACCAAAAATCAGAGAGGGTAGCAGTGACAGGTAGAGCACCGGGATTAACAGCAATGCACCTACGGCAAGCACAATTTTTGAGATTAGATGCCGGCTTTCCCACAGTCCGGCAGCAAGAGCTCCATACGGTCCCGCAGAAGCTCCTTTTGCAATATTGGCAATGGCTTTACCGGTTTTTATTGCGCCTTTTGCCATAGATGCCGCACTTGCAATGTTGGACAGGGTGTTCTTTTCTTCTTTTGCCATTACACTTTATCCTTCCGTTTTGGCATATCTGGGAGTCTTCTTACAACCGTCTCATGGTATGCAATCTCACCTGTGGGTGTCATATAAGGAGTCTTCTCTACGGTGGGGGCGGCATACTGCCTGTACCAAACGGAGTTATCCTGCATGGTTACGGTATCGTAATTACCCCTCGGTGTCATATATTGCTCGGAACTATACATTCCAAAGCTGTCACCGTTTGGATGCGCAATGGAGGTTTCCGTACCCATGATGCGTCCACCGCCAATCTCAACGCCGGAAAAACTTGGTGCATCCTCTTTTCCGACATGACCCATGTAGGAGGAGAGAGCTTTTGCTGCCTGCTCCCCCTGTATACTGCCGGTCATATTCATACTGCCCTGGGCAATCGCAGCTGTGATATTGTTTGCAAAGGCTCCGCCCTTGTTAAGGGAGGATTCATAGATTTTCCGGCTGATTGGATTGGATGTGTGTCCGGTCATGGTATTTACGGCACTCTGGGTAATATGCCTGCCGACGGCACCCACAAGTCCTCCGGATAAAAAGGAAGCCTGGTTTTGTACCGAACCGCCCTGGATGGAGCCACCGCGGAAAAAGGAACCTCCATGGAGCGATTTTACGGAAGTGATTCCCCTGGCAGCAATCATAAGTTCAGCCATCATGGATCCACCGGTACGTCCCACATTGACTCCGAGAGATGCCATAAAGGAGTCGATTTTCTGGCTGACCTTTAGAAAAGCAATCGCGCATAGGAACCAGATGAATACTCCGGCAGCCGATTGCTCTTTTCCAACGGCAGCTACTTCCTCCGGGGTTACTGCCATGACAGATAGCGGTATAAGATAATAGAGGATGATGCCAAAGATCAGGGTATTCTTTAATCGTTTCATTGAGACCTCCTACAAAAAAAGCGGATTCGACAGGAACGAACCAACCATGGATGTAAATAGTTTTAAGCACCAGGCATTCATAATGAGCAAAAACACCTGCCCTGCAAGCATCCGACACCAGGAAGAAAAGATGTTGGAAGTAGACTTTGAAGCACCGCAGGCAAATGCAATCGGGGCGGTATATATAATAACCCCCAGTAAAACATACCGTTCGGCAGCCTCGAATAAAAGCTTGATATAGTTCCAGGCAAGAATTAAGAGCAGGATCAGGGCGATGATGCCGATACTTCCATTTGAGATGACAGTTAAAATGGTAATCAGGACTGCGTTGAAATCTGCGAAGTTTAGTGCTGGCAACTCTGAAGTCAGGATCCAGTCGTAGGGAGTGCCTCCGATGGACAGTACAAGATCTGTAATTTCATCGCAGTAATAAATGAGGCCGATAAACAACACCGATCGGATGCTTAATTTCACCGGATCCTCGGCTTCTACCCCGGCAATCAGCCCAAAGTTCTTAAATAACTGCCAGATCCAGTTAAGAAGGACCAGCCCAACGGCTGTGGCAACAAAAATACTGTACATGGTTTCGGCTGCCGGGAAGAAACGCAGAAAGGTATTCATGTCACAGCCCAAAGTACCAAGGACTGATGTGGTAATGAGATCCAGGGCATTCATGACCTGCTCTGAGACCCATTCTACAATGCCGTCTAATATACCCATGGCTCAGAGCCTCCTTTCCTAGCTTGTCCACTTGCCACCTGCAAAAAACGGAGATACATAGGCCATGATGAAACCCAGACCATTTAGGATGCACCAGGTAATCGCAATCCGTTTGAGCCATGCCCTGGATTCGTCCACGGTTTTCCCGGATTTTGAAAAGTTCATAAGAAGCAGTGCGGTTGAGGCTGTGACAATGGCGGCAATGGTGGATATACCAAGGATTTTAGTATAGACATCTTTCATAATGTCTTCTGCTTTGGTCCACATATCAGTAGCTAGAACCGAATCTGACAGTAAGACAAAGAAGTAAGCGGCTGCACCCAACCCGATAACAAGCTGGGGGTAAAGGTTTGTTTGCTTTCGTTTCACGTAAGGTTCCTCCTGTTCTGACACAAAAAGAGCCGGTATCCAAAGATGACCGGCTCCCGTGTGAGATAAAATTTGAGTGTGATTGATCAGTATCCATTATAACGGTGGCAAAATTCCATGTAAATCGCATAACAGTGCCAGTGTTGGCACAAAGCTGTGTCAGTTTTATGACTGCGGCTTATTTGTTGGGAAAAACTGGTTTAACACCTTCAGGCAGTCCTTATTTGTGTATCCCCAGAGAACAGCACTTAAAGCCTCCACAGCTTCCGGACGTTTCCGGTAATAGGTACGCCTGGAGATATTCAAAATGTGTGGCCGTAAGCTTTCAACAATCTCTTCAATGTTCTGGAGCTGCTGGGGGCAGAGGTAAGTGTAATACAAAATCCAGTAGTACTGTTCGCCGTGTTTATGCTTGCTTCTCAGAGTATCTACGGCATTGTTTAGCAGATCCAACATCTTCTTGCTGCGAGCTATGCTTTTGGCATAATTTTCGATATCGGTTCCATCCAAACTGGCACCTGCAGCATACACAGATTCCAAGAACTCTTCTATGGTGGTGTCATATTCCAGCTCAAAGGTGTTGCGAACCTGCTGTACTGCAAGCTCCAGGTTCCAGACCGCATCGCGGTAGTTTTTTAATAACGCCCAGGTATCGTGGTATAACGGATTATCTTCCACGGTTGCATATTTCTTTTTGGTGTTCATCAGGCAAGCCTCCCTTCCGGAGTGGTAGTACCAGGTTCTGTTCTGGCTGCATCCAACGGGTGGAGTGCTATTTCAAAACGATAATGTGTCTTGCCATCGGGACAACTGATGGATAGATAGTAATTTAATTCAGATCCCTTGCAGTCTGATAAGCTATATAATTTATATACTGTTTTGGGACATTCACAACAGGAAAGCCCTTGTGTAGCAAGGATTCCGGCTACTTTTTTGATGACTGCGCGAATGTGCGATTCTGAAACGCTAGAGATCTTGTCTGAAACGCTGTTTATGGATGCATCAATAACAATCTGCTCATCCCGGATAGATGTATTATCCAGAACGGAATTGTCATCAGGAATGTGGATAGGTACTTTGAATGTCATGGAGACCTCCTCTTTATCAATCATTACGTCGCTGATTGCGAACATGGTGGATAGGTAATTGCACAAGTAGATGACACTACCGTGCCTGCCGCTAAAGGATACCAGTGATAAGTAGCCGATTCCCTGCAGTTTATTCAAAAGCCTACTGACCGAAGCCTTGGATATCCCCCATCTCGAAGAGAGATCAGAATAGCTTATGAGTGGATTTTTAGTGGAGTTACGAAAATATACGACTGGTCCGATGTCCGATCCCTGGATCTGGGTATCGTTGTAAATGGCATGGAGCCACAGATCCAGTACGATGTCCATTTCTGAACAGCGTCCAAGACTGATTAGTTCGTGTGCAATGGAAATCGGGAAAAAGAAAAACCCTATGTCTTTCGCACAGGGATAGTTATATTCCAGCCAGGTGTTATTCTCTTTCCAGTCAGAAATAGTAAACTTGATAAGATTTCCGCGGGCTAGCTTACAGTAGGAGATGTAATGTTCAGTCTGGAGATAGTCGAGTATTGCCAGTGCCTGATGCTGGAAACGGACACGAAACCATTCGGAGAGATCCGAAAGTGTGCAGATCCATTCTCCGGGACTGATTAAATAGGAGATTCCCTCAATGCGCCTGTTGGAGCTTCTGAAGTTCGCAAACGAGCAAAGGACCATGTAATAAAAAAGATAGGAACTTCCGTTTGTCCGGATGTTCCTATCTTCCATAAGATCTCTAAAAAAGCTTCTGTAAATACGACAGCGTGGGTAATCCACGATTTGTTTAATTTCAATTTGGTAATCCATGATTGACATCCTCCTCAATATTTGTCATGGCAGTGAACTGAAACTGATATGGCACAGTCCCAAACAAAATTCTGATAGTATCCCTCCAAATGTAATTTGAAAGGCATTTTTTCAACTCAGTTTAGAACTATGATATTTCGGGGGATTTTGCACAAAATTGTTGATAGAATGGATATTTAAGGGGATATTGTATTCCGGTTATTTCTATTCATGTCGTAAAGATGGTATTGCTGGTCTAGGACTTAAAATCCCTCGGGGGCAACCCCGTGCCGGTTCAAGTCCGGCCACCAGCATTCCTCAAATCCATAAAAATTGTGGATTTGAGGATTTTTTTTAGGGTGACTATTGGGTGATCTGCCCTAAAGCTATGCGCACCTTTTCTAAATAATCTGGTTTTGCAAATTTTTAAAAGTTTTTTCTGCATTCATTCGGTTATAGATTCAAATATATAAATAATCACGTCTTTGGAATATTCACCACACATTTTTCAGAGAAATTTAATTGCAGTAGAAAATGCAACATGATAATATAAAGACAGGAAGAGGGGAAACAATGGCAGAAGATAAAAACAGCAAGGTTACGCAGAATCAGGACAGGATCAACAAGCTGATCGATGGACTTACTTTATTCGATGATGACCTGATGAGCCGGGTATTTGATAAGAATATAGAAGCAACGGAGCTATTGCTTAGAATTATTTTGGAGAGAAAGATCAAGGTTATCAGTGTAATCGGACAGGAAGAAATGAAAAGCGCTGCAGTCGGGGGACGTAATATCACACTTGATGTACATGCACTGGATGAAAACGGAGAGAAAATGGACATTGAGGTACAGGGAAACTCCGAAGGTGCTCACATAAGGAGAGCAAGATACCATAGCAGTGTCCTTGATTCCCGAATGTTAAAAGAAGGTCAGGAATTTAAGGAAATCAAGGATTCTTATGTAATCTTTATTTATAAGCGTGACAAATTTCAAGAGGGTTTGCCATTGTACCATATTGACCGATATGTAAGAGAGACCGGGAAACTATTTGAGGATGGCTCACATATAATATATGTAAACGGCAACTATAAGGGTGATGATGAAATCGGATATCTTATGCAGGACTTTCATCAGACAGACCCTGATAATATGCATTACAAAGAACTGTCACAGGGAGTAAGACATTTCAAAGAAGTAGAGGAAGGACGTGATACCATGTGTGAAGCAGTACAGGAATATGCAAAGGAATACGCAAATGAATATGCAAATGAAAAGCAGGCAGCTAATGTGAAAAACCTTATGGAAAGTGCTGGTTTTACAATGGAACGAGCATTAGATTCTTTAAAAATCCAGGGTGAAGAAAGAGAAGCAATTATCCAGTTGTTGCAGAAGTAGTAATAAGATAAAGCTTAAATGTATTGTTGATAGCCATTCCTAATATTGAATAAGTTACTGTTAGATAATTTGCTAAACAATGAAAAGTGGCAGAAACAAAGCTGCCGCTTTTTTGTTTATATGGATATATGCTCAGGTGTAAAGCAAGTATTGGTGTTTTGGAGTAAATGACAGAAAAAAGATCTCATGATAATATGTAAAATAGTAGAAAGTTAAGGGGAGATGTGAAATGATCTATATTACCGGAGACTGCCATGGAAACTTTGAAAGATTCAATACCGATATTTTCCCTGAGCAACTGGAGATGAATAAAGAAGACTATGTAATTATATGTGGAGATTTTGGTGGAATCTGGGATAAAAGCGGTGACAGCAAAAAAGAAGCAATGATATTGAATCAGCTCGAATGTAAGTCATATACAACATTATTTGTTGATGGTAATCATGAAAATTTTGACAGACTGTCCGATTATCCGGTAGACACCTGGAATGGAGGTAAAGTACATAAAATCAGACCTTCTGTGATACATCTTATGAGAGGACAGATTTTTGAGATTGATGGTAAAAGTATATTTACCTTCGGCGGTGCAAGCAGTCATGACATAACCGGTGGAATTTTGGATCCGATGGATCCGAAGTATGGCAAAAAGAAAAAGCAATTAAATCGGGATAAAGTGCCTTATCGCATAAACCATGTGAGCTGGTGGGAGGAAGAACTTCCGTCAGAAGAAGAGATGATGGAAGGCTGTAGGAACCTTGAAAAACATGATAATACAGTGGATTATATCGTGACGCATTGCTGTGCATCCAGCACACAGTTATTACTTGGGGGTACAGCATTCAAACCTGACAGAGAAACAGACTACTTTGAAAAGATTCTTCATAAAGTAAAATTTAAGAAATGGTTTTTCGGTCATTATCATAACAATAGAAATGTGAGTGACAGAGAAATCCTATTATATGAGCAGATAATAAGAATTTTGTAGAAGGAAAGTTTTTAGCTAAACAGAACAATTATGTTCATAAAAACAATTTAAATTCTGAGGTGATAATTGTGGAGCAGAAAGATTTGATTTTCCTTTTTATATTCGTTCTTTTGTGTTTTGTATTATTACTCGTTGTCATGACAATTATGCGAAATCCGTTTCAATTTCCATACATGACAATTTATATTGATATTTCAGGCAAACGAAATGTGAAAGCCGAAGATTATATTGACCGCTATTTGATCAACAATAAATTTGATTTTATAAAATTACATGAGGAGAAAATAAAAAAATGGAAGAAGGATTGTAATTATACAATACGAAGTTCCATGTTGGAGGAATACAGACAAAAGCAATATAACAAAATTTTGGACGAAGGGAAAACGTATCAGTTTATATTTCAGAGACTGCAAACTCGGTATTATCAGAGGAATTATACAAAAACAGCTTACAAAATCATGAATGAAGATAAAATGTTTTGCTGTAGTTATGATTATCTTCTTGATAGATATCGAAAACTGTCAATGATAGAATTGGCTTGTCCACTATCAGAATATGAATCTAAAAATCAGAGAAAGTTAATGACGAAAGAGTTGCGGAGGCAGATTATGATTCGCGATGATTATACCTGCCAGATTTGTGGAAAATATATGCCAGATGAAGTAGGGTTACAGATAGATCATATCATTCCTGTATCCAAAGGAGGAAAAACAATTCCATCAAATTTACAGACACTGTGTTCTAAATGTAATGGTAAAAAAGCAAATAAATTATAACGGTGTGTCCTTGAAGGGATTGCCTTTGTACCATATCGACCGATATGTAAGAGAGGCGGGGAAACTTTTTGAGGACGGATCACATATAATTTATGTAAACGGCAACTATAAGGGCGATGATGAAATCGGACATCTTATGCAGGACTTTCATCAGACAGACCCTGATAATATGCATTACAAAGAACTGTCACAGGAAATAAGACATTTCAAAGAAGTAGAGGAAGGGTTCCGGATGTCCGGGTGGACATCCGTTTAGAATCGACCGGAGTGGAACGGAGATCTTGATACCATGTGTGAAGCAGTACAAAAATATGCAAAGGAATGTGTAAATGATAAGCAGGCGGCAAATGTGAAAAACATTATGGAAGATACTGGATTTACCGTGGAACAAGCATTAGACGAGGCAGATTGGCTTGCAGAAGATAGTAACGAAAGAATGACACATGAAGAAGTGTTTCGCACGCTGAAGAGCAGAGTAACAATTCCTTTTACACTTCATGGAATAGAAGAAAATCTCACCGTAGAATATACGCAAGGTACAGATCCCAGGGAAATTGGCTATGATGCCCTTCAGGGATTTCCGATAGATAAAATATGTTGCACAGGTTATCCGGTAATGCATGGTTACTTTGAACATATGAATGCGACCGGTTATCGGAGATCCTGTGGGTTCATTCAATTCGTGGAAAGAATTGAAAATTATGGGGAAAACAGAGAGCTTTCCGTAGATGTCAGTGATGAAAATCTGGAAAAAGGGAATCCATATTTTGCGTATGGTTATCCGGCAGAAATATTTGATGCTCCCTGTTGTAATTTGGCTGGGTGTAGACACTTGAAATGGACAGCTTATACCTATCTAGTAGATCTGCCCTCTCGAATGAATAGCAATAAACTGAAATTCCTGGGCGGATACTCCTGGGGATATGAAGAGGATGAGAACGGTCCACAGAGATTACTACCGCTAGAGATATTGACGGAAAATGACTGGGAAAAGCATGCAACGGAAAAAGGAATATTAAAGGTGTTCCCAATATAGGGAGGCTGTACTGTTAAGTTATGAAGAATAGATATAAACGAAAATTGATATTCGTTATTGCAATTTTAAGTTTAAGCTTAGTATGCTGTAAAAGTAAAACAGAGCCAATTAATAATATTGCATCATGGACACTGGATGATGGTTGGACAATAAATGGAAAGGATGAAATATGGTATTTTGGATTTTCTAAGAATAAAGTTTTGTTTTGCGCAAAACTGTTGGATGAAAATGCGGAATCAGAATTTGAAACGACAATGAGAACGCTCAAATTAAATAATGATTAAAGTTCAGATACGCATGATACGAATTACGAAGAAGGTTATTTTGACCGGAAAACTTGTTGTTGAAGGAACGTCGTATGTGTTTGAGTTCAAGACATTTGAAGTTAAAATTCCGGTTGATGAGGAATATCCAGATATTTTGAACTATATGGATTCCATAGAGGTTACTGATTATAGTAAGAATAATTTCCCCGAGATTGGCAGTCGGAAAATAGTGACAAAAAATCACTGGAAAAATGACCATATAAAAACAGCAGATCCCGCCAGATCTGCTGTTTTTCTCTGTGTATATGAGCGTGAAAAACACACTTCTATCATAAAATAAAGGATACTTCGTTACTTAGAACTTTTCAGCGAAGCTCTTGTAATACTCGTCAAAAAACTCGTTAACCTTTTCCATAATCTTCTTCATAATATTCACCCTTAACCTTTCCAAGACAAATGAACTGTTGACTTTGTTGTTACGTTTAAGGGGTCAGGCCTGACTTCCTTTTGATGATTATAATTTACCATATTGCGCTTATAATGTGAAATACATATAATAGAAGTATAATAATACCTAATAGGTATGATAAAAACGTATTGCACAAATAGAAAGATTAAGTTGGTTTTTGGAAAAAGCATGGAAGGAGGATGCTGGGAAGATGGAATTGCGGCATATCCGGTATTTCAAGGCAGTGGCGGAGGAGAAAAGTTTCACGAAAGCGGCAGAGCAGCTGGCGATTGCGCAGCCGCCCCTGAGCCGTCAGATTCAGGATCTGGAAGCGGAACTGGGGACGACACTGTTCGTCAGAACCCCTCATAAGGTGACCCTGACAGAAGAAGGGGAACTTTTTTTACAGTATGCGAATCAGATTCTGGATCTGGTGAACCGGTCGGAAGAGGATGTGCGGGAGCGCAAGGAAGGATTGCAGGGAACCTTATATATCGCGTCGGTAGAGGGCTGCGGTCCCAGGCTGTTTGCCGAGTGGATCGCCGGATTTCAGCAGAGACACCCACATGTACAATACAACCTATGGAATGGAAACACGGATGACGTGAATACACGCGTGACGAAGGGGCTGTGTGAAATCGCGATGATCACAGCGCCATATAATACCGAGGAATTCCATGTGCTTCCGGTCTATGAGGAGCCATGGGTGGCGGTGATTCCGAAGGGGCACCCTCTGTATGCGGAGGAAAACGATCCGGTGAAGCCGGCGGAATTATTGCCTTATGACCTGTTGATTCCCTCCAGAGAATCCAGAAAAGGTGAAATCGATAAATGGTTCGAGGGAACGGGGCATGCACCGGTGATCCGGGGGCGCATCGCTCATATGATGAATGCTTATGAGCTGAGTCTGCACGGAGTCGGGATCTCTATTTATCCGGCATCCATTTCTTCCCTGATCCGGGACAAGGATGTCTGTGTGCGGGAAGTGGAGCATCCCGATGCCCATGCGTCCTACGCACTGATCTGGAATAAGAAACATACCCTGTCCCATGTGGCTGAAGAATTTATTGCTTACGTAAAAGAAGAATCCGGACAGCAGGTGTACTATGCCTGAATTAACGCAACCGATACGTCATTCACATTTGTGCCGGTAGCTCCTGCCTTGTCAAAAGAAAGGAAAGCCCTTATACTTGGAAGCAGGAGGAAAATACGATGAACATTACAGTATATCTGGGAGCAAATGAAGGAAATGATCCTTCTCTTAGAAAAGCGGTGCGTGAGCTGGGAACCTGGATCGGTGAAAGCGGTAACCGCCTGGTGTACGGTGGATCCAAATCCGGTCTTATGGGAGAGATCGCGGAGAGCGTATTACAGGCAGGCGGCGAGGTGACCGGCGTGGAACCGCAGTTTTTCATTGATATGGAATACCAGTATGATGCCATTACGGAGCTGATCGTCACGAAGGATATGACAGAACGCAAGACGAAAATGATCGAACTGGGAGATGTATTTATTGCCTTTCCCGGCGGAACCGGAACGTTGGAAGAAATCGCGGAGGTGATGTCCAAGGTGTCACTGAAGCATCTGGAGGCACCCTGCATCCTCTATAACCTTAACGGCTATTATGACAGCCTGAAAGCACTGTTATCACATATGACGGAGCTGGGATTGTCCTCCCCGGAGAGACAGGAAGGCATTTATTTTGCCAGGGATCTGTCGGAAATCCGCAAGATCATAGAAAATCAGCGGAGCAATGCAACGATCACTCCGCCGGAAAATACACACGGTATAGGAAATCAGCTAGGCTAACAGGTGAAAACACATAACTGCAATGCCCAGCACCACCAGGATCACACCGGTGACACGGTTCAGGGTCCTGGGGGTTGCCTTGTTGGCGAACAGTGCAGCAATCCGCGCCCAGATCAGGGTAAATACAACGCACAGGATCCATACTGTCCAGTCGGGCATGCCGCCGATGGCAAAATGGGAGGCAGCGCCGGTAAATGCGGTAAATGCCATGATGAAGACGCTGGTTCCTACAGCGGTCTTCAGTTCATAACCCAGGACAGAAGTCAGGATCAGCAGCATCATCATACCGCCGCCGGCGCCGACGAAACCGCAGATGAAGCCGATCATCATGCCGCATACCAGAGACTGGAGGGCTCTTTTCTTTGCGGAGACGCCCTGCATGGCTTCCTTGGTGGTCATTACGGGACGGACAATGAATTTGATACCTAACAGGAAAGTCATGAACACGGAGAAATTCCCCATGGTAGCGGAAGGTACCAGGCTGGATACGTAGCTGCCTACGACGGTAAATGCCAGTACACTTCCCATCATGATCAGGCCGTTTTTGATATCAATGTTTTTATTTTTTGCATAGGTATATGCGGACACTGCGCTGGCCAGCACATCTGAGGAAAGAGCAATGCCTACCGCCAGATACGGATCCATACCTAAGAAGGTGATCAGCATGGGACTGATAACGGCCGCAGCACTCATTCCGGCGAAACCGGTGCCCAGGCCGGCTCCCATGCCGGCGAAAAAGGTGACAAGAATAGTGATCAGAATCTGCATTTATTTATCTCCTTTCAGGATATTGTCCATATTTTCTTCCATGACATGAAGCATGTGGAAAAAGATTTCTTTGCTTGCATCATCAGTGCCATCGAGCAGAGTATCTTTGAAAATGCCCTGTATCATGCGGCCCTTTTCGATGACATCCCGCGCCTTTTCCGTGCAGAACAGCAGTGTCTTGCGGCGGTCATCGGGAGCTTCTCTGCGTTCCAGATAGCCCTCCCGTACCAGTTTGTCTACATTGACGGATACGAGGTTCGCTTTGATCTTGCGGATCTCGACAACATCACTGGCGGTCCGGTACTCGGGATTGTTGCCGAAGAACATGAGAATGTCAAAAGCTGTCTGCGGAAGCTTTAATTGCTGACATAGAGGCTTGCACATGGTGTTGTAAGCCAGATTGAATTTTTGCACGAATTCAATATCAGTATTCATTCGAAGGCTTCCTTTCTTAGCATTATGGTATTATGCGTACATAATAGCTACAAAGAGTAAATCGGTGATATTACAAAAGTGAATAATTCAAATTTGAAATAATTGCTATATCGCATAGTATTACAGATAGTTTTTGAAGTCAAGCATAAGATGTTTTATTTCATAAAAAATTTATATAAATTATACTATCGTAAACATCATTTCGATATGTTATAATTTATTTGATGCAAGGGTCAAAAGGTCTAAGCCCACATGAGCTTGCTCATAAGTGGGTGAAAGACCTT
>OGGI01000520.1_pt1 | contig 37293 bp, 27 predicted proteins | sample 1571051 | NCBI WGS metagenome assembly OGGI01 (sample SAMEA2582075, study PRJEB24529) | metagenome | biome: Human gut stool | place: China | collected 2011 | reverse complement strand
AGCCCACCGGCATCGTGGTCAGCTGCCAGACCCAGCGCAGCCAGTTCCAGAACCGCGACTACGCGATGGAAATGCTGAAGGCAAAGCTGTACCAGATCGCCAAGCAGCAGCACATGGATAAGATCGACGACATCAAGGGCGTCCAGAACGAGATCGCATGGGGCCACCAGATCCGCTCCTACGTCTTTATGCCCTACACGATGGTCAAGGATCACCGCACCAACTATGAGACCGGCAACGTGGACGCTGTCATGGACGGCGACCTCGACGGCTTCATCTTCGCTTACCTCAAGGCTGCAAGCCGTGGTGAGCTGCAGGATGCCTGAAATCAGAGCATAACAAAAACGTCTGTACTTCGTTTTGGAGGTACAGACGTTTTTCTTTTTATTCGAGGTCGCCGAGTATCCCCGGCCAGAGGGCTTCCTCCTGCCGCATGGCGACGAAGCAGCAGTCGAGGTACATCTTGTTTACGGCAGCGACGATGGTACCGCGCAGCAGACGCTTTTCGTCGGCGGCATCCGGGTCGAGGTCACAGATGGTGCGGCTGGCACCGAAAATGTAGGGCAGGCAGTTCTCCACCTCGTCGCAGAAGTAGTCGTAGGCTTCGGCGGCGGTGCAGTGAGCCCGCTGCATCTGGAACAGGGCGTCGATGTTTTCCAGCGAGAGGACATTTTTAGACAATACGATATAGATGAGAGAAGCCAGCTGTTCGCGGGAATACTTCTTTTTGACGGGGTGGGAGATGACTCCTTTCTTGACGTAGTTGCTCACCATGGAGGGGGTGAGCTCCACCCCGGGGAAGCCCCGGAAGCAGCTGTTGACGAGCTGCACGGTCTGGTCGAGATACAGCCCCACGGAGGGCAGCTCCCGGTAGCGCGGCAGGGAAAACCCGGCGGCGCAGGCCGTGACACGGCGTTTCATTTCCTGATTCATGGTGGTAGTATAGCGCATTTTTGAGTCGGGGTCAACCGTTTATGAAAACGACGTTAACAATTTTACAAATCGCTTGACAGGTTTTTAAAAAACTGATATAGTGGACTCGCAGAACGTAAAAAATGCGGCGGACATCCGCCGGAATGGAGATAGATGAGATGAAACGAATCGTTGTGGACTCTTCTGCCAGCCTGTATCAGATGGACGGCATTGATTTTGCTGCTGTGCCTCTGAAGATCGTGACCGACGAGAGGGAATACCTCGACGACGGCACGCTGGACGCCGTGGAAATGGCGACTACCCTGCGCACCTATAAGGGCAAGACCAGCACCTCCTGCCCCAACATCGGCGACTGGCTGGAGGCTTATGAGGGCGCAGATGAAATTTATGCCATCACCATCACCGGCACCCTGTCGGGCAGCTGCAACGCCGCCCAGCTGGCCGCAGAAGAGTATCAGGCAGAGCACCCGGGTGCTCAGGTCTTTGTGCTGGACAGCCTGTCTGCCGGCCCGGAACTGGTGCTGCTGGCAGAGCATATCCGTGCGCTCATCGAAGAGGGCAGGGAGTTTGACGACGTCTGCGAAGAGATGCTGCGCTACCGTCACCACACCCATCTGCTGTTCTCGCTGGAATCGCTGGCGAATCTGGCCCGGAATGGCCGGGTGAAGCCCGCTGTGGCTGCTGTGGCGCGGATGCTCAACATCCGGGTCATCGGCAAGGCCAGCGATGTGGGCGAACTGGACGTCCTTTGCAAGACCCGCGGCGAGCACGGCGCTCTCGAGCGCATCGTGCTGGAGCTCAAAGGCCACGGCTACACGAACGGCAAGGTCATCATTGCCCACTGCGGCAACCCCGCCGCCGCCGAGCGCCTGATGCACATGGTGCGGGCTGTCTTCGAGGGCGCACAGGTGCGGGTGACCGAGTGCGGCGGCCTGTGCAGCTACTACGCCGAGCTGGGCGGCCTCATGGTGGGCTTCGAGGACGCGGACGCCTGAGCTTGAAATCTCCGCATCTCTGCGCTATACTATTCCCATAAAAATGCTGCCGAAAGGCAGCGGGGGAGGCGCAGATGTTCTTTCGGCTTCCGGTCGTACGGTTCTTCAATCGTGTCATCAACAGGGCCACGGTCACAGTGGCCCTTGTTTTGCTGCAGATCGGCTGGCTGCTCTGGGCCTTCTTCTCCCTCACCGCCGGAAAGGTGTGGGTGAATGCGGGGCTGAACGTCCTCAGCCTCTTCATCACCCTCTACCTCGTGCGGAAGGACGAGAACAGCGACTATAAGATCATCTGGCTCGTCCTCATCGGCATGATGCCGCTGCTGGGTGGTGCGCTCTATCTGGCCTTCGGCAACAAGGCCCCCGCCAAGCGGATGCGCCAGCGGATGCAGGCGGTGGAGCGCCAGCACACCGCCGACCTCGCCCAGCAGCCGGGCCAGACCGACGCCCTCGACCCCGCCAGCAGGGGACTGAGCCGGTATATTTCGGAGTACGGGCCGTACCCCGCATGGAAAAACTCCACGGCAAAATATTACCCCTGCGGTGAGGCCATGTACCCTGACCTGCTGGCCGACCTCGAAAAAGCAGAGCGGTTCATCTTCCTCGAGTTCTTCATCGTCCGCACCGGCAAGATGTGGAAGGGGGTAGAGGACATCCTTGTCCGCAAGGCGGCGCAGGGGGTGGATGTCCGGCTCATCTACGACGATTTCGGCAGTCTGCTGGGTCTGCCGTCCGATTTCGTGGTGCAGATGGAGCGGGCGCATATCCGCTGCATCCCGTTCAACCCGGTGGTGCCGCTGGTGTCGCTGGTCATGAATCACCGCGACCACCGGAAGATCGTGGTCGTGGACGGAAATACAGCCTATACGGGCGGCATCAATCTGGCCGACGAGTATATCAATGAAGAAGAGCGGTTCGGCTACTGGAAGGACGCAGCTCTCCGCACCGAAGGCGCGGCGGTCTGGAACTTTACGGTGATGTTCCTCGACCACTGGAACGCCTTCCGCCCCAGCGAGGAGGATTATGCGCCCTTTATGCCTCAGGCTGAGTCCCTGTCTGCCCAGTCGGACGGAGTGATACAGCCCTACGGGGACAGCCCGCTGGACGAAGAGGCTCTGGCCGAGACGGTCTATCTGAATATCATCAATCAGGCCCAGCGGTATGTCTATATCTATACGCCCTACTTCGCGGTGGGCGAGACCATGCTGGAAGCCCTCAAGGCGGCGGCAAAGCGGGGCGTGGACGTCCGGCTGGTGCTGCCGGGCATCCCGGACAAGAAGCTCATCTTCCGGCTGACCCGCTCCTATTATGTGCCGCTGCTCCGGGCGGGGGTGCGCATCTACGAGTTCACGCCCGGCTTCCTCCACGCCAAGTGCTACGTCAGCGATGACCGCGCCGCGGTGGTGGGCAGCATCAACATGGATTACCGCAGCCTCTTCCTCCACTTTGAGTGCGGGGCGCTGCTGCTCTATAACAGTCAGGTCATTGCTTTGCGGGACGATGTGCTTCGTACCCTGCCAGAGTGCCGGGAAGTGCAGCTGGCCGACTGCCGCACCTCGCTGGCCGGGACGCTGCTGGACAGTGTGCTCCGCCTGTTGAGCCCGCTGATGTGAGCGATACTGTGGTGGAATAAGTGGCAAAGTTCCATAAATTAAATGATATATCGTTCAATATTGATTGTTTGCCAACCTGGCAAAGTTCTCCTGATTGGCAAACTACCTACTTTGCCAGCAAGCCTTAAGTTTGCCAACGTGGCAAAGTTTGATTTGTGACGATAACACGCTGGTATTTTGAAACTTTGCCAGATAACACGTCGGTCTCAGAGCAAACATGCATGATTGGCGCTGTGTCGGGCTATACTACTCCCAAAGAGATGAAAGGGAGCGTAACGCTTATGACACAGAGACAAAAAGCTCTTCTGAGCTGTGCCGTGGCGGCGGCACTGCTGCTGTCCGGCTGCCGCAAAGGCAGCAGCAATTCCGGCAGCATGAGCAGTTCGAACGCCATGTCCGGCTCGTCCGGCAGCGCCAGCACCACCCAGACCGGCGGCTGGAAGACCGGCCTCGGCATCCTGACCGAGGCTTCCGATGAGGCCCGTACCGGCACCATCCATACCATCGCTGCCGCCGTCCTGCTGGACGGAGACGGCAAGCTGGCCGACGTGATGCTGGATGAGCTGGAAGTGGAAGTTACCGCCGACGGCAAAGGCGTCGTCACCATGCCCACCGACTACCGCACTAAGCGCCAGAAAGGGGACGACTACCCGCTGGCAGCGGCATCTTCGCTGAAAAAGGGCTGGGCCGAGCAGGCCGATGACTTCGCCGACTACCTCACCGGCATGACGCCCGAGCAGGCATCCATGCTGGAAACGGATAAGGACGGCAAGGCTGCGGACGCCGACCTGCTGTCCGGCTGCACTATCCGGGTGGATAAGTACCGCGACGCCGTGGCGAAAGCCTGCACGAATGCGTCCGCCCTCGGCGCGGCGAAGGGCGACCGGGTGAGCCTCGGCGTGGAGACGGAGAATGCCTCTTCGGACATCACCGCCACCGACGACAAGGATGTGAACGCAGAAGTTGACCTTACCGTCGTGGCCCTGACGCTGGATGCCGATGGCCGTGTGACCAGCGCCATCGGCGACATGGCAGAGCCTGCGCTGACCATCGCGGCAGACGGCGGCGTCACCGCTCCGGACACCGTCCGCTCCAAGCTTGAGCTGGGCGACAGCTACGGGATGCGGAATGCATCCAGCCTCGGCAAGGAGTGGTACGAGCACAGCGAGGGCTATTGCAGCTACCTCAAGGGCAAGACTGAAAAAGAGGTGGCGGACATCCCTGCCGACGGCTCGGACGCCGACCTCGCGGCCCTCTGCACCATCTCCATCGACGCTCTGCAAAAGGCCGCAGGGGATGCGTTTGAGAATGCGTCATTATAAATTGAACGGAAAGTCTGACCGTCACCGTGAGGTGGCGGTTTTCTTTTTGTCCTTTGTACAAATACACCGAAAACCCGATCGGAAAGGGGCGGTCTGCGGGCAAAACGCGAAAAAATCGGTTTTCCTCTTGCAAAACGGGGCAAAACGCGCTATTCTATAGTCACAGTTTAACAATTTAGCATGGTAAAGCGGTAAAACGAAGCGCCGCTTCTGCTGAAACTGAGGGAGGAAATTACAACATGAAACGTCTGGTATCTGCTTTTCTGGCCGGTGCGATGGCGCTGAGCCTTGCCGCCTGCGGCGGTTCTGCATCCACTTCTACGGCTGCTTCTTCTGCCGCCGCCTCTGCCGCCCCGGCAAGCTCCGCGGCCGCTGACAGCGACCTGGCTTACATCCAGTCCAACGGCAAGATGGTCATCGGCTACACCGTGTATGAGCCGATGAACTACACCGACGCCGACGGCAACTTCACCGGTTTCGATACCGAGCTGGCCACCGCTGTCTGTGAGAAGCTGGGTGTCGAGCCGGAGTTTGTGGAGATCAACTGGGACACCAAGGAGACCGAGCTGGCTGCAAAGAGCATCGACTGCATCTGGAACGGCCTGACCCTGACCGATGACCGCGAGGAGAACATGGCCTGCACCAAGCCCTACGTCAAGAACGCCCAGGTCGTCGTGGTGAAGGACGGCACCGACTACACCTCCACCGCCGACCTCATCGGCAAGACCGTGGTAGCCGAGGCCGGCTCTGCCGGTGAAACCACTATCACCGAGAACGCCGACCTGTCTCAGGCTGATTTCATCTCCAAGGCTGTTCAGACCGACTGCCTGATGGAAGTCGCCGCCGGCACTGCTGACGCCGCCATCCTCGACCTGACTCTGGCCTCTGCCATGATCGGCGAGGGTACCGACTACGCAAACCTCAAGATGGTGGATGAGCTGAACGTCGAGGAGTACGGCGTGGCCTTCCGCAAGGACAGCGACGTGGCCGAGGCTGTGGACAATGCATTCGACGAGCTGAAGGCTGACGGCACCATGCAGACTCTGGCCGACAAGTACGGCCTGACTCTGGCTGAGTAACTTACATTATAAACGGATAGGTGTAGTGATTCTGTGACTGTGATTTTGGAGCGTCTGACCGGCGCATTCGCGCTCAACTGTGAGCTGTTCTTTCTGACCTTGCTGTTTTCGCTGCCGCTGGGCCTTGTGGTGGCCTTTGGCTCCATGAGCCGGTGCGCACCGCTGCGGGGCGTCGTCAAGACCTTCGTGTGGGTCATCCGCGGTACGCCGCTGATGCTCCAGATCATCGTCATCTACCTTGGCCCCGGCCTGCTGGGTATGACCAACCCCTGGCCCTCCGGCTCTTCGGGCCGTCTGGTGGCGGCGGTGGTGGCTTTCGCCATCAACTACGCCTGCTACTTCTCTGAGATTTACCGCGGCGGCATCGAGGCTGTGCCGAAAGGCCAGACCGAGGCCGGTCAGGTGCTTGGCATGACCAAGAGCCAGATCTTTTTCAAGGTCACGCTCCTGCAGGTCGTCAAGCGCATCCTGCCCCCGATGGGCAACGAGGTCATCACGCTGGTGAAGGATACCTCGCTGGCGAACGTCATCGCCAACAAGGAGATCATCATGATGGCGAAGGAGTACAGCGCCAAGGGCCTTATCTGGCCGCTGTTCTCCACCGCGATCTTCTTCCTCGTCTTTGTCGGCGCACTCACCCTGCTGCTGGACTGGGCCGAGAAAAAGATGGACTATTTCCGCTGCTAAGGAGGATACTGAATTATGGCATTACTCGAAGCCTCTGGCATCGGGAAGAATTTCGGCGAGACGAAAGTTCTCAAGGACATCTCGCTCACACTGGAACAGGGCGAGGCGCTGGCGATCATCGGCTCGTCCGGCTCGGGCAAGACGACGCTGCTGCGCTGCCTGAACTTCCTTGAGCGTCCCGACACCGGCGTCATCAGGGTGAACGGCGAGACCATGTGGGACGCCGCCGACCCTGCCACCCAGCGGGAGAGCGAGGTGCGGAAAAAGCGCCTCCACTTCGGCCTCGTGTTCCAGAACTTCAACCTCTTTCCCCAGTACACCGCACTGGAAAACGTGATGCTGGCGGGGGAGCTTCTGGCAAAGGAGCAGCCCGACTACAAGGCCAACAAAAAGGCCATCCACGCCCAGCTGGAAGCACAGGCCCGTGACCTGCTGGCCCAGATGGGCCTGTCGGAGCGGGCAGGCCACTACCCCCACCAGCTCTCCGGCGGTCAGCAGCAGCGGGTGGCCATCGCCCGCGCACTGGCGCTCCACCCGGACATCCTCTGCTTCGATGAGCCCACCAGCGCCCTCGACCCGGAGCTGACCGGCGAAGTCCTCCGTGTCCTGCGGGACCTCGCCGACCGAAAGACCACCATGATCATCGTCACCCATGAGATGCACTTCGCCCGCGACGTGGCCGACCGCATCCTGTTCATGGACGGCGGCGTCGTGGTGGAGGAAGGCCCGGCCCGCCAGCTCATCGACCACCCCCAGGAGGAGCGCACCAAGCAGTTTTTGGCGCACTACTCTGAATAAGACAGGCTATGGCCCTCCCCGCTCGGGAGGGCTTTTTTGCGCCATTCACGCCGAAAACACCACGATTCGCGCAGTTTTTATTTACATTCTCCGGATTTTTTGGTAAGCTTGTATCGAAAAAGGCTGATTTTTCAAAAGACGAACAGACCAAAGGAGGACAGACTATGAGACTGAAGAGCGCACTCCGGCGGGGCGTGGCCGCTGCCGTCATCGCGGGCATCGTGGTGAGTTCCGGCATCCCGGCTTATGCGGCCCGGTGGGACATCGCCAACGGCGACATCACCGTGAAAGCGGGCGACGCCGAAGGAAAGAACAAGGTCTCACAGGGCGAGACCATCGACAAGGACGACACCAACACCGTCATCACCGGCGAGTCGGATAAGAACACCGTCACCATCGACACCTCCAAGGACGACGTGGACGTCACCTTCGACGACCTGAAGATCGACGTCAGCGGCAAGGCCGAGGGGGATGGCAGCGATGACAGCCCTGCCCAGGAGAGCAAAGCAGCCGTCACCGTGCAGGGCGACCACGATGCGACCATCGAGCTGGACGGCGACAACGAGCTGAAGAGCGGCGGCTATAATGCGGGTCTTGAGAAGAACGAACACGAGTCGAAAGGCACTCTGACCATCAAGGACGACGAGGGCAAGGACGGCTCCCTCACCGCTGAGGGCGGCTTCGGCGGCGCAGGCATCGGCGGAGGCATCGAGAGCACCGGCAGCAGCATCATCATCCGGGGCGGCACCATCGAGGCTGTGGGCGGGAGCAACGCGGCAGGCATCGGCGACGGAGCAGGCCGCGCGTCGGACGACACCGACGACCCGAACCCGGGAGACCTCTACATCTGCGGCGACGCCGAGGTGACGGCCAAGGCGGGAAGCCAGATGACGGACGCCAAAGCCCCGGCCATCGGCGGCAGCTACGGCGAAGTACCCACGGAGAACCTTTCTGACGATGAACATAAGGTGACGGGAGGACGGCTGACCCGTCTGAACGCGGACGGCACCGTGATGGAGGGGATGGGCTACGACTACACCTCCACCCCCAAGCCCCAGCCGGACGACGACGAGGACGACGATGATGACGTCCCGCCCCCGGTGCAGGAGAACGCTCCCGAACCCCTGCCCGGCGGCATGGTGGTCAACGCCTTCTTCGCCGACCGGGTCACCATCCAGCGGCTGGATCCTGCGGGGGTCGCGGAGAGCGGCATTGTCCCCGTGTTCGGCAGCGTAAAGGCCGGCGCCGCCGCCGTCGTCCAGTGGATGGACCCTGCGGTGGTCGCGGAGAGCAGCACCGACCCCATGGCCGGCGACGCCGGAGAGGTCCTCACCCCGGGGGGTGTGGTGCTTATTGAGAGCGCCGCTCCCCGCTCCACCGTCACCACCGACATCTCCAGTCTCCGGGAGGACGGCGTGGAGGACATCTTCTTCCGCTATGAGGACACCATGACCCACTATAGCGTGGACAAGATGGCCGACGCGGCGGGCGAGGACGCTGACGTGGAGCTGAAGCAGAACAGGGAGGACATCAGCCTCCGGCTGGACGGCGAAACGCGGGACGACCTGTCGGAGCGCTATCAGGAGTGGGTGCCGGTGTGGATACCAGAGGTGAAGGAGCGGCTGATATTGACCCACAAAGAGGTAGAGCAAAAAACGAGTGAAGAGCTCAGACGTGAACGCGACGAATTACTGAAACAAGAGCTGGAGATGATGGACTTCCAACTCGCGAAAAAAAGGGACGACCTCCCGAGTTTGGATTGGTGGCTCGAGCCTGCGAGAGCGGAAACGGTAAAGCAAAAAACGAGTGAAGAGCTCAGACGTGAACTTGACGAGTCCCTGAGGCAGCGGACGGTCTTCCAAATCGAGAAAAGGGACGACCTCCCGAGTTTGGATTGGTGGCTCGAGCCTGCGAGAGAGGAAACGCCGGGAATCGGGCTTGACGAGTCCCTGAAACAGCTGGCTGCCCGATTTGAGGACATCGCTCCCGAGGAGGATAAGAAGCCACTGCTCTTTCTGGTCGAACCCACCGTCACGGAGCGCAAAAAGTATACTGATCCGTTGGAGAGTGACCTGCGGAGCTATGCCGACCTTGGTGACGACTGGGACGACCTGCCGGATACCCAGGGTGAGATAAAGCTCTGGATACCGGAGGACTTGGGGCAGCCTAAAGAAATAAGCATCTCAAAGGAGAGCCTGAGCCGCATCGACGGCATTGCATGATACACAAAACGAAAGGAGATGTACGATGAGACTGAAGAGCGCACTCCGGCGGGGCGTGGCCGCCGCCGTCATCGCGGGCATCGTGGTGAGCTCCGGCATCCCGGCCTACGCGGACCGGTGGGACATCGCCAAGGGCGACATTACGGTCAAAGGTGCGAGCGATGGAAGCGGAAACTATAACGAGGTCAAGCAGGGCGACAACGAGTTCAAGAAGGATGAGGGGGAGACCGTCATCACCGGCGAGTCGGATAAGAACACCGTCACCATCGACACCTCCGAGGGCAACGTGGACGTCACCTTCGATGACCTGAAGATCGACGTCAGCGGCAAGACCGAGGTGGATGACAGCGGTGACAGCCCAGTCGATGCGGGCAAAGCCGCCGTCACCGTGCAGGGTGACCACGATGCCGCCATCGAGCTGGACGGCGCCAACGAGCTGAAGAGCGGCAGCTGCAATGCGGGTCTTGAGAAGAACGGCAATGAGTCCTCCGGCAAGCTGACCATCAAGGACGACAACGACACCAAAGGCTCCCTCACCGCCGAAGGCGGCAAAGACGGCGCAGGCATCGGCGGCGGCTACGAAAGCGGTGCCGGAAACATCGAGATCACCGGCGGCACGATAGAAGCCGTGGGCGGCGAGGGTGCTGCCGGTATCGGCGGCGGTGTGTACGGCCCGGGCCGCGACATCGAGATTTCCGGCGGCAAGGTGTCGGCCACGGGCGGCAGCTACAGCGGCCCTGAAGAAGACCCCCGCCCCGGCGCGGCAGGCATCGGCGACGGCGCGGGTGCGTGGTCTGAGATAGCCCCGGATGCGCCGCCCAGCAATCCCAATCACATCATCATCTCCGGCGACGCTGAGGTGGAGGCCAAGGCAGGCGCAAGCACCGGCGGCAAAACTGCGGCCATCGGCGGCGGCATAGTCGGCGAGATCCCCAATGACGCCCTCTCTGACGACGACCACAAGGTGACGGGCGGTAGTCTGACCCGCTACGACCCCGACGGGAAGAAGATGGAGGACTACAGCTACGACCGGCGGACGCCCTCCCAACCGGAGCAGCCAGAGCAGCCGGACAAGCCGGAACAGCCGGACAAGCCAGAGCAGCCGGACAAGCCGGAGCAGCCGGACAAGCCGGAACAGCCAGATGATACCGAGGACGACGAGGACGACGCTCCAAGCGTGCAGGCCGGCGAGGTGCCGGGCCGTGTGAAGCAGATGTACGAGACCGTCGGCGTGATCACCCATCTGGATGGCACACAGGAGCTTGGTAATGTGGCCACGGCGGAGTATGACCCGGTCAACAAGGTCCTGAGCTTCGATGCCCACAGCACACTCTTTCGGATGACAGGCGACTCGCTGCGGGAGCTTGCAAAGGAGGTCCATGAGCTTCGCATCCGGTTCCTTGATGGGGAAGGGCGGGAGATGGAGGCCGTCATTCCGCTGGCCCGGATAAAAGACTTGGTCGGCGTGAATGGTGCATTCGAACTCGAGCTGTCCCATGAGGGGCGTTATCAATTCCATGTTGTCGGGCAGACGGGATATGATAGAAAAACATTCTCGGATGAGACCGTCCTGCGCCAAAGCGGCAAGGAACTGATCCTCGTGTACCGCGTTGGCGATGAGGAGCAGAAAGCGCAGGAGGCTGCCCGGGTGGAGGAGGCAATCGCCCGCCGCAAGCAGGAGAAAGAGCAATGGGGAACGGTCCTCTCCGGTCTGGAAGGCGGCTCCCTGAGCGGACAGCCCGGGCTGACTCAGCCGGGAACGGACACCGTCGGCGGCGTGGCCGGCTTCAGCGCAAACCCGAAGGATCCCACCATCCTCGACATGGGCTCCATCACGGTCCGTCCGTCCGAGCAGCCCGCCTCCAACCCGACGGTGTGGAAGACATTTACCAGTAACATCGTGAAGCTCGTGGGCGGGAAGCAGGACAGCAAGAAGGACGACCCGGCCCCCTCCGTCGGTGACCTCAGCGGCCTCACGACTCTCTCGCCGGACGGCCTTACCACGGCCCAGCAGCCGGAAACAAGCGCCCAGCAGCCGGAAACAGGCGGATGGGTAACGGACAGTCAGGGTGACTGGGTGTGGAAGCCGGGCAAGGATGACAGTCAGCCGCCGGATTTGAGAGGAGATTGGGAGACGAGAAAATGGATAAGGGACAGTCAGCCGCCGGATTTGAGAGGAAATTGGGAGACAAGAAAATGGATAGGGAGCAGCGACGATAATTTGTGGGGTGGGATCCCTTTTATGACTCCGCATATTATGACTCTGCATGGGATTTCGATTATGAAGGTTGAGAGCGTGGGCTGAGAGGGAGTGCAGCAGGAGGGCCTTGCTTACAGGCAGACCTGCCGCCCCCCCTGCGCACAATCACCAAAAACCACCGATAGAAAATAGCAATGTTGTACGAAGAAATCTGCCCAAAACCCCTTGCAAAATCACGATGAGCTGAGTATAATACCACTCATGAAACGCAAAACGTCCTGCCCCTCGTCCGGCAGGGCGTTTTTGTCGGTAAAAATTTGGCAAAGAAATGTTAAGTGACCGCCCGGGGAGGGGCTTTGTATGACAAAAGACATGACACAGGGCAGCCCGCTCAAGCTCATCCTTGCCTTTGCGGTGCCGCTGATGCTGGGCAGTCTGTTCCAGCAGTTCTACAATCTGGCGGATACCATCATCGTGGGCCGTTTCGTGGGCGTGGATGCGCTGGCGGCGGTGGGCAGCGTGGGCGGCCTGAACTATCTGGTGCTGGGCTTCGTCAACGGCATCGCCTGCGGCTTCTCCATCCCCATCTCGTGGACCTTCGGCGCGAAGGACTACAGAGAGATGCGGCGCTACACCGCCAATACCGTCTGGCTGAGCCTCTTTTTCGCCGTCGTGCTCACGGTGGTGACGGTGGCCCTGACCCGGGCGGTGCTGGTCTGGACCAACACCCCCGACAACATCATCGACATCGCGGACATCTACATCCGCACCATCTTCTGGGGCATCCCCTTCACCCTGCTGTACAACGTCACCAGCGCCCTCATGCGCGCGCTGGGCGACAGCAAGCGGCCGCTCTATTTCCTGCTGGTGGCCAGCGTGCTGAACATCGGCCTCGACCTGCTCTGCATCCTCACCTTCCGGATGGGGGCGTTCGGTGCGGCCTTCGCCACCGTGTTCAGTCAGGCGGTGGCGGGCATCGGCAGTCTCATCTACATCGGCCGCCACTACCCGGAGCTGAAATGGAGCAGGGAAGAGGGTCGTCTGAGCGCCAGCCACTGCCTCAAGCTCTGTAACATGGGCATCCCTATGGGCCTGCAGTGCAGCATCACCGCCATCGGCAGCGTCGTGCTGCAGGGCGCGGTGAACGGTCTGGGCAGCAGCATCGTGGCCGCGCAGACCGCAGGCAGCAAGGCCGCCCAGTTCCTCTCGGTGCCGCTGGAGAGCATCGGCACCGCCATGACCACCTACGCCAGCCAGAACATGGGCGCTCACGACCTCAAGCGTGTGAACCGGGGCGTCAATACCGCGCTGGGCATTGGCTGCGTCTACAGTGTGGCATCCTTCCTCATCCTGCGTGTGCTGGATGTGCCGCTTATCAGCCTCTTCCTCGAGAGCAGCGAGGTGGAGATCATGGCGAATGCCCGCAGCTTCATCTTCTGGAACAGTGTGTTCTACATCCCGCTGGCCGTCCTCATCATCTACCGCTACACCATCCAGGGCTTGGGCTATTCCGGCCTTGCCATGTTCGCGGGCGTGGCCGAGATGGTCGCCCGTGCCATGGTGGGCTTCTGGTTCGTGCCGCTCTGGGGCTACTTTGCGGCCTGCATCGCCAACCCTGTGGCATGGTTCTTTGCCTGCTTCTTCCTCATCCCGGCGTACTTTGCAGTGCGCAATCGGCTAATGAAAGAAAATGCATATGGGGTGGGGGATTAAACCTCGCCTACAGCTCCCCTTCGGGGGAGCTTTTGTTGTATTTACAAATCCCTCCAAAACCGCTATACTATATATAGTTGTGTCAAAACGAGGAGGCGGGACGATGGAGCAGGAGCTGGAACGGCTGGAAGGCACGGTAGAGGACATCATCTACCTGAACGAGGACAACGGCTACACCGTGTTCGAGGTGTCGGGCGGCGGTGTCGTCACCGTTGTGTGCGGCGTGGTGGGAGAGCTCCACGCCGGTGAGAGCGTCGTCTGCCGGGGCAGGTACGAGAACCACGCCACCTATGGCCGACAGTTCCACGCACAGGAGTGCGAGACGGATATGCCCAAAGACCTCGAGGCCGTCTACGCCTTCCTCGCCAGCCGGTCGCTGCCCTACATCGGGGCTCGGACGGCGGATAAGATCATTGACAAATTTGGCGCGGCGGCGCTGGAAGTTATCGCCAACGACCCCGCCCAGCTCACCCTCATCCCGGGCATCTCGGCGGACAAGGCCGACCGCATCCAGCAGGAGTTCAAGCGGATGTTCGGAATGCGGGAGCTCATCGCCTATCTGGCTCAGTTCGAGATCAGCCCCCGCCGGGCGATGGAAGTCTTCCGCACCTTCGGGCCGGGGGCCATGCAGGCCATCCAGCAGAACCCCTACCTGCTCTGCGGCGAACCTTTGCAGCTGGACTTCCGCCACGCCGACAGCATCGCCCAGTATTACCAGATGGCAGGGGACTGCGCCCAGCGGCTGGAAGCCGCCCTTCTGCGCACCCTGCGTCACAACGCCGGCAACGGCCACACCTGTCTGCCCCGGGCACAGCTGCTGGAAACGGCGTCGAACTTCATCCACCAGCCCCCCGAAAAGCTGGCGGCGGCGCTGGACAGCTGCATCCAGACCGGGAAACTGGCGGTGCGGATGTTCGACGGTACACCGTATATTTATCTGCCGGATCTGCTGGCCGCAGAGCAGGACATCGCCGACCGTCTGGCCATGCTGACCAGGCGCGGAAAGCAGACGGCCCGAAACCTCGACAAGAACATCCAAATACTGGAACTGGCGCAGGGCTTTGCTTACGCGCCGCTCCAAAAGGAAGCCATCCGTAAGGCCATGACCGAGAACTGCCTTGTCCTCACCGGCGGCCCCGGCACCGGCAAGACCACCACGGTCAACGCCATCCTGCAGCTGCTCGAGAACGAGGCCGAACGGGTAGCCCTCTGCGCTCCCACAGGCCGCGCCGCCAAGCGTCTGAGCGAGCTGACGGGCCGGAAAGCCTCCACCATCCACCGTCTGCTGGAAGTGGACTATACCGGCGGTGTGGTCAGCTTCATCCACAATGACAAGAACCTGCTCAAGTGCGACGTCGTTATCCTTGACGAGATGAGTATGGTGGACGTCAAGCTGTTCCAGGCCCTCATTGCGGCACTGCGGTACAGCTGCCGTATTATTATGGTAGGCGACGCCGACCAGCTGCCCAGCGTCGGCCCGGGCAATATCCTCGGCGAGACCATCCGCTCCGGGCTGGTGCCGACGGTCTGCCTCAACGAGATATTCCGGCAGGCCGCTCAGAGCCTCATCGTGGAGAACGCCCACCACATCATCTCGGGCGAACCGCTGAAAAAGGGCGGAAAGACGGACGACTTCTTCTTCCTCGAAGCCGACGGCGACGCAGCCCAGAAGCTGGTCTGCGACCTCGTGACCACCCGTCTGCCCCGCAGCTACCAGTTTGACCCGGTGAAGGATATTCAGGTGCTCTGCCCCACGAAGCTCGGCCCCACCGGCACCCAGGCCCTCAACGCGGAGCTGCAGGCCATGCTCAACCCGCCCAGGAAGGGCAAGCCGGAGCTGCAGAGCGCGGCCCGGGTCTTCCGGGTGGGGGACAAAGTGATGCAGGTGCGCAATAACTACGAGATAACGTGGCAGCGCATCGGCGGGGAACAGGGTGTGGGCGCCTACAACGGCGACATCGGCATCGTGGAGTCCATCGACGTGCGCAGCCGCTCCATGGTGGTGCGGATGGACGACCGGCGGCTGGTCTACCCGGCGGAGAACCTCAATGAGCTGGAAATTGCGTATGCCATCACGGTACACAAAAGCCAGGGCAGCGAGTTCCCGGCGGTCATCCTCCCGGCGGCACAGGTGCCGCCCCGCCTGTGCTACCGCAACCTCTTCTATACCGGCGTCACCCGCGGGCGGAAGCTCTGCATCGTGGTGGGCCGGCGGGACGTGGTGAACCGGATGATGTCCAACATCCGCCAGAACCTGCGCTACAGCGGCCTGGCCGCCCTGCTGGCCCAGGCTCTGCCCCCGGAGCAGGAGAACCTTTAAGGGTTTCTTTTTGGATACACCTGTGTTATACTATAATGTGTTTTGATGACCCGCGCCCGGAGATGGGCGATGGAAATAGAGAATGGGCAGCAGAGAAAGGAAATATCACAACTATGGCACAGAACGACATCGGTATCGATCTTGGTACGACGACCATCATCATCGCGCAGGAGGGGCAGGGCGTCGTGCTCAACCAGCCCAGCGTGGTGGCGGTGGATACCCGCAAGAACTGCGTGCTTGAGGCCGGCGACAAGGCCCTTGCAATGGTGGGCCGCACGCCTAACTACATCTCCGCCATCTTCCCGCTGAAGGATGGCGTCATCAGCGACCACACCATGACCCGGGAGCTCATCTGCCGCTTCGTCAATCAGGTCTACAGTTCCCACATGGTCAAGCCCCGTGTGGCCGTCTGTGTGCCTGCCGCCATCACCGGCATCGAGAGCGACGCCGTGGTGGAGGCCGTCATGGCTGCCGGTGCGCGTCAGGTCTACCTCATTGATGAGCCTATCGCCGCAGCTCTCGGCTCCGGCATCGACATCACCGTGCCGGATGGCCGGATGATCATCGACATCGGCGGCGGCACCACCGACATCGCCGTGCTGAGCCTCGGCGGCAAGGTCAAGGCCACCAGCGTCCGCGTGGCCGGCAACCACTACGACGAAGAGATCCTGAAGTTCGTGCGCAACAAGTTCAGCATCGCTATCGGCCAGCGCACCGCTGAGAACCTGAAAAAGAACGTGGCCTGCTGCCCCCAGAAGGCAGATTTCAACGAGACCATGGAGATCAAGGGCCGCAGCCTGCTCACCGGCCTGCCCGTGCGCGTCAATGTCTCCACCGCCGACCTCTACGAGCCGGTCATGCGCCTGAGCGAGCAGATCGGCACCGCCGCTCATCAGGTGCTGGAAAAGACTCCCCCGGAGCTGGCCGGCGACATCTACCGCAACGGCGTCGTCCTCACCGGCGGCGGCGCACAGCTCCACGGCCTGCCTGAGTACCTCAGCCAGGAGCTGAAGGTGGAAGTGACCGTCTCGCCTGACCCCGTCAACTGTGTCGCGCTGGGTACGGCCATGAGCCTGCGTCTGGGTGACAAGCTGGAGACCGGCTTCATGGACGCCACCCCCCGCATGGGCCGCCGCTGAGAGGGAAGCGCTGTTCACAGAATCGTGAAAAACAACATGATTTTTGTTCATAGTTGTTGAATCGACCCGGAAAATATTGTATAATATCTTCAAATCGCTTTTTGCCGCCCGCCCCCCGGGCGGCAAAGAAAAAAGTAAATAGGAGGAAGACCATGGATTTAGGTTATGATGTGATCGTTACCATAACCGGTATTGTGCTGGTGTTTCTGATCCTCGTCCTGCTGATGGCTATCATCACGCTGGAGGGTAAAATCTTTGACGCCATGAACGGCAAGAAGGCAGCTGCCAAGGCTGCTTCTGTTGCAAAACCGGCTGCTCCTGTGAAACAGGCCGCTGCGCCCGCTCCTGCAAAGGCTGCTGCCCCGCAGGTCGAGGCCGGCATCCCCGGCGACGTTGTGGCAGCCATCATGGCAGCCATCTACTCTATGGGCAACGGCAAGTATGTGCTGAAGGCAGTCCGCCGCGGCAAGAATGGCTGGGGCAAGGCTGGCGTCAACGACACCACCGCACCCTTTTAACACAGGAGGAAAAACATGACTCAGTTTATTGAGACTCTGGTCGGTATTTTCCAGAGTTCCGGTTTTGCCAAGTTCGGTGAGCCGGGCGGCTGGCTGTACGCAGTGATGATCTGCGTGGGCTGCTTCCTGCTCTACCTCGCTATCGTCAAAGAGTTTGAGCCTCTGATCCTGCTGCCCATGGCCTTCGGCATGATCCTGGCCAACCTCCCCGGCAGCGGCGTCATCCATATGCAGTACTTCGTCGGTGACGGCCTCGAGCACCCGATGTGGGTCGAGATCCTGAACAACGGCGGTCTGGCCGATATGCTCTACATGGGCGTCAAGCTGGGCATCTACCCGCCGCTGATCTTCCTCGGCATCGGCACTATGACCGACTTCGCACCCCTGATCTCCAACCCCAAGAGCCTGCTGCTGGGCGCTGCCGCTCAGTTCGGCATCTTCGGCACTTACATGGGCGCTCGTCTGCTGGCCGCTACCGGTCTGGTGGACTTCACCCAGAAGCAGTCTGCTGCTATCGCCATCATCGGCGGCGCAGACGGCCCCACCGCTATCTTCGTCACCTCCCGTCTGGCTCCTGAGCTGCTGGGCTCCATCGCCGTCGCGGCCTACAGCTACATGGCTCTGGTGCCTGTTATCCAGCCGCCTATCATGAAGGCTCTGACCTCCAAGAAAGAGCGTACCGTCGTGATGAAGCAGCTGCGCACCGTGACCAAGACCGAGAGGGTCATCTTCCCCATCATGGTCACCATCATCGTTTCCCTCATCGTGCCGGATGCCGCCGTTCTGGTCGGTATGCTGATGCTGGGCAACCTGATGAAGGAGTGCGGCGTCGTGGACCGTATCCAGAAGACCGCCGGTAATGAGCTGATGAACATCATCACCATCTTCCTGGCTCTGTCTGTTGGCTGCACCACCTCTGCAAACACCTTCCTGAACAGCCGCACCCTGTTCATCATCGTGCTGGGCCTCATCGCCTTCTCCTTCGGCACCGCTGCCGGTGTTATCTGCGGCAAGGTCATGTATGTCCTGACCGGCGGTCAGGTCAACCCCCTGATCGGTTCCGCTGGCGTTTCCGCTGTGCCTATGGCTGCCCGTGTTTCTCAGAAGGTCGGCCAGAGCGAGAACCCCTCCAACTTCCTGCTGATGCACGCAATGGGCCCCAACGTGGCCGGTGTTATCGGTTCCGCCGTCGCTGCTGGTATCCTCATCAACATCTTCGGCTAAGCATTTCCTGAGATTTCCGCTCCATCGTGGTATTGACCGCGGTGGGGCGGTTTTTGTTTGCATTGTTTTTATGTACAACTTTTTTGAAATGTGATATACTATATTTTAAGTGATATATCCAGAAATGATTGAAAAGAACAGGTGAAACAATGGCAACAGATCTCGCACAACAATTCTGCGCTTTGCGTGATACGTATATCGAAAAGCAGTTCGGACGCCTGAACGATATGCAGCGGGAGGCGGTGTTCACCACCAACGGCCCCCTGCTCATCCTCGCGGGTGCAGGCAGCGGAAAGACCACCGTGCTGGTCAACCGCATCGCTAACCTCATCCGCTTCGGCTCGGCCCACGGCTCCAAGTGGACGCCCCGGGAGGTGACGGAGGACGATGTGAAAGCCCTGCGCACTGCCATCATGACCGGCACCGATGCCCCGTCGTGGCTGGACGGGATGCTGCGGAAGGACGCCGTCCGGAGCTGGAACGTCATGGCCATCACCTTTACCAACAAGGCCGCCGGTGAGCTGAAAGAGCGCCTGCGCCGGATGCTGGGCGGGGAAGAGGGCGACGAGGTGTTCGCCTCCACGTTCCACTCGGCCTGCGTCCGCATTCTCCGCCGCTGGGCCGAGGAGATCGGCTACCCCCGCAGCTTTACCATCTACGACAGCGACGACTCCCAGCGTGTCATGAAGACTGTGTACAAAGAGCTGAGCGTGGACGACAAGTTCTTCCCGGTCAAAAGCGCCATCAACCAGATGAGCCGCTGGAAAGACCAGCTCATCAGCCCCGCCGAGGCCCTGAAGACCCCGGCCCGGGACACGAAGGGCGCTCTTGCGGCCAAGGTCTATGCCGCCTATGAAAAGAAGCTCAAGGAGGCCGGTGCTTTCGACTTCGACGACCTCATCTACCAGACGGTCATCCTGCTGTCGGAGCACGAGGACGTGCGGGAGTTCTACCAGAATAAGTACAAATATCTGCTGGTGGACGAGTATCAGGACACCAGTGTGGCTCAGTTCCGGCTCGTGAGCCTGCTCACCGGCCCGGAAAAGAACATCTGCGTCGTGGGTGACGACGACCAGAGCATCTACCGCTTCCGCGGCGCGACCATTGAGAACATCCTCAACTTCGAGCGCATCTATAAAGGCACCAGGACCATCCGACTCGAGCAGAATTACCGCTCTACGTCAAATATCCTGAATGCCGCCAACTGTGTCATCCAGCACAACACCGAGCGCAAGGGCAAGACCCTCTGGACGAAGAACGGCGAGGGCGACAAGGTGCAGGTCTACACCGCCGAGAACGAGCAGGACGAGGCCAGCCATATCGCGGACGTCATCGGCCAGCACCTCAAAGAGGGCGGACATCTGGCCGACCACGCCATCCTCTACCGGATGAACGCCCAGTCGGCCCCCATCGAAAGCTACTTCACCCGTGCGGGCATCCCGCATAAGATCGTGGGCGGCCAGCGCTTCAATGACCGCAAGGAAGTCAAGGACATCCACTCCTATATGTCCATTGTGGCGAACCCCCGGGACGATGTCCGACTCCGTCGAATCATCAACGAGCCTGCGCGCAAAATCGGTGCAACGACCATCGAAGTCATCGCTGACTTGGCGGCCCAGCAGGGCATCAGTATGCTGGATGTCATCTCCCATGCCGACCAGTACGCCAAGCTCAGCCGCGCCATCGCGCCGCTGTTCAAGTTCTGGGACATCTACCAGAAACTGCAGGAATCGCTGGAAACGAAGACGCTGGATGAGTTCGCTTCCGATGTCATCGAGATCACCGGCTACCGCGCCATGCTGGAAGCCGACGCCGCCAAGGGTCACGAGGATGCCGCTGACCGTCTGCAGAACCTTGGTCAGCTGGTCAACAACGTCAAGAGCTACTGCGACCAGCACGGCGAAGAGGCCTCGCTGGAAGGCTATCTGGAGGACATCGCCCTCATCAGCGACATCGACAGCTACAACGAGAGCGCCGACCAGGTGGTGCTGATGACCATCCACTCGGCCAAGGGCCTTGAATTTCCCTATGTATTCCTCATTGGCATGGAAGAGGGGGTCTTCCCCAGTGAGATGAGCAAGTATTCCGAGGCTGACCTCGAGGAGGAACGCCGTCTGGCCTATGTCGGCATCACCCGCGCCAAGAAAGAGCTTTACATCTCCAACAGCGTCACCCGGATGCTCTATGGCCGCACCCAGCGCAACGAGCCCAGCCGCTTCCTCCGGGAAATTGAACCGGAGTACATCGAAGAGACCCGCAGCCCGGTGCTGGAACAGCGCTCCCGTCTGGGCGGCTGGGGCAGCGGTTACGGCAGCGATACCGTGCCGGGCGGTGCGTCGGGATACTCCGGCCCCTCCGGCTGGGGGCGCGCGGCCTCCAGTTACGGCTCGGGCTATGGCAGCCGCAGCGGCTATCTGAATAAAGAATATAACGCACCGATGTCCAATAGCCGAGGCTTTGGCTCCGATTACGCGGGCCGGGGAAGTGCTTCGTCGGGTCATGGCGGCTACGACTCCGGTTCGGGAAGCAGCGGCTTCGGCTCTGGCTATGGCCGTCCGGCAGCGCCCAAAGCGCCGGTCAAACCCGCAGGCGGCGGTGTGACGTCTTCGCCCCGTCCGGCAGCGGCATCCACCGGCCCCAAACACTATGAGCCGGGCGACATCGTGGAGCACAAGGTCTTCGGGCGCGGCAAGGTGCTGAAAGTCAAGCCCGCCGCCGGCGACCAGATCGTGGAGATCAGCTTCGAGAAGGTGGGCGTGAAGAAGACTATGGCCAACTTTGCGCCCCTTGTGAAGATAACGACGGAGGAATGAGAAAAATGATGACTGTCCGATTGATAGCACATACGCCGGAGCCGGAGAAGGTCGTGGCGGCCGCGGCGAAGCTCTGCTACTCCGACGCCCACATCACCGACCTGCTGGACGGGCTGGATGAGGAAAAGACTGCCCGCTTCCTGACCATGCTCAGCGATTTGGGCCACGCCAGCCCCATCGAGCACGCAAGCTTCACCTTCGGCATCGAGGGCGTCAGCCGTACCCTGCTGGCCCAGATCACCCGCCACCGCATCGCGTCCTTCAGCGTTCAGAGTCAGCGGTACGTCCGTCTGGATGATTTCCGCTACGTCATCCCGCCCGAGATCGAGGCCATCCCCGAGGCAAAGGCGGCGTTCATCGAGAGCATGAACGAGGACGCCAGGCGCTACCTCGACCTCGTGCAGAAGCTGGAAGACGGCCACACCGCCCGCCTGATGGCCGAAGGTCTGCCCGAAAAGCAGGCCCGGGCCAAGGCTTCCAAGCAGGCCAACGAGGACGCCCGCTTCGTGCTGCCCAACGCCTGCGAGACCAAGATGGTGGTGACCATGAACGCCCGCAGCCTGCAGAACTTCTTCCACCTGCGCTGCTGCAGCCGCGCCCAGTGGGAGATACGGCAGTTGGCCGAAGAGATGCTGCGGCTGGTCTACCCGGTGGCACCCCATATCTTCCGCACCGCCGGCCCGGCCTGCGTGTCCGGCCCCTGCCCGGAGGGCAAGATGTGCTGCGGCCGCACCGCCGAAGTCCGCGCCCAGTACGCCGCGCTGAAAGGGGAGAAGGCAGAATGAGCAAGGGCAGGCTTCTTGTCATCGAAGGGCTGGACGGCTCCGGCAAGGCCACCCAGGCAAAGCTGCTGGCCGCCCATCTGGCCGAGAGCGGCTGCAAGGTGATGGAGATCACATTCCCGGACTACGAGAGCGATTCCAGTGCGCTGGTAAAGATGTACCTTTCCGGCCGGTTCGGCGACAAGCCCGACGACGTCAACCCCTATGCGGCGTCCAGCTTCTATGCGGTGGACCGGTACGCCAGCTATAAGACCAGGTGGGGCAGCTTTTACGAGGCGGGCGGCATCGTCATCGCCGACCGTTACACCACGTCGAACGCGGTGCATCAGTGCTCCAAGCTCCCGCCGGAGCAGTGGGACGATTTCCTCCGCTGGGCCTTTGACTACGAATACAGGCTGCTGGGCCTGCCCGCGCCGGATGCTGTGGTGTACTTACAGGTAGACCCCGCCGTGAGCCAGAAGCTTATGACCGGCCGCTACCACGGCGACGAGAGCAGAAAGGACGTCCACGAAAAGGACATCGAATATCTGGCCCGCAGCCGCCGTGCCGCCGAGTACTGTGCGGCGCATCTGGGCTGGGCCACCGTCCATTGCACGGAAAATGGAGCCATGCGCACCATCGAGGATATTCAGGCCGAGGTGCGGGCGCTGGCGGAAAAAGAACTCGGATAACCGCGAAAATGGGAGGGATACTATCAATGTATCGTTTGATGCAGCCGTCGGATGAGGCGGCAGTCATGGCACTGTGGCAGAAAGAACGCGGCGACAGCGCCGAGTTCATCAAGACTGCTCTGGAAAAGTTCGCCGGGGCGGAAAATATCTACGTCGCTGAGGAAAATGACGAGATAGTCGCTGCGGCGCTGGCGGTCCCCGTCACCCTCAAGGGACGCAGCGGCAGCTACCTCTACGGCCTCTGTGGGCAGGGAAGCCTGCTTCTGGCAGGACTCGTGGACTATCTCTGTGCGCAGCAGAAACTGCGGGGCGCGGGCTTCACCGTGGCCGTTCCGGCCGGACAGGAGCAGGCCGCGCTGCTGGAAAGCAAGGGCTTCCAGCGGGCCTTTGCTCTCCGCTGCCTGCCCCGGGAGGTGTCCCGCAACCTGTGGAGTCAGGCGGAATTCGACTCCGTGACGGCCCGCAAGCTCTGTGAGCTGCGGGAGCGCTTCTATCCCGATACCGTCCAGTTCCCGCCGGAGCAGATGGCCGTCGTGCTGACCGACCTCTACGCCCGGGGCGCGACCATCGTGTCCAGCGAGAAGGGCTACGGCATCTACTTCCGCCGGGAGGACACCCTCTATTTTGTGGAGCTGATGGCCGAAGACGACCGCTCCGCCGAGGTGCTGATGGAAGCGGCCCGGGAGAAGGAAGTCATCGTGGAGCGCGCCGTCATCACAGTGGGCGCGGCTCAGAACCTTTTCCTCGGCGAAGGCACCCGGCAGGACTACGGTATGATACGGTTCGACGCGGAGCCTTTCGATGTGGAAGAAAGCTATATGCGGCTGATGATGGAAAGCTGAACGGAATGGTAAAGGAGTGTGTACATGGCACACGATGCAAAACATAAAAAAAGCAGAAAAGGCGGCGCAGCGAAAATGATTCTGATCGTGCTGCTGATCCTGGTACTGGCGGCGGGCGGCTGTCTGCTGGCCATCCGAAAAGAGATCAACGGCAGTGCTTCCGCTGGCAAAACGGTGAGTGTGAGCATCCAGCAGGGCAGCGGCGTGGCAGCCATCGCCCAGAAGCTCAAGACGGCGGGCGTCATCAAGTACCCCCACGTCTTCCGCTGGTATGCAGGCAAACAGGGCGCGGCAGGCAAGCTCCAATACGGTGAGTTCGACCTCGCCCCCGGCAGCTCCTACGACGACATCATCGAGACACTTTCCGCCTACGCGAAGGCCGACAGTGTCCGGCTGACCTTCCCCGAGGGTACGACGGCCATCGCCATTGCGAAAAAAATGGAGGATGCCGGGCTGTGCAGCGCCGAGGACTTCCTCAAGGAGGCCAACACCGGCGATTTCAGCCAGTACAGGTTCTGGCAGTACGTCCCCGACGACAAGGACGCCCCGGACCGCTTCCTCAAGTGCGAGGGTTATCTTTTCCCGGATACCTACGATTTCCTGAAGGATGACACCGTCCATCATTATGTTGAGACGTTCTATTCTCACTTCGACAAGCAGATCACCGATGAGATGTATGCCGAGATGGAAAAGCAGGGGATGACCCTCTCCGAGGTGGTCACTTTGGCGTCCTTCGTGCAGGAGGAGGCCGGCAACGATCAGGACGATAATGTGGCGCAGGTGTTCCGCAACCGTCTGGCCGAAGGTTCGCCCTACCCCAAACTGCAGAGCAACACCTCCAGCTACGTCCAGAGCGACGCCGACAACAACTACCTCTGGAACTGGGTCGCGCCCTACTACGGCGGCTGGGACAGCATCCCGGAGAACATTCTGGAAGCCTACGACACCTACGCCCGCACCGGCCTCTCCGCCGGCCCAATCTCCAACCCCGGCATCGCGGCCATCCGTGCGGCGCTTGACCCGCAGCCCGACGATGAGGCGAAGGACGCCTATTTCTTCGTCACCGACCTTGCCGGTCACTACTACTACGCCCGCACCTACGCAGACCACCAGAAAAACTGCGATGAGGCGGCTAAAGTTAATAAAAGTATGAAGTAAAAGAGGAATACCATGTTACAGATACCGGAACTTCTGGCCCCGGCAGGCGACCTCGAGCGCCTGCGGTATGCCATCAACTACGGCGCGGACGCCGTTTACTGCGCTCTGCCCGAGTTCGGGATGCGCTCTGCACCCACCAACTTCACCCCGGAGCAGCTGAGCGAGGGCGTCATCTATGCCCACGCCCGGGGCCGCAAGGTCTACCTGACCATGAACACCCTGCCCACCAACGAGGAGGCTGACCGTCTGCCTCAGGCCATCAAGGACGCTGCCGCCGCCGGTGTGGACGCCTTCATCGTGGCCGACCTCGGCGTATTGGACGCCTGCAAGACGTTCGCGCCCGACATCGACGTCCATATGTCCACCCAGACCGGCATCACCAACTGGGCCGCTGCCCGCGCCGCCTACAATATGGGCGCGAAGCGGGTGGTGTTGGCCCGGGAGATGACCCTGCAGGACATCGCCACCCTCCGCGACAAGACCCCGCCGGAGCTGGAAATTGAGGCTTTCGTCCACGGCGCCATGTGCATGAGCGTCTCGGGCCGCTGCCTGCTCTCCAACTACATGGCAGGCCGCGACGCAAACCGCGGCCAGTGCGCCCAGCCCTGCCGCTGGAAGTACTATCTCAGCGAGGAGACCCGCCCGGGCCAGCTCTATGAAATCGGCGAGAACGAGAACGGCAGCTACATCCTGAACGCCAACGATATGTGTACCGCGCCCTTCCTCGACCTCATCTGCAGCGCGGGCGTGGACAGCCTCAAAATCGAGGGCCGCGCCAAGACTTTCTACTACGTCGCCAGCGTGACGGCGGCCTACCGCCGCGCCCTCGACCAGTATCTGGCCGACCCGATGAACGAGAACTTCGAGCTGCCGGAAGAGGTTTTGGCTGAGCTGACCCGCACCAGCCACCGCCACTATTCGCCCGGCTTCTACTTTGGCCGGGAGCAGGCCCGTCAGGCCACCGACAGCGCTACTTACATCCGCGAGTGGGAGTTTGTCGGTACGGTGGACGGCTGGGAGAACGGCGTCGCCAGCTGCCAGCAGCGGGGCAAGTGGAGCCTCGGCGACACGCTGGAAGTGCTCTGCCCGGATGGCCGCAGCATTCCGCTGGACCCCGAGTGGATAAAGAATGAGGCCGGTGAGCTGGTGGAGTCCACGCCCCACGCGATGGAGCGCTATACCATCCCCACCCCGGAGCTGCCGCCTATGAGCCTGCTGCGCCGGAAAGTCTAAACATGATAAAAGCCGACGGTCATTCGTTGAATGGCCGTCGGCTTTTATAGTATATTTCTATTATTCCGGCTTGACCTGCAGCTCCTGCTCGCAGTAGATGCAGCGATACTTGCCGTTGGAGCTCAGCTCGAAGATCTGGTCGCACTCTTCCTCGATGGAGGAGATGCAGCGGGGGTTCTTGCACCGCACGATGTTGACCAGACGCTTGGGGGGCTGGGGCTTTTCCTTCTTGACAGCCTTGCCGTTCTCGATGATGGTCACGCTGATGTCGGGGTCGAGATAGGCCAGCACATCGAGGTTGAGCCAGGATGCGTCGCCCTCCACCTTGATGATGTCCTTCCGGCCCGACTCTGCCTTGTGGCTGCGGGCGTTCTGGATGAGGGCCACGCTGGCGGTGCGGTTGCCCTTGATGCCCAGCAGGTCCATCAGGCCGATGGCCGTGCCTGCCTTGATATGGTCGATGACGATACCGTTCTGAATTTCATCAATGTTCAGCATCTCAGTTGCCCTCCTTTTCAGCCTTGGGGTCCTTGAGGCCCAGCAGCGTCATGATAAGCGCCATGCGGACGTAGACGGCGTTCTGCACCTGCTCAAAGTAGGCGGCGCGGGGGTCGTCGTCCACTTCCAGCGTGATCTCATTGACGCGGGGCAGGGGATGGAGCACGGCCATGTCAGGCTTGGCAAGGGCCATCTTCTCTTTGGTGAGGATATAGCTGTTCTTCAGACGGACATAGTCTTCCTCGTTGAAGAAACGCTCCTTCTGGACGCGGGTCATGTAGAGGATGTCCAACTCGGGCATGGATTCCTCGAGGCTGCGGGTCTCCTTGTAGGGGATGTGGTTGGCCTCGAGCACGTCGGTGATGATGTAGTCCGGCACACGCAGCTCTTCAGGGCTGATGAGGACGAAGCGGATGTTCTCACAGCGCGCCATGGTCTTGATGAGGGAGTGGACGGTGCGGCCAAACTTGAGGTCGCCGCACAGGCCGATGGTCAGGTCGTTCAGACGGCCCTTGCGGCGGCGGATGGTCATCAAGTCGGTCATGGTCTGGGTCGGATGCTGGTGTCCGCCGTCGCCTGCGTTGATGACAGGGATGCGGGAGTACCGGCTGGCCCGCAGCGGTGCGCCCTCCTTGGGGTGGCGCATGGCCACGATGTCGGCGTAGCAGGAGACGACGCGGATGGTGTCGGCTACGCTCTCGCCCTTGGATGCACTGGAGACGGTCTCGCTCGGGAAGCCGAGGACATGTCCGCCGAGGTTCAGCATCGCGGCCTCAAACGAAAGACGGGTGCGGGTGGACGGCTCGTAGAACAGGGTGGCCAGCTTTTTGTGGGCGGCCACGTCCTGATAAGCAGCAGGGTCGGCGCAGATGCGGTCGGCCAGGTCCAGCAGAGAGGCGATCTCCTGCTGACTGAAATCCAACGGATCGATCAGATGACGCATATTTTTTGTTTCCCTCCGTCAAAGAAGCTTTCGAAGAATCGAGAAGTCGAAGAAGTTCGTGTAGTAGCTCAACGAACGCATGACGGGATGGCAGAGCCGGTTGTAGCATATCTCATCCAGCAGAAGCATGGCCTCGCCCGGGGCCAGACGCATGGCGGCCCGGATGGGCTCGTCGCCGCAGCTGGCCTTGAGGTGGGCCACATTGGAGGCCACCTGCTGGCGGCACTCCCGCTCCAGAACATCGAATACGTCACCCGACAGGTCGATGCGGGTGTAGTCCCGGTTCCCAAACAGGGCGCGGGGCAGGTAGTCGATGGAGTAGATGACGGGAGTGGTGTCGGCGAGGATGCGCTTCTTGATGCAGATGACATCGTCGCCGGGCTCGATGGCCAGATCACGGGCCAGTTCTTCGCCTGCGCGGACGGGGTAGATCTGGATGCCGTCGGCGTGGGGGTAGCTGCCAAAGCTGCGGATGAGCGGGTAATACTCCAGCTTCTGGTCCAGTCGGCTGCGCAGGTTCAGGACACTTCGGTTGACCACTGTGCCGATGCCGCGCACCCGCTCGATGTAACCCGCACGCTCCATCTCGCTCAGCGCATCGCGGATGACGGTGCGGCTGACGCCGAGTTCGGCGGCAAGGTCTACCTCAGCGGGCAGACGGTCGGTCTGTGCATAGCGGCCTGTGCGCAGTTCCTCCAGCAGAGCGCTGACGATGCGGTCGCTGATGACAGCACCACCCAGGCGGCTGGAAGGGGATAAGCTGGAATCTCTCATGATTCGTTTCCTCCGGTACACGGGCAGGGCGGCCCTGCCTGGACTTCCGAAAAAGCTGTGCCTGAGCACAAAAACTTTTCCTGCAAATATTATAGCATAAATTGACAATGATTCAAACGGTATTTATACTGGAATCAGCCGGAAAGTATGATTTTATTTTGGAGGGATAGAGCAAGAATGGAAGTTCTTCTGCACAAAGTGTGCGGCCAGCCCGCAAGCCGCACCATGACCCTGCGCGCTGCCGGGCCGGAGGATGCCGCCGCCTTTTACGCCTTGCAGAACGAGGTGCGGGCCGCGATGCCCCACCCGGAGCAGTTCGTACCCGACACGCTGGAAAACATCGCCCGCTACCTGAAAGAGGACCTGTGCATCGGCGGGTGGGACGGCGGGCGGCTGGGGGCCTACTTTATCCTGCGTTACTGCGGGCAGGACGCGCACAACTACGCGGCCTTCATGGACATCCCGCGAGAAGAGTGGGACGGCTGGGCCAACGCCGACAGCGCCATCGTCCACCCCGACTACCGGGGAAACGGTCTGCAGCGGAAGCTGCTGGAAGTGGCGCTTGGCCTGCTCCGTCCCGGCATCGTGGGCATCGGGGCCACCGTCAGCCCGGAAAATCAGTACAGCCTCAACAACGCCTTGGCCAGCGGCTTTGAAATCGTCTGCCGCCGGGAGATGTACGGCGGGTATGACAGGTATCTGCTGGCGAAGGCCCTCTCCGTCACCTTCGGTGACACTGCCCGGGTTGCGGCTCCCAGCGTCTGCTTCACTGCCGCTCGCATCCTTGCTGGCCGCGGCCCCAACAGCTCCTCCCTGTTTCCGCCGCTGGCGGCGGTCGTCGCCGTTGCTCCCGAAGGGAGAGGCACTGGCGTGTCGGTCAAGCCCATGCTGAACGAGTAAAGCTTAATTTGTATCGCAAACAGTAGTACCCTGCTACCAAGGTTAGCAGCAGCTTGACAAGGAACATGGTTCCGCGGCTGCTGCCCTCTGTAGCAGGGCACTACTGTTTGCGTTATATCAGGCTTCCGGCGGCCAGCTCAGAGTTGACCGGCCTGCCAAAGGCTCTCCCTCTGGGAGAGCTGGCGCGGAGCGCCTGAGAGGGCAAGGAGGCTGCCAAACAGCTCTTGCACTGCGATCGTATCGCTCTGACAAAGAGCCTGCTTACCGCTGTGCAGCAGCTTTAAGGTTCTCGTTCATCTTATGCCGTACCACCAGCAGGCAGGCCAGATGCACCAGTGCGGTGAGTATCCAGCTGACGGGGTAGCTGATGTAAAGCATCGTGGTGGTGTGGAACAGCCGGAAGATGGTGGCGATCCAGACGAGGCGGAGCAGGCAGCTGCCCACGAGGCTGACCACCATCGGCAGGACGGAGTAGCCCCGGCCACGCAGACAGCTGGCCAGAACATCCATGCAGCCGCAGAGCAGATAGGTGGTGCAGATGATGTGCATACGGGCCAGACCGGCAGTCACCACGACCTCATCGGAGGAGTAGAAGTGGAGCAGCTGTTCGCCCAGCAGGGAAGCACCGCCGCCCAGCACGAGGCCGGTGACGGCGGCGCAGAGCAGGCAGTTGCGCATGACGCGGTCCAGGTTGTCGTACCGGCGGGCGCCCATGTTCTGGCTCGTGAAGGTGACAGCAGCCTGGGCGAAAGCGTTCATGGCGGTATAGACGAAGCCCTCGAGGTTGGAAGCGGCAGAGTTGCCGGCCACGACGATGGAGCCGAAGGAGTTGACCGCCGACTGGATGACGACATTGGAGAGGCTGAACACGGTGCTCTGCAGACCGGCAGGCAGGCCGATGCGCAAGATCTGGCCCAGAGCCCCCGCATGGAAGCCCAGATGGCCGAGGTCGAGGTGGAGAGGACCTTTCTCCTTCACGAGCAGGGCCGTGACCATGCAGGCGGAGACGGTCTGGCTGATGATGGTGGCCAGAGCGACGCCCGCCACGCTCATGGAGAAGAGGATGACGAACACGAGGTTCAGCACCACATTGATGGCGCCCGCCACGGCCAGACAGAACAGAGGCCGCCTGGTGTCGCCCACGGCGCGCAGGAGGGCCGAGCTGAAGTTGTACAGCATGGTCATGGGCATACCGATGAAGTATATCTTGAGGTAGAGGGTGGACAGGCCGATGACGTCCTCCGGGCAGCTCATCAGCTCCAGTAGGACGCGGGCGGCAAAAAAGCCCACCACAGCCAGCAAGAAGCCGCTGACAAGGCCCAGCGTCACGGAGGTCTGGACGGTGTTGTGGACGCCCTCATCATCCTTCGCGCCGAAGCAGCGGGCCGCAACGACGTTCGCGCCCAGCGACAGGCCCACGAACAGGTTGACCAGCAGGTTGATGAGCGCACCGTTGGAGCCGACAGCGGCCAGCGCCGTGCTGCCCGCAAAGCGTCCCACGACGACGACATCGGCTGCGTTGAACAGCAGCTGCAGGATGCTGGATGCAGCCAGCGGCAGGGAAAACAGGATGATCTTTTGCAGCATGGGGCCGCTGGTCAAATCGCCTGTCCGGGTATTCTGTGCCATGAAAATGCTCTGCCTCCTCAAATATCAGATGGTACTCACGAAAAAACGCGCCGCTCAACAGCGAGCGACGCAGATAGTATTATAATACGGTTTCAGGTAAAATACAAGTAAAATCAAAGCTTTTCCGTACAAAAATGCACCCCTGCACACAGGGTGCAGGGGCGCGGAGGTATGTTTGCGAAACAGAACGCTTACTTCTGGGGCTTCATGTAGATGTGGTGAGGCAGACCGGCGATGTAGAGCGGGGTCAGCTCAGCCTGGATGAGGGGCCGTGCGTAAGCAAGGAAGTCTTCAGTCATCTGGGTGTGATTCTCGTTCATCCAGCTCAGCGGCACCTTCTTCTCGAGATTTGCGACCTCGCTGATGGGGTGCAGCTCAGTGGTACACTGATAGGGGCTGTTGGAGATGCGCTTCAGGGCCACCATCTGGCCGGTGACGCCCTCAAACGCAGCCTTGACAGCAGCACCGCCGACCTGATAGGCCTCGGTGATGTCGGTGCGGCTGGTCAGGTGGCCGGCGCAGCGCTGCAGGGTGGAAAGCTCGATGCAGCGGGTCTTGGTGTCTAGGTTGCGGGCTACGACGTTGGCCAGATAGCGGGCGGTGCCGGTCAGGGCCTTGTGGCCGAAAGCGTCCACTGCGTGGACATCGTCGGCCAGCTCACAGACATAGCGGCCATCCTCGAGCTTGACGCCCTCAGACACCGCGATGACGATGCTGGGCTTCTTCTCCTGCATCACGCGCACCTTCTCGATGAAGTGCTCCACATTGAAGGGGACTTCGGGCAGGCAGATCATGTCCACGCCCTCGCAGTCGTCGCTCTTGGCCAGTGCGGCGGCGGCGGTCAGCCAGCCGGCGTTGCGGCCCATGATCTCGACGACGGTGACGTACTTGGTGCCGTAGACGGTGGCGTCGCGGATGATCTCCTTCATCACCACGCCGATGTACTTGGCCGCAGAGCCGTAGCCGGGGGTGTGGTCGGTGACCATCAGATCGTTGTCGATGGTCTTAGGCACGCCCATGAAGCGGATGTCGCTCTGGATGCGCTCGCCGTACTCAGCCAGCTTGCCGATGGTGTCCATCGAGTCGTTGCCGCCGATGTAGAAGAAGTAGCCGATGTCCAGCTTTTCGAGGATGGCGAAGAGCTTCTTGTACACGGCCTCGTCGGTGTGCCAGTCGGGCAGCTTGTAGCGGCAGCTGCCGAGGAAGCTGGAGGGGGTGCGCTTGAGCAGCTCGATGTCGAGGTCATCGGTCAGCAGGGTAGACAGGTCCACGACCCGCTCCTCCAGCAGACCGGCGACGCCGTTGCACATGCCGTAGACGATGTCCGCGCCGCGGCTCTTGCAGCTCTCGAACACACCAGCCAGACTTGCGTTGATGACAGAGGTGGGGCCGCCGGATTGGCCAACGATTGCATTTTTACCCATGATGATTTCTCCTTTTTTGTTTTTCTGTTTCGGCTTTATAAAATCGTGCAGGAGCACGAAAACAGACGCGGGGAAGGGGAGAAGCGAGTTTCCTTACAGGCAGATGTGGCGGGGTGTACCGTTGACGTAGACAGGGGTGACCTCGTCGAGGATGAGCGGGCGGGCGTATTCCTCGAACGCCGCCGTCACCTGCATCCCGTCGGGGGTGATCCAGTCCAGCGGCACCTTCTTTTCGAGGTTTGCCACCTGCTGGACATCCACCGCCTCGGCGATGCACTGGTAAGGATACTCGGAAACGCGCTTGAGCGCGATCATTTTGCCCGTCTCACCGGCAAAGGCTGCAGCTGCCGCTGCGCCGCCCACGGCGTAGGCCTCGTTGACATCGGTGCGGCTGGCCAGATGGCTGGCGCAGCGCTGCAGTGTCGAAAACTCGATGGCGCGGCTCTTGCAGTTCAGCTTGTCGTGGATGAGATCGGACAGATAGCGGCTGGTGCCGCTGAGGATGGCTTTGTGGCCGAAGGCGTCCAGCTGGCCTGCCGTGGACACGAGGTCGCACAGATAGGTGCCGTCGGCGGTCTTGACGCCCTCGCTGGCCGCGATGATGACGTTGGACTTCACCCGCTGCAGCTCATCCACTCTGGCGAGGAACTTGTCCTGCTCAAAGGGGACTTCCGGCAGAAGGATGAGGTCGGGGCCGTCGCTGTCGTCGCCGCCTGCGAGGCAGGCCGCACCGGCCAGCCATCCGGCGTGACGGCCCATGATCTCGGCCACGGTCACGCTGCGGATGTCGTAGACGGAGGAGTCACGGATGACTTCCTTGAGGATGGTGGCGATGTACTTGGCCGCAGAGCCGTAGCCGGGGGTGTGGTCGGTGAGGCAGAGGTCATTATCGATGGTCTTGGGTACACCGATAAAACGCACCGCACTGCCTACCTGTGCGCCGTAGCGGCTGAGCTTGGCGATGGTGTCCATCGAGTCGTTGCCGCCGATGTAGAACACCGCGCAGATGTCGTACTTGTCAAACAGGGTGAACAGCTTGACGTAGGGCGTGGAGTCCGCCTCCGGCTCGGGGAGCTTGTAGCGGCAGCTGCCCAGATAGCTGGACGGCGTGCGCTTGAGCAGCTCGATGCTGAGCCGGTCGTCCAGCAGGACGTTCAGCTCCACGAGTTCCTCTTTCAGCAGTCCCTCGATGCCGTATTTCATGCCGTAGACCTTGTCTGCGCCCAGACTGCAGGCGGCTTTATAGACGCCTGCGAGGCTGGAATTGATGACGGCGGTAGGGCCGCCGCTCTGGCCGATGATGACATTTTTGGCCATGAGAACCTCCTTGTACCATTTACCGATAAATTGGACTTCCTGTGCGCCGCAGCACCGCTCCGCGCTGTCCCCGTTTCGCGGTCCGTACACCCTGCACAGTGTACAGACGGGGGAACAGCCAACAATCGGTGACCGCAACTCGCACAAAAGTTCTGGCAGGTCGTGCAAGCACTTCGAGAAATGTGTGCAAAAATCTGCTCTTATTCTATTGTAACCGTTTTACCTGTTGTATGCAAGCCCTAATTGGTTGCAGAGGCAAAAAAATTATGATAAAATAGGTGCTGCACAGCTCTGCCGGGCCGGAAAGCGGGGATAACCCGCCGACACCCGGGCAGACTAAGAGCAGAACCAAACGAAAGCGGGAACACCTTTATGGGCATTTCACACGATTATCATAGCACGGGCAGGAGCCGCAGAGGCGGTCCCGGCGGAGCCATCCGGTTTGCGGGGGCCGTGGCCGGCATCCTGCTGGTGAGCTTCGCCATTACGGCCATCCTCGAGCATGGACAGGCACAGCCAGAAGAGCTGCCCACCGTGACGGCCAACGGCACGGCGCAGAACATTCTGGCTCCGCTGCCTATGCAGGGCGCGGCGGACAGCACCACCGACAGCGCCGTCAGCGGCGGGGAGAACGCAGCAGCGGACGGCATGCCCGCCGTGACCCTCGAGCAGTTCGGCCCGGCCCGTCAGACGGCGGGAGCCTACAGCGTCAAAGCCTACGACAGCAGCGTCATCCGCCAGCCTGCCAGCGGCCAGGTAGATTTGAGCTACTTCTCCGATGCCGCCTTCCTCGGTGACAGCCTGACGGTGGGCTTCTCCGACTATAAGATCAATCTCGGCGGAGCACTCATCTGCGGCTACACCGGCGTTGGTCCGGATGCCATCGTCAACCGCAGCGCCGTCAAGAGCAGTGTGCGGGGCGAGGAAGTCGCGCTGGACGTGCTGGCCGCTGCTCAGCCCAAGAAGCTGTATATCCTGCTGGGTACCAACACCCTGACCACCGTGGGTGCGGCAGACCGCTTCCTCGCTTACTACGGCCAGATGCTGGATGCGCTGCGCCAGACGCTGGGGGAGGACTGCGTCATCTATGTTGAGTCCATCCCGCCCGTCCGCCCCGAGGCCGCAGCGGAAAAGCCGGGTCTTGCCTCGGACATCATCCGCTCGGTGAACGAGCAGCTGGCCCTGCTGGCCGCAGATAAGGGCTGTGTCTACCTCGATTTGTGGGAGACGCTGGCCGACGGCGAGGGCAACCTGAAAGAGGTGCTGGCTGCGCCGGACGGCGTCCACTTCTCGGCGGGCAACGGCTACGGCGCGTGGGTCACTTACCTGCGCAACCACGCCAAGTATTCTGCCGATAATGCATGGACACCCGGCAGTGCCTACGCAGGCTGAAATTTCAAAAATACAACGGCAAATGCCCTGGATCGCAGGATCCAGGGCATTTTTGCTGCAAAAAATCTCAAAAGAGAGTTTTATCGGACAGATGATTTGTAAAATAGGAAGCAGAAGAGAGCACGGCCAGAGGAAAGGACGGTAAAAATGAAGTACCTGTTTGTGACGCTCATGTGGAATGCCCGGGCCGAAATGCCTGTGCCGGGCGATATTTTTGCGGTCTGCTGTCAGTCTTACAGCCCGAATGGAATGACGCGGTACGGACGCTACACCCATCTGGACGACATGATCACCCTGACGCAGTGGACAAAAGATGCTGTTTACCACAACATCACGGTACTGGAAACAGCAAAGCCGCGAAAAGAGATTTTGAATACGGTAGCGGAGACCTTCCCGGCCTATGACGTTCTGGTCCTGTGGAGCCGGAAAGAATATGAGCTGTTCCGGCAGGCGATGCATGACTGCGGACATCGCCTCTGTACGGCGAAAGTCGTTCTGCTGGAAGAACTGCTGGGAGCAGTCGTCCGCCCCAGAAAGAGGGGCCGGGTGCCTTTTCAGCAGGTGCTGAGGGCGTTTCATGTCCAGACGACCTGGGAGACGTTTTACCAGCCGAAATACCGGGCGGGCTTTCTGCTTGAGCTATGGGACAGGGTGAGCCAGCTTGCGGCGCAGAGCGAGGAGTGGACGCAGACAGAACTCTGCCTTAACCCCAGGACAAACACCGTCCACCTGCCAGGATGCAGTCATCTCGGCCTGACGGGCGGACAGCCCTGTACGCCGCAGGTGCTTCTGGAAGGGGCTGCTCTCTGCAGAGACTGCCAAAAGAAGAAGGCGCTGTATCTCTGGGAGATGGAGCGGCTGCACGCAGTGAAGTTCCAACCTCACGCAGGTGCTCTGGGGACGCCGCAGGATTATCCGCCGGCACCGAAGCTGTTCTACCGGGAGCGCGACCCGCAAAAGCTTTACCATGACCGTGCCTGCCCCTGCTGCAAACCGTTCCGGGAGGGGCCGGACTATCTGCAGTGGAAGCCGCTTTTCGGGAGAGCCGATGCGGCAGCCCTCGGCCTGACGGCCTGCGACCGGTGTTCACCGCTGGGCATCCGGTATGGGCAGACCCGGACGCAGATAGAGTCCTTCTGCAGCCAGAGAGGGATGCAGTGTGTACTGCGGGATGGCGAGATCGACGTCACGACGTCCATCGGCGGGTGGCGGATCGTCTGGAAGGGAAAAGATAAGATCTGGCTCTATCACAAGAACACCCATAGGAGCCATCTGACTGAGAGTGAGGACATCCCCGGCTATCACAGTCAGGCCATTCACAAGAAGACCATCATGGAGTATTTGGAATACATCGTCCAGCACGATCTCTACCGGAAAAACAGTCCGCTCCCGGAGACGGGGAGTGTCCCTGCCGCAAAACCGCCGGAGCCGACCCATCGGGGACACGGCCATCACCGGGACGCAAAGGGGGCAAAGCATTTCCAAAAGCACAAGACGAACAAGGTGAAGGTGAGCTCACTGGAAGAACTGCAGGCGCTGGCCCGGCAGAAAATGACCGGAGAAGAGGAATAAAGACAAACAAAAATGGGGCTGTTGCAAAATAGCTCTCTGAAAAAAATATGCACAAAACCCGGAACCTTTTCAGGGCCAAAACGGCTCAAAAAGGGTTCCGGGTTTCTGCTTTTGCACTATTTCTTTGTGCAAGTTGCTATCGCATTTTTATTTTGCAACAGCCCCATTTTTTGCATTTTATGAGGAAGGCTTACTTCATCTTGCTCTTGGCCTTCATGCGCTGCTCGTGGTTGAGGATCTGCTTGCGGATGCGCAGGTTCTCGGGAGTGACCTCCAGCAGCTCGTCCTGAGCCAGGAACTCGAGGCAGCCCTCGAGGCTCAGCTTGCTGATGGGGATGAGGCGCAGAGCATCGTCAGAGCCGGAAGCACGGGTATTGGTCAGGTGCTTGGTCTTGCAGACGTTGACATCGACGTCCTCGCCGGAAGCGGTGTAGCCGATGACCATGCCCTCGTAGACCTTCTCGCCGGCGCCCACCAGCAGAGTGCCGCGCTGCTGCGCGTTGAACAGGCCGTAGGTGACGGCCTCACCGGTCTCAAAGCTGACCAGAGAACCGGTGGAGCGGTTGGCGATCATGCCAGCCC
>OGGI01000513.1_pt1 | contig 37686 bp, 36 predicted proteins | sample 1571051 | NCBI WGS metagenome assembly OGGI01 (sample SAMEA2582075, study PRJEB24529) | metagenome | biome: Human gut stool | place: China | collected 2011 | reverse complement strand
ATTAATTAACAATAAAAAACAAGAAAAATAAGCAAGTTGATTGCAAAAAAAGCAACATTATTAACCATCTCTTGCTGTGGTTGCAATGTGTTATAATAAGAACGGGCAGTATGAAAGGGGCGATTTTATAAAAATTTGCCCGTTATATGTTGCGGAAAGAGAGTTGACAAAGTGATTACAAAAAAGAAAAAACAAGAGATGTTGCAGCGCTTTCAAGATACATACGGAATCATGAAGCCTGCACTTATATATCAGTCGCCTTTTGAACTTTTGGTGGCTGTTGTCTTATCGGCTCAGTGTACGGATGAACGTGTGAATATTGTAACTGCCGGGCTGTTTCCGGAATACGCTTCTCCCGAAAAAATGTTGACCTTGGGAATTGACGGGCTGGAAGAAAAAATAAAGACTTGCGGTCTTTATCACAGCAAGGCCAAGAACCTATCGGCAACCTGTCGTATCTTATGTGAAGAGTATCAGGGGAAAGTGCCTAAGACCTTTGATGAATTAGTGAAACTTCCCGGTGTAGGACGTAAGACGGCCAATGTGCTTGTCAGCGTTCTTTACGATACGCCGGCTATTGCTGTGGATACTCATGTGTTTCGTGTTGCCAATCGTATGCAGCTGGCTGTCGGTACGACGCCCGACAGTGTGGAAAAGGGTCTGCAAAAAGCCATCCCCGTTGAATGGTGGAGCCGGGCTCATCATTGGCTGATCTGGCACGGCAGGAGAATTTGCAAGGCTCGTAAACCCTTATGTGAGGATTGCTTCCAAAACGATATCTGTCCGTCGTCAACTGTGAGAGTTCGTTCCATTCATTGACAGGGAAAAAGAACATAGAGTAAGATAAAGACATCCTGTTAGACAGACGGTCAAGCAAGAAATATCTCTTACGGAGGTTTATGCTATGAGCTTACGGTATGTCAAAGGCAGTTATATGGATGAGATTCTCGTCAACGGGAATCCCGTACTGGTCGTTCTTGAAGGCTTGGAAGAAGGTAAGGAAAAAGAGGCCCGTCGATACGGTAAGAGCGTATGGGAATGGATACTTGCACATCGACCGCGCGTAGCGGCTCATGCACCGCTTATTGCCAAGTTTAAAAATGAACATTGGCTGAATGACGGTGAGCCGGAAATGACGGCCGAGCAAATTCGTGCCAGCCTGGAACGGATTAATTCTGTTTATATGACTTATAACGGAGACTTTGATGTCTTTTTTGCGACTAACGAAATTTTTGATAATCGTGCCGTCGTAATTACGATGGGTAAGGATTTCCAATTTAAGCAATTACGTCTGTTATAGTGATTGTAGACGTGCCGATTATATGCTATAATACAACAGATATTGATAGCGAGGTGAACCGATATGGCAAAACACATTATTACCATTAATACCGAATCCATTCAGAAGACGGCTCAACATGCAGGTTGCAGCGAATGCCAAACATCCTGCCAGTCCGCATGCAAAACGTCTTGCACTGTAGGTAACCAGGTTTGCACAAAATAAGTAATTAAGAGGGGACACCCTTTACCGACCAGGTAAAGGGTATTCTTTTTATGTGGAGGAAAAATGGCGGAAAAGATTCAACCCATGATTCATAAATATATTATGAAAGGGTTATATATGTTACTCGATGTTAACAGCGGTATTGTCAATGTAATCGATAAGCTGGCTTACGATGTTTTGGATACGTATAAGGGTAACAATAAAGAAGCGGTGTATACTGCCCTTGAAGGAAGGTATACACGCGATGAACTAACGGAAACGATGGACGAACTTGACGAGTTGATTAAGGCGGAAATGCTTTTTGCGCCCATGTGCGAGTCTTTTAAGGTCGTAGCCGATGAAAAACCGGTTGTAAAATCCTTATGCCTGAATATAGCTCATGATTGCAATCTTCGTTGTAAATACTGTTTTGCATCTCAAGGCGATTATGACACGAATAAACGAGAATTAATGAGTTTTGATGTGGCTAAAAGAGCTATCGATCTGCTGATTGAAAGTTCGGCAGGCAAGCGGCAGCATTGTGAAGTGGATTTTTTCGGCGGCGAACCGCTTATGAATTTCGGGGTCGTCAAACAGACCATTGAATATATACGAAAACAGGAAAAGTTGAATAATAAGGTATTTAAACTTTCTCTGACGACAAACGGGCTTTTATTGGATGAAGAAAAAATTACCTATTTAACAGATAATCATATCAGTCTGATTCTCAGCCTGGACGGTCGAGAGGATGTTCATAATCGTATGCGTCCCGATGTAGGCGGTCACGGCTCTTATAAAAGAATTGTTAAGAACCTGCAACATGCCGTATCCGGAAGAAACGGGGAAGAATATTATGTGCGCGGTACGTATACGAAATATAACCTTGATTTCACGGCTGATGTAGAGCATATGGCAGATTTGGGTTTTGACGGCCTGTCCATGGAACCGGTTGTCGGCGATGACCTGTCGTATGCTATTGACGAGTCGGATTTAAAACGTATCGATGAAGAATACGAAAATTTGACGGATTTTTATTTGGAACGCTATTTCAGTAGCCGCCCCGTTATTTACTATCACTTCATTATGGACTTATATCGAGGCCCCTGTATTGCCAAGCGTTTGCGCGGTTGCGGTGCAGGCCATGAGTATATGTGCGTGGTTCCGAACGGAGATATATATCCCTGTCATCAGTTTGTCGGACAGGAAGAATATGCTATCGGCAGTGTATACGACGGCATAACGAATACGGAACTGCCCCGCTTATTCCGAGATATGCATGTACTCAATAAACCGACATGTTGCAAGTGTTGGGCTAAATTTTTCTGCAGCGGCGGCTGTCATGCCAATAACATTAAGTACGGCGGCAGTATAGACACGCCTTATGAGTTGGGCTGTAAGATTCAGAAAAAGCGTATTGAATGTGCCATGTATATTCAAGCTTTGATTGCTGTGAAAAAGCGGGAGGGAGAAAAAGCCGGTGAGTAAAATACGATTCTTTTTATGGATAGTCGTATATGCATATTTAATCTATGCACTTATCAAAGACGGTCCTTCGTCGCTTGTAGTCGGGCTCTTGATTTTAGCAACCCTGACAGTAATCATGCAGGTATGGCTCCATAGCGAAAAACGACGGAAATTACGTGAAAAATATGGAATGGACAAAGAAAAAGACGTGTGAAATGAATACGGTTCTTAAAATACACTAAAAAGGTTGACTTTGTAAAAACGATGGAGTAATCTAAGTGTAGTAAAAAAGTATGATTTAAAAGTTTATACAGGAGTGATTGGTAATGAGTGAATTATTACGTGTAGAGAACCTGAAGGTAACCGTTGACGGTAAAGAAATCCTCAAGGGTCTCGACTTAGTGATTAATAAAGGTGAAACTCACGTCATTATGGGTTCCAACGGGGCCGGTAAGTCGACACTGTTTCATTCGATTATGGGGAATCCTTCGTATACCGTGACAGACGGTCATATTTTTTTTGAAGGACAGGATATTACACATATGCCCGTAAATGAACGTGCTAAACTCGGTATTTTTATGGCATTTCAGAACCCTATTGCCGTTAAAGGCATCAGCGTAGAAAACTTTATCCGCAATGCCAAGAGTACGATTACGGGAGAAACTCAACGAATTATGCCTTTTCGTAAAAAATTACGTGCTCAAATGGAAGAATTGCGTATGGATAAGTCTTATGCGGAACGGTATGTAAATGACGGTTTTTCCGGCGGAGAACGAAAGAAGACGGAAATCCTGCAGATGACCCTGTTGGAACCGAAATTGACCATGTTGGATGAAATCGATTCGGGGCTTGATGTCGATGCGGTTCGCGTTGTTTCCGACAGAGTTGCTGCTTATCACAATGGGGAAAATGCCGTTCTCGTCATTACGCATCACAGCGAAATTTTGCAAAGCCTGAAACCCGATTTCGTCCATGTTCTCATTGACGGAAAGATTGTGAAAAACGGTGATGCTTCCCTGATTGATGACATCGAAGCGAACGGGTACGATGTATATCGTACACAGGCTAAATAGGGGGCATTGTCCATGGCTGAAGAAAAAAGATTTGCCAAAGAACGGGAAAAGATAGAGTCTTTTTCCGACTTTAGCAATGTATATAACTTTAAAAAAGATTTCAAATATTCATATAAGACCGATGCGGGCCTTACTGAAGAAATAGTTCGGGAAATTTCGGCACAAAAGGACGAACCCGAATGGATGCTTCAGGCACGCCTGAAGTCGCTTGAACTCTTTTATAAAATAGATTACCCCACATGGGGGCCTGACATCAGCGAACTGCAAATGGACAACATCGTTACGTATGTGCGTCCCGATGCGGGGTTGAAAGCTGATTGGAATGAAGTGCCCGAAGACATTAAGGATACCTTCGATCGACTCGGTATACCCGAAGCGGAAAAGACGTCTTTAGCCGGTGTGGGGGCTCAGTACGATTCGGAAGTGGTGTATCACAGCATTCAGGAAGAATTGGTCAAACAAGGTGTAGTTTATACTGATTTTGATACGGCTCTGAAAGAACATGAAGATATTGTGCGCAAGCACTTTATGAAGCTCATACCGCCGACAGACCATAAGTTTGCGGCCCTGCATGGTGCCGTTTGGTCGGGTGGCTCCTTCGTTTACGTGCCTGAAGGAGTCCAAGTGGATATTCCCTTGCAAAGTTATTTCCGTCTGAATGCTCCCGGCGCAGGACAGTTCGAACATACGATGATCATTGTAGAAAAAGGGGCAAAGGTTCACTTTATTGAAGGGTGTTCCGCACCTAAGTACAATGTAGCCAATTTGCATGCCGGGGCGGTAGAACTCTTTATCGGCGATGATGCGACCTTGACTTATTCGACGATTGAGAACTGGTCAAAAAACATGTACAACATGAACACGAAGCGCTCCATTGTCGGTAAGAACGGAACGATGAACTGGGTAACGGGTTCTTTCGGATCTCATACATCTTGCCTGTATCCTATGACGATTTTACAGGGAGAAGGAGCTCATTGCGAATTTACGGGCGTTACCTTTGCCGGTAAGGGGCAGTATTTAGATACGGGGTCCAAGGTGGTTCATAACGCACCAAATACGACGAGTAATATCGACTCCAAGTCCTTGTCAAAAAGCGGCGGTGTCTGTATCTATCGCGGCAGTGTCGTAATTAACGAAAAGGCGGAAGGTGCCAAGTCCAATGTAAGTTGTGAATCGCTTATGTTGGATGAAATTTCTCAGTCCGATACGATTCCGGCTATTGTTGTTAAAAATGATAATATCGACTTGGGTCACGAAGCTAAAATCGGTAGAATTTCCGATGAAGCCGTTTACTATCTCATGAGTCGCGGTCTTAGTGAAGATGAAGCCAGAGCCATGCTTGTGCGCGGTTTTGTTGAACCCGTTTCCAAAGCTTTGCCTTTGGAATATGCCGTGGAAATGAATAACTTAATTAATCTGGAGCTGAAAGGCTCGTTAAAATAAAGGAGGGTAATGATGAGTAAAGAATTATACAATGAATTGCCTCGTCCTACCTTCCGTTGGATGAAGGTCAATCATTTAGAACTAGACGGATTGAACGCCCCTTATTTGCCGTCAGTAGATATTGAACATACCGTGTCCGGCGATACGCAGGTTACCTTTTATCAAGGCAACGGACTTGACGATTTGGACGGCTTTGAAGGGGCTTCTCCCGAATCGTTGCGAGATGCTGTCAATCACAGCATGAACGGGTGCCTCATTCATGCACCTAAGGGTAGCAAAGGAACCGTTCGCCTGATTTATCGTGTAGAAGACGCGGTGCCGAATCTTACGGCACAACTTAAAATTGAAGCTAAAGAAGGTAGCGAAACGGAAGTATATCTTCTCTTTGAAGGAGATGCTCCGACAGGCAGTGTTAACATAGCCGAATATATTGAAGCCGAAAAAGATGCCAAAGTTACGATTAAAAAGATCCAATTCAACGGTGATTCCGTACGTCATATAGAACATCGTTGTGTCCGTGCCGCTGCAGAAAGTGAAGTTCGTTTTGTCAGCGCCGAAATGGGCGGGGCGCAGACAATTTTATATTATAAAGTCGATTTGGACGGAGAAAAAAGCAAGTTCGTCAATCATGCCATGTATGTAGGTTATGATCAGCAGGTTTTGGATTTCTCTTACTGGGTCTTGCAAAAAGGCCGTAAATCTTATGCCGATATTTTGACGACAGGAGCCTTAACGGATACGTCAAAGAAAAACTTCCGCGGTACGCTTGACTTTTTACGCGGTTGCAGCAAATCCGTCGGTTCGGAAACGGACGAATGCCTGTTGCTCAGTCCGAAAGTACATTCCGTATCGTTACCGCTTCTTTTGTGTAAAGAAGATGATGTAGAAGGTAATCATGCCAGCAGTGCCGGGCAAATCGACAAGGACATGCTTTATTATTTAATGAGCCGCGGATTCAGCGAAAAAGGGGCTCAACTGATTATTGTAGAATCGAATATTCGTCCCGTTATTGATGAACTGGGCGATGAAGAGTTGATTGCGCGAGTTCTTGACAGAGCCCGTGAAAAAATGCAGAAATACGAATAGAAAGGTGAGGGGTATGACAACGATTCGCGAAGATTTTCCGATTTTAAGCAAAGAACATAACGGGCATAAGCTCGTTTACTTCGACAATGCGGCGACGACGCAGAAACCGAAGCAGGTTATTCAGGCTATTGTCGACTTGTTGGAACATCATAACGGCAATCCGCACAGAGGGGCTCATATTCTCAGTGTAGAAGCCTCTCAATTATATGATGATGCCCGTGAAGCCGTACGCGAGCTGATCAATGCCAAGTACAGCGAAGAAGTGGTTTTCGTCCGTAATGCAACGGAAGGCCTGAATCTCATTGCCAGAAGCTATGCGGAAACGCATTTGAAGAAAGGCGATAAAATCGTCATCCCCATTTCGGAACACCATGCAAATCTGGTAACGTGGCAACGCGTCTGTCGTGTAACCGGTGCGGAATTGGTCTACATGTATTTGGACAAAGAAGGTCATTTTACGGATGAAGATTTAGCTAAGATCGATGATCGTACGAAAATCGTATCCTTTGCGGCTGTAAGCAATGTATTGGGTATGAAACGGCCCGTAAAAGAATTGGTGGCCCGGGCTCATGCAGTAGGAGCCGTGGCTATTGTCGATGCGGCTCAGGCTATTCCTCATATGAAGTGTGATGTTCAAGACTGGGATTGCGATTTTCTTGTTTTCTCAGGTCATAAAATGTTGGCTTCGGCGGGAACGGGTGTCCTTTACGGTAAGCGCGATTTACTGAATGATATGGAACCTTTCCTTTTGGGCGGCGACATGATTGAATATGTACAAGAACAGACGACGACGTTCAATGTCTTGCCCTTCAAGTTTGAAGCCGGTACGGAAAATGTGGAAGGTGCCGTTGCCTTGCATGCGGCTATTAAATATTTGAACAACTACGGATGGGACAAGATAGAAGAACATGAATATGAACTGACTAAGCGTTGTCTCGAAGGTATGAAAAAACTGCCGTACATTCATATCATCGGCTCGACCGATGCAAACGAAAAAACGGGAGTTATCGCCTTTACGATTGACGGCGTTCATCCTCACGATGCGGCCACCATTCTTGACAGCTACGGAATTGCCATCCGCTCGGGCCATCATTGTGCACAGCCTTACGGTGCTTATATTAAGGCGGAAGCTTCTAATCGTGTCAGCTTCTATATTTACAATACGCCGGAAGAAGTGGATTATTTCCTGGAAGTATTGCCCCTTGTTCGTAAGCAAATGGGCTTTAAGGACTAAAGGAGAGGCAAATGACAATGGAAATGGATCAACTGTATTCCGATATTATTCTGGAACACAATCAGACACAGGAAAACAAACATGAATTAGCCGATGCGACTCTTTCCGAACACGGGCATAATCCCAGCTGCGGTGACGATATTACGTTACAGGTTAAAATAGTCGACGGTATTGTTAAAGACGCAGCTTATACGGGTCACGGCTGTGCTATCAGTCAGGCGTCGGCGGATATGATGATTGACGTTATTAAGGGAAAAACCGTGGCCGAAGCCTTGCGACTTACGGAGCTTTTTTTGAATATGATTAAAAGAGAAGTTACGGATGATGACGAACTGGAAGAGTTGGAAGACGCTATTGCACTTAAAAATATTTCCAACATGCCGGCTCGCGTTAAATGTGCCGTCTTGGCTTGGCATACGTTGAAAGAAGCGTTAGCTAAAGAAGAAAAACAATAATGGATTCCCTTTTGAGTGGAATAAAAAGAGCTCTCGACCGAAGATCCGGCCGAGGGCTCTTTTTATATATGAGGCGTTATTCGGATTTTAATTTTTCATCTTCTTTACCGTATATTTGTAGGACTATCCAGATGGCTAAAGCTGTGACAAAGGCAATGATACTAGTCCATTGAGCGGATTTAAAAGCCCAAAGAGTTGATACGTAGTCACCCCTTAAATATTCGAGGAAAAAGCGTTCTACGGCATAGAGCATAACATATACACAAAAGACCTGACCCTTCTTATGCGGGAAGACGCTATATAAGAGAAGGGCTACGAAGACGAGGATATCGACTTGACCCTCCCATACTTCGGCAGGCCAGAGCGGACTGTTGCCGTATGTACGATGGGCCAGGGTCGTTTCGGGATAGACGATGCCGAAAGAACCGCCCGTAGGATGGCCGAAGGCATCACCGTTCATTAAGTTGGCCATGCGACCTACCGATTGTCCGAGGATGATAGCGGGAGCCAGTAAATCGCCGAAGGCCCAAGTATCGATGTGATGAATTTTCGTATAAATGACACCGGCTACGGCACCGAAAAGAAGACCTCCCTGAATAGCCATGCCGCCTTGCCAGACATAGGGGATTTCCGTCAAGTGGTTGTGGTAGTATGCCCAATCAAAGAAAAAGACATCCCAAAGGCGTCCGCCGACAATGCCGGCCAAGCCGCAGCAAAGGGTGAAGTCGAAGATATGAAGGTGCCAATGACGCCCGTCTTTTTTCATAATATAATAGGCCGCAATGCCTGAAGAAATTATACCGAGCATAAAGAGAAGTCCGTATGCACGGATAGGAAAGGTTCCTATATAAAAGAGATATTGATGCATGCCGAAAGTCATCCTTTCATGTGATATAATAAAAAAGTTAAGTACCAGTATATTATACACTACCAATTCACTGTGAACAGGAGTTAGACATGAAAAAGGGAAGACGAATAGTCGCTTGTCTTTGTGCCGTATTGCTCGGTTCCGCTATCTTAACGGTTCAGGGAGCTGATGCGCACGGACGCGGTAAGCAAACGGATTATAAAAAAAAGACGTCGGTCGCGACACAGCCCGTATTGACGAAAAATGAAGAGGCTTTACAGATCTTAGTAAGTCCCTCGCTTTTAAAAAAGGCCGGTATTCAAGATGCGGAAAACGGTAACTATAGAGTGATCTTGCCGGACAAAACAGGCGTTGTTTTTCAGAATAATGTTGTAGATTTGACCTTTCCTACTGTAAAAGAAGGAAACGGCACATTTGTCGACGTAACATATATTAAAGATGCCATACGTCTGAAACTGGAAGGCAGTGAGGGGACGATTGCCGTCACTTCACCGCAAGGGTTGGTTGTTTTGAAAGATGCCGTAGAAAACAAACCTGTTGATAAGGCGCAAGCAGGGGGCGTTGATCTTATGTGGGATCCGGAAATGAACGCAGAGAATCTTGCACAACGCCCGACAACGGGTACTGCCGTCATATCGCCGACGGCCTTTCGAGTTACTCCGTCGGGAGTAACTATTCACAAAAAAAACTTTGATACTTATGTGGGTGCCTACAAAAAGGCGGGTTATAAAATTTGGCCCCTTGTGGACAATAACTTTAACCCCACGGCAACGCACGAGTTTTTGGTAAATAAATCGGTGCGTGAAGAAACGATTAAAAGGCTCATCGGGTATGCTCTGTTGTACGGATTTGACGGATACAATCTGGATTTTGAAAATATAAACTACGAAGACAGAGACGAACTGACCTCATTTGTTGCCGCCTTTTCAGTAGCCGCTCATGCATACGGATTAAGGGTATCTATGGATGTAACTCCCGTGTCGGCGAGTAAAAACTGGTCTCAAGTCTATGATCGAGCCTCTTTAGCTCCGCATCTCGACTATCTCATGCTTATGGCTTACGATCAAGTGGGACGTACCAGTCCCGTGCCGGGCCCTTGTGCTACCGAACCATGGGTGGAGTCGGCTGTCCGTAAAACCTTGGAATTTATAGATAAAGATAAGCTTGTTCTCGGCATACCCCTATATATGCGTACATGGTACAGCACTGATGAAGAAAGTATGTTACCTGAAAATCCCGATGAATGGCCGGTACCGACCGGAAGCGGTCCGGGAGAAAAAGATAACTATAAGTCGTATAGTACGTTGAAGGTAAGAACTTTGACCATGAAGAACAGTCTTAAAATCAGGGAAAAATATGCTTCCTATATTCGCTGGAACGATAAGGAAGGTCTCTACTACATGAATCTGCCTTTAAAAACAGGTGTAGTTCAAATCTGGTTTGAAGACAATACGTCCTTGGCAAACAAAAGAAATCTCATTGATAAGTATCAGTTGGCAGGTGGTGCCTACTGGCGCAAAGGCTTTGAAGATACCGACTTTCGGAATATTTGGAGTAGTTCTGCTGATTGACTTGATATGATGAGAACACTATAATAAAAACAATTCGTATTTTGAGCTGCATGGCGGCTTACTTTAGGAGGCTTATGTATGGAAAAGTATATCCCTCAGGATATTGAAAAGAAGTGGCAGGGCGTATGGGCAGAATCTCATGCCGATAAAACGCCTGATGATAACGGAAAACCGCCGTATTACGTGCTGGAAATGTTCCCTTATCCTTCGGGAAACTTGCATATGGGGCATGTGCGTAACTACACTATCGGTGATGTTATTGCCCGCTATCGCCGTATGAACGGATACAACGTATTGCATCCTATGGGTTTTGATGCTTTCGGTATGCCTGCTGAAAATGCAGCTATTAAACGTAATATTCCTCCTGCCGAATGGACATACGATAATATTGCCAATATGGAAAAGCAACAGAAATCTCTGGGCTTGTCCTATGATTGGGACAGAGAAGTAGCTACGTGTCATAAAGATTACTATCGTTGGACACAATGGATTTTCGAACTTTTATATAAGCGCGGATTGGCATATCGTAAAGAAGCGAAGGTTAATTGGTGCGATACATGTAATACTGTATTGGCCAATGAACAGGTTATTGACGGCCAATGCTGGCGTTGTGATCACGACGTAGTCAAAAAGGATTTGAAACAGTGGTTCTTTAAGATTACGGACTATGCCGATCAGTTGCTGGATGACTTAAAGTTGTTGCCCGGTTGGCCTGAACGTGTTAAGACTATGCAAAAAAACTGGATCGGTCGCAGTGAAGGTGCTCAGTTTTGTTTCGATATTCCCGAAATCGGTGAAAAACTGGATATGTTCTCTACTCGTGTCGATACGATTTTCGGTACGACCTTTGTGGTTCTGGCTCCGGAACACCGGTTTGTGCAACGAATCATTAAGGGTAAGAAAAATGAAGCTCAGCTGCAGGAATACATTACGCTCATGAAAAATCAGAGCGATATGGAACGTACGTCGAATGAAGCTGAAAAGACAGGCATGTTTACCGGTGCCTATGCAATCAATCCCTTGAACGGTGAACAGGTTCCCATCTGGATTGCCAACTATGTTCTCGCCGATTACGGGACAGGTGCTGTTATGGGCGTTGCCGGTCACGATCAAAGGGACTTTGAATTCTGCAAAAAGTATAATATTCCTATTCACTATGTCATCTCCGACCCGACCGGTGAATATGACTATGAAAATGCCACAGAAGCCTATACGGGCGAAGGCGTTCTTATGAACTCGGGAGAATTCGACGGCCTTTCGATTGAGGAGGGAAAAAAGGCCATTACCAAATGGTTGGAGGCCCATAACTGCGGCAAGGGGACAGTTAACTTCCGTTTGCGCGATTGGTTGATTTCGCGTCAACGCTATTGGGGAGCTCCTATTCCTGTCGTATACTGTGAAAAATGCGGTGAACAATTGGTTCCTGAAGAACAGTTGCCCGTAGAACTGCCTACAGACGTAGCCTTTACGGCCGGTGCCGTATCCCCCTTGGCAACAAGTGAAAAGTTCAGTCACTGCACCTGCCCGGTCTGCGGCGGTCCGGCAACGCGCGAAACCGATACGATGGATACCTTTGTTTGCTCGTCGTGGTACTATTTGCGTTATACGGATGCACGCAATGAAAAAGCACCGTGGAGTCGTGAAAAAGCCGATCATTGGATGAATGTGGACCAGTACATCGGCGGTATTGAACATGCTATTTTACATCTTATGTATTCACGTTTCTTAATGAAGGTATTCCGCGATGCAGGCTTGGTTGAAGCGTCCGAACCCTTTGAAAGATTGCTTACTCAAGGGATGGTCTTAAAGGAAGGCAGCAAGATGTCCAAGTCCAAGGGCAATGTTGTCTCGCCGGAAGAAATTCTTTCCAAATACGGGGCCGATACGGCACGTTTGTTCATTTTGTTCGCCGCTCCGCCTGAACGCGACTTGGATTGGTCCGACAAGGGGGTAGAGGGATCCTATCGATTCTTAAATCGTGTTTGGAGAATCGTACATCAGTTTGCCGACATTGCCAAAACGGCGGAAGTGTCGAAAGGCATCTATTCCGAAGCGGATAAGGCTTTGCGTCTCGTTGAATACACTTCGGTTGCCAAGGTTACGGATGATATTCAAGGCGATGACGGAAACTACGCTTTGAATACGGCCGTCAGTGCCGTCATGGAATTTGTCAATGCTATGCATGCGTATGTAGGTGAAGATAAGGGGCAGTTGCATGCCGATGTAGCCGATGAAGCCAATGAAAATCTCTTGCGTCTTTTAGCTCCTTTTACGCCGCATATTGCGGAAGAACTGTGGTCTATCATCGGTAAAAACGGTAGTGTTCATATCCAAGAATGGCCGCAGACGGACGCACAGGCTCTCGTCGTATCTACTATTGAATTGCCTGTACAGATTAACGGTAAGGTTCGTGAACGCATTGTCGTAAGTGCCGATGCATCGGTTGAAGCTATAAAGGAACAGACTTTGGCGTCCGACAGAATTCAAACTCTCATTGACGGTAAGAACGTAGTTAAGTTTATTGTCGTTCCCGGAAAGATTATCAATATTGTCGTCAAATAGGTTGAAGGAGTATATATGAACGAGCAGGCCGTATTGGCCCCCTGGCCCGAACACGAGAGGACCTCGTCCGTACTGTTTAACAATGTACCCTGTGCCGTTTTGGTACCTTTTATAAAGAATGCGGGAGGCCTGGACCTTTTATTTGAAGTTCGCAGTAAGACGTTGCGTTGGCAGCCGGGAGATATTTCTTTTCCCGGCGGAAAAATAGAGGCGAGCGATGTTACTCCTTTGGCAGCGGCTATTAGAGAGACGGGAGAGGAACTGAATATACCTCCTGAAAAGATACGTGTCCTGGCAAGCTTAGCGCCGCTGGAAACCGTTACGGGCGTTACCCTGAATCCTTTCGTGGCGGAAGTTTCGAGCGTAGAGGATATTCGTTGTACTGCCGAAGTGGATCATACCTTTACGGTACCGTTGCAGTGGTTTATGGAGCATGAGCCTGAACTGGCGGAAATGGATTTGGCAACCCGACCGGGAGCTACCTTTCCCGTAGATATTCCTTATGCGGGAAATCCCATGGAATGGCGACGTCGCAAAACCTATTTTGTATATATTTATCGATATGAAGGGTATCGTATATGGGGTATGACGGCACAAATTGTAAAAGAATGCATCGATATTATAAAAGCTATGTAAGTAAGCGGCCTTTTATAGGCCGCTTTTATTTTATTTTATATGAGCGGAATATCTCAACTTAAAAGTATATATAAACATCAATTCTCTAAAGTGAAAATTTTTATCGACTTATTATTGACACAATTTATCAATAATAGTAGACTGGAATAGCAATACAGATATTCTTGCAGTCTTTATTGCCGAACGATACGATCGGAAGCGGAAGAGGAAACATGGACAACTCGCTCCGTACGGTTATATCGATCTTGCCTATTCGATGCAGGAACAGTATAGGAAAAGAGGTAACGGAACATGAACAAAAAACTCGTAGCATCTTTAGTAGCAACCATGGCAGTCGGTGCCACTGCATTTGCAGCCAATCCCTTTGTGGATGTCCCTCAGGACAGCTGGGCATACAATTCCGTAGTAGAATTGGCTAACTCCGGTATCATTCAGGGGGTTGACGGCGTTCACTTCCAAGGAGAACGTAATATCACCCGTTATGAAGCTGCTGAAATCGTAGCAAAGGCTATGGCGCATGAAGATCGTGCAAACGCTGAACAGCGTGCACTTATCAATCGTTTGGCCGATGAATTTTCGGACGAACTCGGTAAACTCGGTGTTCGCGTATCCAACTTGGAAGAACGGGTAGGCAATGTTAAACTTTCCGGCGATGCCAACGTTCATTATCAGCATCAGAAGGGCAATATTGAAGGCGATGCTTCTTGGGAAGCTGCTGTTCATCTCTTGGCAACGGCAACGGTTAATGACCGTACGACTGTTAACTTGGGTCTCAGCACGGATGATATGAGCTTTGCCGACGAACATTCCGCATCGAGCGGTGATGACCATAAGCTTTATGTAGACCACGCTAATGTGGAATACAATGCCGGTAAGCATGTAAACTTCCTCGTAGGTCGTTATGACTACCAAATCGGTAACGGCATGGGTATTCAATACGGAGATACCTTTGACGGTGCTCAACTCAAATTCAGCGGTGACCACTGGGCATTGACGGGCGGCTACGGTAAGTTTAAAGAAGCCGATCCGGAAGCTCCGAATCCGAGTCTCCTCGATGTTAAGACCGGCTATGCATCTTTGGACGGCACGTGGGGTGACTTCGGTGCCGGCGTTTATTACAATCACTTCGGCGGTAATAAAGCCAACGCAGCCAACTTGGATAACATCTTTGGCGGCTATATGTCGGTTAACTTCGCTAAGAAGTGGAACCTCATGGGCGATTACCAACGCGTAAGCAAGAACAAAGAAACGGCAACGGATAAGGATGGTAATATTTGGGGGGCTAAACTCCAGTACGGCCAATCCGTTCCTGAAGAAAAGGGTACTTGGGACGCATGGGTAGACTATGTACGCTTGGATAAAGGTACGTACTACGGCAAAACGGCTAACTGGCGTGACGGCGGTTACCTCGGCTATGAACACGGCGTTAAAGGTTGGGGTGTAGGTTTTGATTATACCTTGGCTAAGAACGTAGTCTTGGCAGTAGGCCAGACCTTCGGAACAAAATCCGTTGATAACGGCACGAAACAAAAAGAATATACAAGCGCTGAATTGGATTTCTTCTTCTAAATCGGCAATAAACTTTCGGGACGGCAGAGTATTCTGCCGTCCTTTTGTGTATAAGAACGATGGGCTTCAGGAATTATATAAAATAGGTTTAACTTAAACAGAATGCAAACCTAATTGTAATACATTTTTGGATTACAATATAAAATAGCTCATATTGTATAAAAGATTAAAATTACAACCATATGAAGTATATCTATAGTAAAATATACAATAATTCTGTATTTTGACACAGAACGGACTATTATGTAATATTATATGTGAACTTATTTTAGTTAAAGTAAAGTTAACAAATAAAGCCTGTTCGTATGTGGAGGCCTATGAGGGAATTCGCAGGGAACGGTATTCAATTATCATGTACGAAGGAGTTGTTGCGCAACGTCGAAAAAATTGGAAAGGGCGTAAAACTTGTGAATAATAAAATAATTTTGACCATATTCGGCTGTATGATGATGACAGCTGTAGTTTCGGCAGCTAATCCTTTTACGGATGTGCCGCAAGACAGTTGGGCATATCAGTCCGTGACGGAACTGGCTAACTCCGGAATTGTAGAGGGCGTAGACGGAAAGCATTTTCAGGGTAACCGAAATATTACGCGTTACGAAGCGGCACAGATGGTGGCGAGAGCTCTAGCCCGTGAAGATCGGGTACGCGGTGAAGAAAGAGAAAAAATTCAGAAACTTGCTGAAGAATTTTCCGAAGAATTGAACGGATTGGGAGTTCGCGTAGACGATCTGGAAAACCGCATAGAAAATATAAAATTGAGTGGCGATATTTGCGTTCGCTACTTGCATGAAAAGGATGCAGGTAAATATGGCGATAAGTCATGGCAGTTCCGCGGTAGACTGCGTGCCGAAGGGAAAATTAATGAAAAAATGTCGGCTCTCTTGGGAGTTAACTTCTGGGATAATTTTAATACAACCCGATCGGCCTCGTCGGGCAGTGATACTTTTTATGTAGACAGAGCTTATATTACGTACCGTCCCGACGCAAAGAAAAAATTCCTCTTTACAGTAGGGCGTTTTGATTATGCCTTCGGTAACAATCGGGCCCTTCAATACTATGAAACCTTCGACGGCCTGAAATATAGATATCAAACGGATAAAGGAGCCTTTATGACAGCATACGGTAAATTCAAAGAAGGTCGCAGGCTTTTAGACAGTAAAGCGGCTTTCGCCGAAGTGGAAAAATTCTTTAAGAACGGTTCGGCACTGGGCCTGTATTACACACGGATTAACGGTTCGACGGATGAGAGAAGCGGCCATGTATGGGGCGGCTATACCAACATCGTCCTGGGTAAAAAGTGGCAGGCTAATTATGAGGTCTATCAGGTTGACAGAAAAGATGAAAGTACATTAAAAGACGGTACGACCTATATTGCTACGGTGAAATACGGGAAGGCGGACTTCGCAAGACCCGGATCGTGGTATTTGTGGGGTGAATACTTACATGCCGCAGCCGGAACGGCTAACGATGATTGCTGTGGGACATGGCGCATGCATGCTGACGACACGAAAGGCTGGGGAATCGGTCTGGACTATACGTTGGCAAAGAATGTCCAGATACAACTGTTCCGTACCTTTGATACGAAAGTAACGAGTACGGGAAACAAACGTGACGAGCTGACAAGAGCTCAATTTATCTTTTTATTTTAAATAAGCTCTTTAAAAGTCCTTGTCGAAAACCGACAAGGACTTTTAGTATATAGTCGATAAATACAAATATTTAACCATATATAATGAGCATAGCATATTATAAAACAGTATGGTTTAATCATAGGAAAAAAATAAATGTATGCTAAAAAACTTGTTATCAGCATGTATTCGCCAATTATAACGAAAAGTAAACAAAAATATTACAAAATTGACACAAAAGAAAAAATATGCAACACTGTCCATAGATGAAGAAAGGAAGAAGAGTTGATGAAGGATACGGCGAGAGGCAACATGGACAACTCTGCAAGGTAATCTTCATCTGAATTTTTCCTTTTATGTCAAAAATTTATGAATAAGAGAGGAAGAGTCACATGAACAAGAAACTCGTAGCATCGTTAGTAGCAACCATGGCAGTAGGCGCAACGGCATTTGCTGCCAATCCTTTTGTAGACGTACCGTCCGACAGCTGGGCATATAACTCCGTAGTAGAACTGGCGAACTCCGGTATCATTCAGGGCGTTGACGGTGTTCACTTCCAGGGCGAACGTAACATCACCCGTTATGAAGCAGCTGAAATCGTAGCTAAAGCTATGGCTCATGAAGATCGTGCAAACGCTGAACAGCGTGCACTCATTAACCGTTTAGCTGATGAATTTTCCGATGAACTCAATAATCTGGGTGTTCGCGTCTCCAATTTGGAAGATCGCGTAGGCAATGTAAAGTTGACGGGTGACGCTCGTGTTCGTTACATGAAACAAGGTCAGACATTGAAAAATGATGATTCTTGGCAGTTCCGCGGCCGCCTCCGTGCTAATGCGAAGATTAACGACCGGGCATATGCCGTTCTCGGTACGGAGTACAATACGAACTTCGGTAATCATACACATGCAAGTGCAAGCGCATCCAGTGCCGGCAGAGATCACTTCTATGTAGATCGTGCTTATGTAAACTATGCATTGGATAACGGTCATAAATGGAATGCAATGGTCGGCCGCTACGACTATGAATTGGGCAATAATATGGGCCTTATTTACGGAAATAACTTTGACGGCGCTCAGCTTAAATTTGCTGATAACAAAATGGCAGCTACCGTCGGTTACGGTAAATTCAAAGAAGGTATTTTGAATGACTCCAAGACGGCTTACGGTGAATTGGAAGGTTTCTTTGGCGGCGGCACGGCTGCAGGATCGGCTGTAGGTGTATACTACAATGACTTCAATGCTTCTTCTGGCGGAAGTGCGGAAGATGCAAAGGTATGGGGGGCTTATGCATCCTTAAATTTCGCTAAGAAGTTTAACCTTAATGCCGAAGCTTATCGTGTAAACTACGACAAGGCCAGTGTTGCCGATGCCGACGGCTTTTCGGCTAAACTCACATACGGCAAGGCAAAATTCGATACGCCTAAATCTTGGGACCTGTGGGTTAACTACATCAACATCGAAGACGGCGCAGCTGATGATAGCGGAACGGGTTCGTGGAGAACGAATGTTAATAATACGAAGGGCTGGGCTGCCGGTGCAGACTACACCTTTGCTAAGAATGCACAGCTTCAAGTCTTCCAGACATTTGATACCAAGATTGAAAAGACCGGTAAAGATCGTGATGAACTCACGCGTGCGCAGTTTGTATTCGTATTCTAAAAATGACTTAAACAAGGTCTCTCATACGAGAGACCTTGTTTTTTTATAAAATGAGTAAAGTAATGAACAAAGAAAACTTCTTTTAGGTTACGAGTTTCCCCCGGAAATAAAAAGAAATTTTAATATTTTTCAAATTTATTTTCCGGTCATGTCGGTCTGAAAAAAACAAGATATACAAAATATGGATGAAATAATAAAGAGATACACTAAATGTGGAAGATAATAAAATCTAAACTCCTTTTTTTGACAAATTTCAGAAAATAGGGTAAACTAAATCACGACTTACGAATGACTTTATGTCATTCTTTAGTCGAATGGAGAAATGAAGCTGTTTTGAAGCAGTAAGAGAGAGGAAACATGGACAACTCGCCAATGACCCTTCAAAACAAATTCAAAAGTTCTCCAAAACTTATATTTGTTTTTTGAAAGGAGTCTTTCACAATGAACAAGAAACTCGTAGCATCTTTAGTTGCAACGATGGCTGTTGGCGCAACTGCATTTGCAGCTAACCCCTTCGTTGACGTACCGTCCGACAGCTGGGCTTACAATTCCGTAGTAGAATTGGCTAACTCCGGCATCATCCAGGGTGTTGACGGCGTTCACTTCCAAGGCGAACGTAACATCACTCGTTATGAAGCAGCTGAAATCGTAGCTAAGGCTATGGCTCACGAAGATCGTGCAAACGCTGAACAGCGTGCACTCATCAACCGTTTGGCTGATGAATTCTCCGATGAACTCAACAACCTCGGCGTTCGCGTTTCCAACTTGGAAGATCGCGTAGGTAACGTTAAATTGACAGGTGACGCTCGTGTTCGTTACATGAAGCAGGGCGACACGTTGAAAAACGACGGTTCCTGGCAGTTCCGTGGCCGTCTCCGCGCTAACGCAAAGATTAACGACCGCGCTGACGCTGTAATCGGCGTTAACTACAATTCCAACTTCTCCAGCACAGACGCTGCATCGGCAGACAAAGATAAATTCTTCGTTGACCGTGCATATGTAAACTATGCATTAGATGCTGGTAAGAAGTTCAATTTAATGGTTGGTCGTTATGACTATGAATTGGGCAATGCTTCGGGCATTCAGTACGGCGATAACTTCGACGGCGCTCAACTCAAATTCGCTAACAAGAAAATGGCTGCAACGGCAGGCTATGGTAAATTTAAAGAAGGCCTCTTGAACGATACGAAGACGGCTTACGGCGAATTGGAAGGCTTCTTCGGCGGCGGCTCTGTAGCAGGCTCTGCTGTAGGTGCATTCTACAACAACTTCAATAAGGGTACTGGCGCAGTAGCTCCGGATGATCTCTGGGGTGCATATACGTCCTTGAACTTCGCTAAGAAATTCAACTTCTTGGGCGAATACCAGAAGGTTAACAACCCCGGTACGTCGACGGATGCTGACGTATTCTACGGCAAACTCCAGTACGGTAAAGCTCTCTTCGCACAGCCGAAGACTTGGGACCTCTGGGTTGACTATGTAAACATCGACAAGAACGGTGTATACGGTTCTACGGGCAACTGGAGAACGGATAGCCTCCTCGGTATCGGTACCGGTAACGGTGCTAAAGGCTGGGGCGTGGGTGCAGACTATGCATTCGCTAAGAACGCACAGTTCCAGGTATTCCAGACTTTCAACTCCAAGACGAAAGCTAGCCAGGATATCGACGAACTCACTCGTGCACAGTTCGTATTCGTATTCTAATCAATACGGTTATCAACAAGACCTCTCTTCGAGAGGTCTTGTTTTTTTTGCGTGCGAAAGTGACAAGTAGACGAGTGTTGTAGCTTTAAGGAATAATCATATTAGGAGAATTTTACAAATTTCCCTTATATGATTATCAAGCGATAACACCCTAATAAGTAAAATTTCTTGCCGGAAAACCCGGTCTTACAGGTAAAGCTCTTCTTATTATGTATAAAACTTTACAATGCTTTTTAGTACCGAAAGTCGCTTAAATACTGACTTTTATGAGGGTACTATGGGATAATATGCAGATATAATAGGATGAAATCTGATTTTTCTGTCACAAAATGTATACGAAGATGAAAACTTGAAAGTGTTGACGAGTTTTCAAATCAGGGGTATACTCATGTCAAGTTCAGAGATGTAGTGATTTGGAACTGAACTTGCAAGAGAAAATACAGTGCCGGGTAAGACGGGAAACGAGAGGAAACATGGACAACTCGCCGAGACCCCTTGAAGGCAAGGTATATTTCTCCGATTACAATAATTGCAAACTTATGCATTTACAGAAGGAGAGATTATTATGAACAAAAAACTTTTAGCAACTTTAGTTGCGACCATGGCAGTAGGTACGACAGCTTTTGCTGCAAACCCGTTCCAGGATGTTCCTCAAGACAGCTGGGCATATAATTCCGTAGTAGAGTTGGCCAACTCCGGTATCATCCAGGGTGTTGACGGCGTTCACTTCCAAGGTGAACGTAATATCACTCGTTATGAAGCAGCTGAAATCGTAGCTAAGGCTATGGCTCATGAAGATCGTGCCAATGCTGAACAGCGCGCCCTCATCAACCGTTTGGCCGATGAATTTTCGAATGAACTTAACAATCTGGGTGTTCGCGTTTCCAACTTGGAAGACCGCGTAGGCAATGTTAAATTAACGGGTGACGCTCGTGTTCGTTACATGAATCAGGACAATTCATCTAATAAAAACGACGGCTCTTGGCAGTTCCGCGGTCGTCTTCGTGCCAATGCAAAGATTAACGACCGTGCAGACGCAGTATTAGGTGTAAATTACACCAATAATTTTGCTAATCAAGATGCAGCATCGTCTGATAAGGATAAATTCTACGTTGACCGTGCATATGTCAATTATGCGTTGGACGGCGGTCACAAGTGGAATGTAATGGCAGGTCGTTATGACTATGAACTCGGTAATGCAACGGGCCTTCAATACGGTGATACCTTCGACGGCGCTCAGCTTTCTTATGACAATGCCAAGATGACGGCTACTGCCGGCTACGGTAAGTTTAAAGAAGGCGATTTGAACGATACGAAGACGGCTTACGGCGAATTGGAAGGCAAATTCGGCGGCGGTTCCGCAGCAGGTTCCAAAGTCGGTGTCTTCTATAATAACTTCAATAAAACGGACTTGGCCGGATCTACGGCTCCCGAGGATCTTTGGGGTACCTATGCTTCCGTAAACTTCGGTAAAAAGTTCAATCTCTTGGGTGAATACCAAAATGTAAATAATCCTAACGGCACAGCTGACGCAGACGTATTCTACGGCAAACTTCAGTACGGTAAAGCTACGATGGCTCAGCCGAAATCGTGGGATCTCTGGGTTGACTACTTGAATGCTGAAAAGAACGGTATCAACGGTTCGACAGGTAACTGGAGAACGGACAACCTTCTCGGTAAAGCCAACGGCGTTGAAACCTGGGGTGCCGGTGTAGACTACACCTTCGCTAAGAATGCTCAGTTCCAGGTTATGCAGTCCTTCGCTTCTAAATCCAAGGACAGCAGTGCATCTGATCCGGACGAACTCACACGTGCACAGTTCGTATTCGCATTCTAAATGTAATTGAAACTATGAAACAAGACCTTTCTTTTGAAAGGTCTTGTTTTTTTGTCTGTAAACCGTGTATTCCGGAAAGTGACTTTATCGCCGCTCTATTTTGACAAATATGTCAACTCTGATATACACTTTAAAATAATTGGCATTTATAAATGGTTGAAAAGGAGAAGACGATGAAGAAACTTTTGGCTCTTTTAGTGATGACGACTACGGCAGGGACGACTGTCATGGCGGCCAATCCTTTTGTAGACGTACGGGCGGACAGTTGGGCGTACAATTCCGTAGTAGAATTGGCTAACTCCGGCATTGTTCAGGGTGTTGACGGAATTCATTTTCAGGGAGAGCGCAATATTACCCGTTATGAAGCTGCTGAAATGGTGGCCAAGGCCATGGCTCATGAAGACCGTGCCAATGCAGAACAACGTGCACTCATTAATCGCTTGGCTGATGAATTTTCAGATGAACTTAATAATCTGGGAGTTCGTGTCTCACATCTTGAAGACCGCGTAGGTAACGTGAAGATGACGGGCGATGCACGTATTCGTTATATGAATGCGAAAAATTCGCCGATTTATAAGCAGTTTTGGGATTTCCGCGGTCGCTTGCGTGCTCACGGGCAAATCAACGATCGCACCGAAGCTGTTCTGGGCGTTCAATATGACAATAATTTTGACGACGAAACGGCGGCATCCGGGTCGCCTTCGGTCTTTACATACGGGTATAAGCTAAATAATTTCTTTGTCGATACAGCCTATGTAAACTATGCATTCGATTCAGATCATCAGTGGAATTTAAAAGTAGGCCGCTATAATTATAAGATCGGCAAGGTAACGGGCCTTCAGTATGATGATACCTTCGACGGGGCTGAACTTAATTTTAAAAATAAAAAAGTGACAGTTACGGCAGGGTACGGCAGGTTTAAAGAAGCTAATTTCAATGAAGCCAAGACCGCTTACGGCGAGGTGGAAACGTTATTCGGAGGCGGTTCGGTCGCCGATTCGGGGGGCGGTTTGTATTATAATCGCTTCAGCGGTGAACAATGGAATATGAGCCATCCTCAGAAAGACTTGAAAGGAGCTTATATGTCTTTGAACTTTGCAAAGAACTTCAATCTTTTCGGTGAGTACAATCGCGTAAGTTTCAAGGACGGCACGAAAAAGGCCGATGTATTTTACGGTAAGCTTCAATACGGCAAAGCCCGTTTTGAAAAGCCTCAGAGTTGGGATCTGTGGGTTGACTATTTAAATAGCGATCGTTCGGGTATTCAAGAATTCCTGGTCAGCGGTAATTGGAGAACGGAAAACCTCTTAGGTGCAGATTACGGGGTAACATCGTGGGGCGTAGGGGCGAACTATACGTTTGCCAAGAATTCGCAACTTCAGTTATTTAAATCCTTCAACTCTAAGCTGAAGGACCGAAGCGGTAACTTGTCCGAACTTACGCGTGTACAACTCGTATTTGTATTCTAAACGGTATAAAAAGCCTTCGTATTGGTATATATGATAATAAGAAAGCGAGCTCATAAAAAGAGCTCGTTTTTTGTTATTTAAATATATTTTTTTACAATAAATTGAAAATTTGATATAATCATCAAGGAAATTAATGCAGATAAAGCATAATATTTTGAAGGAGTGTTTAGAATGAATAAGAAGACGGCAGCGATTCTCTCTGTTATGTCGCTTGTCTGTACGACAGGGGTTGCAGCGAATCCGTTTACGGATGTACCCAAGGATAGTTGGGCCTATAATTCAGTAATGGAGTTGGCTAATGCAGGGATTATTCAAGGACTTGATAAGACGCATTTTGAGGGCGAACGTAATATTACCCGTTACGAAGCGGCAGAAGTAGTGGCTAAGGCTATGGCGCATGAAGACAATGCCGATGCACAGCAACGAGCTCTTATTAATCGTCTGGCTGACGAGTTTTCGAGTGAGCTTAATAATCTCGGTGTTCGCGTATCCGACTTGGAAGACCGTGTAGGCCGGGTTAAGGTAACGGGTGATATGAGATTCCGCTACATGAATGATTCGAAATCCGTTGCAGACCATGATTATTGGGATTATCGTGCTCGTATCCGCGCTAACGGGAAGATTAACGACCGTGCGGAAGCCGTACTGGGAATCCAGTATATCAACCGGTTTGATGATGAAACGGCGGCATCGGGCACTCCTATGTACGCATATAACGGAAGCCTTTACAATAATTTCTTTGTTGATCAGGCATATGTGAACTATGCTTTGGATCCGGCTCACAATTGGAATCTTAAAGTCGGTCGTTATACGTATGTGTTAGGTAAAGCATCGGGGCTTCAATATGATGATCCCTTTGACGGTGCCGAACTGAGCTTTACGAATAAGAAACTTACGGCTACTGCAGGGTACGGTAAGTTTAAAGACGGCTATTCCAATAATGCTAAAACGGCTTACGGAGAGTTGGAAGGAAACTTCGGCGGCGGTTCTATGACGGGGTCGGCAGCCGGTATTTACTATAACAATTATCCCGGAATGGGCGGAATATTGATGCATGAACCCCAAGACCTTAAAGGGGCCTACGTATCTTTGAACTTCGGTCCGAAATGGAATCTTTTCGGTGAATATAATCGGGTAAGCTTTAAAGACGATACGGCATCTGCCGATGTATATTACGGCAAGTTGCAGTATGGCAAGGCACTCTTTGAAAAACCGAAAACCTGGGATCTTTGGGTTGATTACCTGAACAGCGGTTCAAGCGGTATTCAAGATTTCCTGGGAACGGGTAACTGGAGAACGGAACACTTTACGGGCGGCACCTTCGGTGTAACCTCGTGGGGTGTCGGCGGTGACTATGTTTTTGCCAAAAATGCAAAATTACAGTTATTCCGAGCTTTTGCATCGGAAATAAAAGATTGCAATCGCTGTGATGCCGGCAACTTCACACGGGCTCAATTGGTTTTCGTATTTTAGAATATAATAAAAGACCGTCCTATAGGGCGGTCTTTTATTATATTTATCGGGTAAGTATTTATTTCGTAAGAATTATAAAAAAGAGTCGACTCAAGTGTCGACTCTTTTTTATGTGGCGGAGCGGGTGGGATTCGAACCCACGAGACCTTTCGGCCTAACTGATTTCGAGTCAGCCCCGTTATGACCACTTCGATACCGCTCCACATAGGTACTTCATGAGTTTATCACGGTTTCATAAGACCGTCAAGGAGCGTTCCTGCATATTTCACAACTTACGATGGTCTTACAAGGATGGTTTTAAAGATTGCTTTATTTTTGCCGTATCGGTTTTGAGCTTTTTCATATTTTCTTTAATAGCTTGCATATTCTCTTTCATATTTGATGACGTGTCCCTAAAGTTAGAAGTGATGTTTTTCATCTCCTTCATATTATTCTTTGTGACAGACAGATTTTCTCGAATGTCAGGCCACGACATGGGGGCATTAGTATCTGATGAGAAGAGGTTAAATGCTACCGATGAGGAAGGAAAGACAACGCTAATGTCGCCGAGGATGAGTTTACCGTTTACGATTTGAAAGGCATCGGTCGTAATCAAGCCGAATTTAGTGGCGATAGATACGTCAAAAAATTCTAAAAGGTGTCGTCTGTTGGAGAACTTTCCTTTTAAATAGTTGAAGGGAAAAAGGGTGTAGCGACCTTTTCCGGACCGGAAGGAACCGTACGTAAGCAAATTGTCGGGATTACCGTCGCACTCCATGGTAATATCCGTATCTACCAGACATTTAAATTCCATGCGTTTTAAGGCTATGCGACTGTCCAATCCCGTACCCTTTCCGTGAATGGTATAAGCTCTGGTATTGAGATTGTAATCGCCGTAAGCGGCCAGTTTTCCGTTATAAACATCGGCTGTTACATTCGTAAATAAGAAGATTCCGTCTTTATAATCGATATCACCGCGGACATTTGTGAAATCCAGGGCGGGGATGGACAGCTTATCCATCTCCAGTTTGCCGTGAGCCATGGGTGCGGATACAGGTCCTGTAAACTGCGTTTTCAAGGTAAGAGGATCGTGAACGGATTTGCCGAAGCCGACGGAAGAAGGATCAACTTTTAAGAAATTAACTTCCAAATCGGCTTCGGGTACGGGTGTACGCAAGTTGACGGAACCGTCGATATTAATGCCGTCACCGACAGCCGTACCGCTAAAAGGTCCGGAAGAAAAATTGACGGTCAAAAACTCATTGGACTTTAAATGCAGTGCTGCATCTACAGAGGTCATGACATATTGTTTATCGTCCTTATAGGCTTCAAAGCGACAATTATTAAGGTTAATACGCAGATTGAATTTTTTGTCCGTCATATTGAGAGTGCGTATTTTTTCATCAAGAGTAGTCGATTTTTTCACCAGTTCCGGGGCATCGGAAGAAATAATTTGGGCCGACATGTCTTTATCGAATTTAACTGATACGGTCGAATCGTTTAGCGTAATTTCCCGCAAGGTCGTCGTTTTTAAAGAACGATGCAAAATAAAGTCCCAAGGGTTGACTTTGAAACTTCCTGAAGGAACGAGCAGTACGGGTGTACCGTCCGGAGCGTCCCACTCCAAATCGGTGAAATTCACCTGGCCGCGAATATCGGCAGATAAAGTGTTGACATGAATTGTACCTTTTACGACCGACTGAGTTTCCATGACGCGGTTAAAAATAAAGGCCGCACCGTGTGAAGCAAAGAGAGCCGATACAAGAAGCATTAACAAAATGGCGGTAAAAATTACGCCTATTCGTTTGCCGAATTTTCCATAGTGTACGGTTATATATTTTAGTGATTTTTTCATGTCAGACTCCCTGTATTCGACTTTTTTATTATACCACTAACAAGACTAAGGCATTAAGGGAAGATTAAACTTTGTTCAGTCCCCTTAAATTTAGGTAAAAAAGGGATGTTTATCCATTACAACGATTATGCTGTACATACAGGAGGTTTTCAGATGAAAAAATCGGTTTGGACTGATGAGGAAGGAAAAACGGAAACGGTTCAAAACTTAATAGAAAAGCTGTTTTCCTATGCAATGACCATAGGTGTCAGTGATATTCACGCGGAGCCTCTTGATGAAACATTTCGCATTCGTTGTCGCCGCGACGGTGTTTTGCAGTCCGTAGGCGCTATACGAAAAGAGAAGGGAAAAGCCTTTATCAATCGTCTAAAGGTTATGGCCGCTTTGGATATTGCCGATGCACGTAGACCGCAAGACGGGCGTATTGTGTACAAAGAAGGTATTGACATGCGACTTTCAACTATGCCTACCGTTCGTGGGGAAAAAGCGGTTATTCGTATTCTGGGCGGTAGCAGAAACCTGCCCGATTTAGATGGTCTGGGAATGGATAAGCGAGCTGTAAGTCTGATTCGCAGGTCTTTGCGGGACGCAAAGGGATTAATCATTATCTGCGGTCCTACGGGAAGCGGTAAAACAACGACCTTGTATGCGGCTTTGCGGGAGATCGATAAGGAGTCCGTCAGTATAGCCACCCTGGAAGATCCGGTTGAGTATAAGATAGACGGCCTTTCTCAAAGTCAAATAGGTAAAAAAGGCGGGATTGCTTTTCATGAAGGATTAAGAGCTCTTTTGCGGCAAGACCCGGATGTTTTGGTTATCGGAGAAATAAGGGATAATGAGACGGCAGCCATTGCTGTCCGTGCCGCATTGACGGGACACCTCGTTTTTTCTACTATCCATGCTAACGAGGCGGCCGCTGTTCCGGAGCGTTTGGTCGATATGGGTGTTCCCGCCTACTTGGTAGGTGACGCCTTGGTGTGTACGGCGGCTCAAAGGTTGGTTAGAAAGCAATGTTCGGTTTGTGGCGGCACCGGTTGCCTTGCGTGTAATTTCAGCGGTTATGACGGAAGAGGCTGTCTGGCCGAGGTTATCTATTTTACGAACCGGACGAAGGAGGCTGTACGTCGTGATGCGTCCACCGGAGCCGTACGGAAAGGGGCACAGGAAAAGATTTTTTTCAAAGAAACGGCAATGGCGATGGTGAGAGACGGCCTTACGGATGAACGGGAAATTATGCGGGTTTGCGGTGAAAACCATGAATATTGACGAACTTTTGCATGAAGCTGTTATGGCCGGTGGAGCGGACTTACATATCCAGGAAGGGCGCCCGCCTTTTATACGACTACCCGATACCGATCTGATTCCGTTAACAGATAAGGCTGTTGTGAAGGAAACGTCGATTGAATGGCTTCATAAACGAGGCTATAAATTTTCGGGAAACGAATGTCTGTCCTTTTCTTTCCCCATAAATGAGCGCTTGAGATGTAGAGCCCACTGGTCCAGAGATCAGGCCGGTATACGGGGCGTTTTGAGGATTCTCTACCCTTTGGACTCACTGCCGGAAGATGAAGATATGCCGTTTTTGGCAAAACTCACAGATACCCCGTCAGGTCTGATCTTGGCTGTAGGACCGACGGGAAGCGGTAAGACGACAACACTGTGGCGGATGCTGTCTCATGTTAATGAGTGCGGGGCCAGGCATATTATTACGCTTGAGGATCCGATTGAATATGTTGTGTCCGGCAGACGTTCACTGGTGACTCAGCGTGAGAAGGGGCAACATTTTAATGATTTCTCCCAAGGTGTACGCGATGCATTACGACAAGATCCGGATATTATACTTGTCGGTGAAATGAGGGATAAGAATACGATGGAAGCGGCTCTGACGGCAGCGGAAACGGGGCATCTCGTTTTTTCCACCTTGCATACCCGAACGGCGGCGCAGACTGTTACCCGCCTAATTTCTATGGGTGAGGGACAGGAAGCCTCATTGCGGTATCGTTTGTCTTCCGTTTTATGTGCCGTACTGGCACAAAGGCGTATAAATACGAAAAAGGGCGTACGCATTTGTCGAGAAATCCTTGTTGCTACGCCGGCAGTAGTACAGCTTATCAGAAGCGGCAAAGAGCATCAACTGGAAACGATTATGCAAACGGGCGGCGCTGACGGAATGAGAACCATGGCTCAAGCTGAAGGACGGTTGCAAAAATAATGAAGACCTATATTGTAACTTACGGACAGGGAAAAACATTGCACAAGGCTGTTGTGCAGGCCAAAAGCAGGGAAGAAATAAGAATAAAAGCTGTTGAGAGAAGGCTTGCAGTTACGGAAATAAAAGAAAAGGAAGACACCTCTTTTTTTCGGTCATCGTCGATATTGACCGATAAAGAGTGCGCCTTTCTTTTCGGTCAGACCGGTCTTTTGTTAAAGGCGGGTATTCCCTTAACAGAAGCCTGGCATCTCATTTCACGGCGTTTAAAAAACAGGAGAAAAAGACAAGCTGTTGAAGGTTGCATTACGGCCATGGAAAGCGGTAAAAGAGCTGCAGAGTCCATGCAGGACAGCGGTGCTTTTCCGCAAACGGCTTGCAGTCTTGTACAGGCAGGCGAACATTCGGGGCATATGGAAGATATGACGGAATTACTTGCGTCTTATTATGAACGCTTGTGCGATGAGCGTTCACAACTGCGTAATATGATGATTTATCCGACGTTCCTGTTTGTTTGTATCAATATCTTGTTTTTCGGGGCTCTGGTTTTTGTTATTCCGGTCTTTTCCGATTTATTTGCGGAAACAGGCGTGCCGTTACCTCAAAGTACGCGAATGTTATTGGCAGCAGGAAATTTCCTTTGTCGCTATGGGCCGTTTTTGATCGGTGCGGCAGTGATGACGGGAATTCTGATATATAAGTTATTGCAAAGGAGGCGATATAGAGAAAAGATAGAAGAATTATTATGGCGAATCGGGCGGATACGCATATTCTTTTTGATTTGGTCATGGCAACGCTTCAGTATGATTTTGGCCGTTCAGTTGGCCGGAGGGATTCCGATAATTTCGGCACTCGGCGATGCCCTTTCGGCCGTGCCGTCAGAAGTGTTCAAGGGGCATATTGTGCGTACGATTCGTTGTCTGGAGAACGGCATGTCTTTCAGTACCGCCGTCAAGTCGGGAAGATTCGGGACATCTTACGTCGAGACTATGTTGCGCGTCGGCGAGTCCACGGGAGAGTATGATCGCGTTCTCCGGACCGTTTCCGCTTATTACGGGAAGCGGCTCCGAGAAACGAGCACAGCCATTCGCAAGGCTGCCGAGCCGCTTATGTTGGTTTTCACGGGAATCGTAACCGGATTTCTCGTAACGGCCTTATTATTGCCGCTTCTGGATATGATTACAGCCGTGAACTGAAGAAATGGAGATGATATGATGAAGATTGCAAGTTTTCGTATAACGCCTGTAAGAAACGGGTTTTCACTTTTAGAAATGCTGGTTGTTGTCAGTATCATTTTAATTTTGGCTACCGTCGCCGTTCCCAAGTTTATGTCTGCCGGAAAGACGGCGAAAATAGCAAAAATCAGTGCGGACATCCGGACGATTGATAATGCGGCGGCATTGTATGAAATCGATAAAGGGAAATATCCCGAAACGGTGGCCGCTTTGGCTACAAAGGATACAAACGGTAAGGCATATCTGCAATTCGAGCCCAAGCTTCCTGACGGATAATTCTATTACTTCGAATTATGATAGGAAGGTGATTCTCGGCGTATCATCTTCATCCAGGTCGATTCGGTCGACGGTCTGTTGCCAAAACTGCCGCCGCTGTTCTCGTGTCATCTTCTCGTAATACGGACGAATCCCTCCAGGCAAGTAGTAATTAAGTGGAGTAGAGGGCTGTATCTTCGGCGTTTCTACTTCGGCGATAGCGGCAGTCAGTTCCGTATGAGTCTTTTTATAGTCATCAAGGTCGATGAGTTCATTCAAGAACAGTTCTTTCAGCCGTTCCAGTTTACGCTTTAGCTTCTCAACGTCGGTTGTAACTGGCTGCTGTTTTTGCTTCTTCTTAACAGAATACTGGAAGTCCTTATAAGCTTCATCGAAGGAGTCAAGAAGTGATTCTTCAATCGTCTTTTCGGTCACTCGTCCGCGGTGCGTACACGCTTTAAATGGCGAAACGCTCTGGGGGCACTGATAATAGTAGTACGTCTTGCCGTTGTTTTTACCAACGCAACCGATACCGGTATACGGATGACCGCACATCGGACAACGAATAAGACCTGTGAACAGGAATATCCGACCGGTCGGCGTTCGCTTTATTAGTTTTTTGGACTTTATTATTTTCTGTGTCTTATAGAAAATATCTTCTGTAACAAGCGGCTGACAGAAGTTATCATCGCCGCGCGATCGCCCTATGTATCTTTCGTTTTTCAGCACGTGACTGATACTGGCGTATGTATAATAAAAGCCACGGCTACACATCCACCGTGCCGCCTCGGTGAGATTTTGGGTCTTGACGAAATGCTCAAAAAGCGGCTGCACATACTTGGCGTTCTCATTCGGTACGAGTTTCTTGTCTTGAACACTATAGCCGAACGGTATCTTGCCACTGCATATTTCGTGCCTTGCCCGCTTCTGAGCGAACACAAAATGAATGCGGTCGCTTGTCATGTCTGACTCGTTCTGTGCGATTGAGAGTTTAATGTTCAGCATAAGCCGACCGTTCGTTGTGGTCGTATTATAGTCTTCTTGAGTGGTCTCCCAATCTACTTTGTGCGTATCCAGAATCTCTTGAGCCTTGTAGTAGTCTTTTACTGACCTGAACCAACGGTCGAGCTTAATGAAGAGAACACGGTCAATTTTATTCTGCTTAATATCCTCTATTAAGGCTTTAAACGCACGGCGGGAAAACGGCTTTTTCCGTGCTGACGCACCGTCGTCTGTATACACGCCGACTATTTCGTAATTATGCTTATCAGCGTAGCTCCTGAGGTCGGTAAGTTGAGCGTCTAGGGATAAGCCCTGACGAGCCTGTTCTTCGGTGCTTACCCGTATGTATAAGGCCACTCGTTTATTCTTCATATCGTTCTCCGTGTATAAGTAAACCCCGCACAAGCGGGGTCTTTTTTAATGTATAAGATTGTTGCACCGAGGGCAGCAGTCGGCGCCCTTCGGGGCTCTATAGTGACACGTCGGGCATTCGACTGTTTCGGCTTCTGCTTTAGCGATTTCTTCGGCAGTCGGCTGAGGAATGTCTCGCTGACAATGGGGGCAGACCACGGCACCCGGCTTTACGTATTCCTTGCAGAACGGGCACTCTTTATATCCTTGAGCCTTCTTTTCTTCCGCAATCGCTTTCATGTCTTTCGATATTACGAGAGAGTGAATAAGGGCGACAATGAAGAGGCAGGCCCCGTATATCCACCACAAGAAAAAGTTTCGCCCTTTCGAACTGGCGATAAAGGCCGGGATTACGCCGATGACGCAGGCGATTATTAAGTACTCCATAATTAATACCTCCTTATATAATTTCACTCTGTTTTAAAACGGCAAGACCTAAAATTCTAAGGTTGTCGCAATTGGAATCGTCGAACTGAAGCGGTGCGTATTTAGGGTTTTCCGATACGAGCATAACACCAGTATCTGTCTTATAAAATCGTTTAATGCATACCCTTTCGTTGTCTATTTCGACGCAAGCTATTTTACCGTTCGAGACTTCCGGCTGCGAACGGACGAACACGATGTCGCCGTCATTAATATCCGCATTAATCATTGAGTCACCTCTGACGGTAATACAGAAATCAACGGCATATCTTGAGTCGGCTTCTACATAATATGTATCTTGACCGTCCAGGTTCTCCAGTGGTTGACCTGCGGCGGCATAGCCTAGCATAGGCACTCGCTTCAACGAAGGAACGAACACTGGGGCTGAGCTATATAACGTATCCATGTTCACGTTGAAGTAATCGGCAATGGCTTCGAGAACCTCAAAACTAGGTTTACGCTTTCCGTTCTCATACATACTGATTGAGCTTTTTACGAGCCTCAATTCGCGGGCAAGATCATCTTGAGTCAATCCGCGAGACACTCGCAATTCTTTTAAACGCTTGGCGAAATCCATAGTACACTCTCCTTTTAAAAACATTCTATCACTTTACGTGAAGAACAGCAATAAAAATATTCACACAAAGTGTTGACAACTTTTTATATGTGTTGTACACTTTATGTGAACAGGAGGTGACAAACGAAAATGTTCGATAAAAGTCTTATCGCCAAGAAGCTCACAGAGCTACGGCAGAAGAAGCAGAAGACGCAACAAGAAGTCGCCAGCGCACTAGGCCTATCGGTGTCGGCCATTGCTATGTATGAAGCCGGGGTCAGGGTACCCAGGGATGAGGTTAAGTTGGCACTGGCTCAGTATTATCAGACCACGGTAGGGTATATTTTTTTTAATTCCTAGTTCACTAAAAGTGATTAAAGAAAGGAGCTGAATTAACTATGAGCCCGACCGACGGGCAGTTCATTAACTTCCGTCCCGAACGTCCCATAGAGGTCGCTCTCAACATTCTGTACGGGACGGATGACAGCGAGTTCGTCGTAGAAAGGAGTGACGTCAGTGACCATTCTTGTGAATCTGACGTGTGCGATCGTCATCGCCACGATGATTCTCTTAATCATTAATGAAATCAAAAGGAGATAGCCATGAAAGACGAATCTATTTACGACGTCAGTAAGTCCGCCGTCAGTATCATGAACACCTGCATTACTGAGACGGCGAAGGGGAAGCGGTATCGAGATATACCGATACTACGCGGACCGAGTCATTGTCGATGCGGTTATCGTAGCCGCCTTTAACAATCTCAATCACTCGCCGTTATCCAGGCACTATCAGGTGATTCTTGTCGTTACGTTCGGCGACCGATGGAAGTGGTTCATTCGTACCTGGGGGCCGATGTTCATCCGCAATCACATATCGCTCGAGTCTGTCCTGTGGGACGAGGAACTAAGAAAGGAGACATCAAAATGAAAACGAGTGTATTACAATCGCCGCCCGAATGGGTGAACCTTAAGTACTACGAACTTCAATCGAGTTGTAAGTTAAGACCCATTCGGCGCGAGTCTCACGGACCGCTCTACTACCTCAAGGAAGGGGCTGAAGTAGGCCTCGGTGTGGCTGTTATATACCTTATCGTAGCCCTGGCGGCTCTCATATAAAGGAGGTGATGAGATGAACTGCGAGAGTTGCCCGAACAGAGACTACTGCATTCCTGACGAATGCCTGGAAGAACAGAAAAAGACCGCTCTCAGCGGCAACTGAGAACGGCCCAAATGTAAAAACATTTCAACGGTATTATACCACAAAGGAGACGAATGATGAAGTATTTACAGGTTACTCATGAGTACTGCAACGGGCCTTCGCTTGACAGGAAAACCTTCCCGATGTGCGGACAAGGCTACTGGTTTAAGTTCTACGAGAAGGACCTCGGACCTCTCGGTAGGGTGCCCGTCGGAGCCCTGGTCGTTGTTGACACGGCCTGCGGCTTTCAGCTCGGTCGAGTTATCGGATATGCGAATAGCGAAGCCGAAGCAAATGAAAAAGGATGCAGTCGAAAGATATTAAAACAGGTCGTCGGAGTAGTCAATACGTCAGCGTATTCGGTAAGACGACGTCGGCAACTGGCCTACGAGAAGGCCGACCTTGAACTGCGGCATTGGATACAGAAGAACGGACTCGATGACGTGTATTCGATACTAGCGGATATGTCGATCGAGTTCAAGGAACGACTGTACCAACGAAACACTTTAAAACAGAAAATCGAACAAGACGAACAATAAGGAGGATATGACGATGATTAGAATCACATTCGAAGGCACGACTCAAGACGTTATGAAGGAGATGAAGGACTTCGTAGACAACAGGGCTAAAGGGGTCGTAGTAGAAGTGCCGAAGAACTGGACGACTCAAGACGTACAGCCCGAAGAACCGAAAGCGGAAGCGGCTACAGCAGCTCCGACGGCACCTGTTAAGGAATACAAATTAGAAGAGCTCCAAGTGGCTATGCAGCCGCTTATTAACTCGAAGCTCTCCGAATTACAAGCCCTGCTTGCTAAGTACGGCGTTCCGAGTCTTGTGGAGCTGCCGAAAGAACGGTACCCCGAATTTGCCGCTGATTTGCGCGCCATGGGGGTACAAATCTAATGCCGACACAACACGCGTTATTATCCGCAAGTAGCGCGCACCGGTGGCTGCACTGCGCCGGTAGCCCGCTACTTGAAAAAGAATTCCCCGACACTACATCGGTTTATGCGAAAGAAGGTACGCTTGCACATGAGCTCTGCGAGTTAAAACTCAAGAAGTATACGACCGTAATGCCTAAGGGAACGTATACAAGAGCGCACAACAAGATAATGAAGTCCGAGCTGTGGCAGAACGAGATGGAAAGTACGTCAGAGACATACCTCGAGTATGTTAAAGAAATTATGCTGTCGTGCGAAATAGCCCCCGCTGTACTTATCGAAAAAAGAGTTGACTTTAGCCGATACGTTCCCGAGGGCTTCGGGACGGCCGACTGCCTGATATTAGCCGGTGACACCCTTCATGTCGTCGACTATAAGCACGGTAAGGGCGTTGTCGTCGATGCGGACCACAATCCGCAGATGATGCTCTACGCCCTGGGGGCGATGAGCGAGCTGTCGCTCTTGTATCGCTTCAAGTTCGTTCATATGACTATCGTACAGCCGAGGGTGAACAACATATCGGAGTTTACGATGACTGCTGATGATCTCATCGAATGGGGCGAGACAATCGTTAAGCCGAAGGCCGAAGCAGCCATATCGGGTAACGGTGAATTCGAAGCGGGTGATTGGTGCCGCTTCTGTAGAGCAAAGCAGCAGTGTAAGACGCGGTACGAGTCGAACGACTCATTATATCCTGAGCTGTCAGCACAGCACGCCCCGAGGCTCATCACCCTTGACGAACTCGGCGAGTACCTGAGGCGTGGCCGTGATATGGCTGCCTGGCTCGAAGACATGAAAGAGTACGCCTTGTCCGAATCCCTAGCAGGTGCCGAGGTACCCGGGTGGAAGGCCGTCGAGGGTCGGGGCAGTCGAGCGTTCACCGATACAGATGAAGCGGTCGATACTCTTATCAAGAACGGCATCGACGAGAGTGTCTTATATGAACGTCGAGTCCTGACACTGGCTCAAATGGAAAAGGCCGTCGGTAAAAAGGCCTTTGGCGAATTGGTCGGCGACCTTGTCGTAAAGAACCCCGGTAAGCCGACGCTTGTCGAAGAGTCGGACAAACGTCCGCGGATAACGAATCAGCCGACAGCAGCTGACGTATTTAATTCTTAATTCATGGAGGTATCTATTATGTTTACACCGAAAGCTACAGAAGTATTACTCAAAAATGTTCGACTGTCTTATGTACACCTCATGGAACCGTACACCGGGGTCAATCAGTCCAAGCCGAAGTACTCGACTACGATTCTCTTACCGAAGTCGGACGCAGCTCAGAAGCAAGCAATTGACGCAGCTATCGCAGCGGCTATCGAAGAAGGCCGCCAAAAGTACGGCGCGAAGAGTGTACCGGCTAAACCGAAGCAACCCGTGTGGGACGGCGACGGATACACCCAGAACGGTAAAGAGTTCGGCCCTGAAGCAAAGGGGCACTGGAGCTTCACCGCATGGCAAGACGCGAAGTATAAGGTTGAAGTCGTTGATATGTCGGGCAATCCGATTACGGACCATACACAAGTCTACTCCGGTATGTACGCTAATGTCCTTGTGAACTTCTACTACTACGACAACCAGTCACAGGGTGTCGGTTGTAGTCTCGGACCTGTGCAGAAGGTTCGCGACGGTGAATCCTTAGGCGGTGCACCTATCTCGGCGGCATCGGTATTCGGAGCTCCGCAGGGAAGCGCCGCCAATGTGTACGGCGGTGCGGACGCCGCTCCGCAGGTCAATCCTATCACCGGTCAGCCGATGTAGGCCCACATGAGGCATCTCAATATTGACATAGAAACGTATTCGCCGAACGACATCTCGTTCGGCGTTTACAAATATTGCGAATCCGAAGAATTCGAGATATTACTATTTTCCTACGCTTACGACTTCGGTGAAGTTCACGTTGTAGACCTCGTATCAGGGGAGAAGATACCTGATGAAGTCATCAAGGATTTACGGAACCCGGAAGTCGTAAAGCACGCCTATAATGCGCAATTTGAAATTACGTGCCTTAATCGGGCCGGATACGACACGCCCGTCGAGCAGTGGCGGTGCACGATGATTCACGGCGCGTATCTCGGCTATCCGATGGGCCTGGCGAAACTCGGTAAAGCCTTGGGGCTTCCGCAGGATAAGCTCAAGGACAAGGCAGGGGCAGCGCTTATACGGTACTTCTCTGTGCCGTGCAAGCCGACGAAGAAGAACGGCGGCCGCACTCGTAATCTACCGAAGCACGACCCCGATAAGTGGGCGGCCTATATTTCGTATAACAAGCAAGACGTCGTCACTGAGATGGAATGTTACAGAAGACTGTCCGCGTTCCCTGTCCCTGAAGAGGTCGAAAAGCAGTGGCAAATCGACATTCGCATGAATGCTACGGGCGTCGGCATTGACCGTGAACTGGTAGAAG
>OGGI01000490.1_pt1 | contig 39205 bp, 30 predicted proteins | sample 1571051 | NCBI WGS metagenome assembly OGGI01 (sample SAMEA2582075, study PRJEB24529) | metagenome | biome: Human gut stool | place: China | collected 2011 | reverse complement strand
AATATAATACGTTATACACTCGTAAATTAAGTTGGCATGTTTTGACCCCAACATAATTTTAATTACACAATAAAGCCTGTAACAGGTTTATTATTTTTTGCTTATGACCAGCTGATTTCAGCCATTATACCTGTTCATTGCCTCCGCACAGCCCTCGTTCATAATACATGTGATTGCCGCTGCCGCTGTCCTGAAATGGCTCTTTGCAAGCTCCTCATCATCCTTGCTGAATCTTCCAAGGACATGGTCAACAAGGTCACTTCCCTTCGGCTTGTCTCCGACACCGAACTTCACGCGTGCGAACTCATCTGTCCCAAGCTGTGCAATAATATTTTTTATTCCGTTGTGTCCTCCGGCACTTCCCTTCGGGCGCACACGCAGCTTACCAACATCAAGGCTTATATCATCATACACCACTATGAAATGGTCAATGCTCTCCTTGTAATAATCGATAACCGCTCTTATGCACTCACCGCTTAAGTTCATAAAGGTCTGCGGCTTTACAAGAATAACCTTCTGACCTTCTATAACACCCTTTCCGATAAGTCCCTTGTGCTTACTCTCACTTATGCTTATATTATATTCCTCCGCAAGCTCATCAATTACACGAAAGCCTATATTATGACGGGTAAGCTCATATTCACTTCCCGGGTTTCCCAATCCTGCTATTATATACATACTTATTCAATCTCCATTTCATTTATTTTGTGGGACACCGGGACCAGACCCCTGTCCCGGCAGCGGGACAGGGGTCTGGTCCCGTGTCCCAATCACCACCCGATAAAATGTATCGCAACCGGCATGGCGATAAGTCCTATAATTGTCCCCGATATTACCCCGAACAGCACATCCGACGGAAAATGCACATACAGATATATCCGCGAAAATGCAATGAGCGATGCCCATATAAGCGCCGCCGCACCCCACCATGGATTCATGTGGAAAATCACCACAACACATGCGAAGGATGACGCTGAATGACCGGATGGCAGTGACGAACCGAGCGGTCTTCTTATAAGAAGGTCTACCGTCTCATCCAGATCACATGGTCTGTCCTTGGTGAAAAGTCCCTTTATAATAAAGTTGGCAATAAACGCAACCGCGGCAATAACGCATATCAGCACCATTGCCTGATGATGCATCTTCTTGACCTGATACAGATATAGTGCTACAAACAGCCATATCATTCCACCGTTTCCGGACTTCGTTATAAGAATCATAATCTTATCGAGCCTGTCTGTACGAAACTGCTGTACTTTCGCAATCATTCTGTCATCAATACCCCGCCTTAATTCCTTCTGTTTTTTTAATTCTTCCTCCCAGTCCAGCCCCTTGTAATGCTCTCTGGTCTTCCTAAGCACCGACATTTTTTATTCCTTTCCCGCTGTCACACGCCGCGTTCCGCAGTCCCCTAAATATACAGCCGTATAAATTTTAGCATAGTTTACCCTTTTTCACAAGAAAATCACAATTTTCTCTTAATCTGATAGTAACTATTCAGAGCCAGGGCAATTTTCATAAATCTGCTAAGCATGCCTGCATGAATGAGCAAATTTATGAAAATTTCTTTGGCGAAGTAACCACATGGGCAAAAAGTAAGCTCTGAAAGAACGGTTTTGCGAATGGGGTTCTGAATAGTTCTGATTTTTAATGTGCCTGTCAAAATTTTCCTTGCAGTATGCATACCTATCATGTATAATAACCTAAAATTGCGTCATTTCATGCTGGCGCAGTTTAATATTATAATATTATAAAAAGGAGTGATTTTTTTAATGGCCCCCGGGGACATAGTACAGATTTTTATTGTTATCATTTTACTTTTGCTCTCTGCATTCTTCTCTTCAGCAGAGACCGCACTTACGACGGTGAACCGCGTGAGAATGCGTACGCTTGCCGATGACGGCAACAAAAAGGCTCAAAGAGTCCTTGACATAACTGACAACAAGGCAAAGATGTTATCCGCCATACTTATCGGAAACAATGTGGTGAATCTATCTGCCTCCTCACTTTTGACAACGCTTGCGACCAATCTTTTCGGCTCACAGTGGATTGCGTTGTCAACCGGTGTACTTACATTCTTAATACTTATCTTTGGTGAGATTTCACCTAAGACCTTCTCCACCTTCAAGGCAGAGAAGATTTCTCTTGCCTACAGCGGAATAATATCGGGACTCATGTGGATACTCACACCTGTAATTTTCATTGTGAACAAATTTGCGATGGGCTTCCTGCTCCTGCTGGGTGTTGATTCGCGCGAGAAGGGACAGTCCTTCACCGAGGACGAGCTTAGAACCATAGTTGATGTAAGCCATGAGGAAGGCGTGCTTGAGCATGAAGAGCATGAAATGATTAACAACGTATTTGATTTTGGCAATTCGAGGGCAAGGGATGTCATGATTCAGCGAATCGACATGACCTGTGCCTCCATAGACAGCACCTATGACGAGATTATTGATATATTCCGCGCCGAGAAGTATACAAGACTTCCTATCTACAAGGATTCCATCGACAATGTAATCGGAATTATCAATGTAAAAGACCTTCTTTTATACTCGCCCGGTGATGATTTCCATGTATCAGAGATTTTGCGCGAACCGTACTATACTTATGAGTTCAAAAAGACTTCTGAACTCATGGAGGAATTAAAAAAGACCTCTAACAATATAACAATCGTTCTCGATGAATACGGCTCCACTGTCGGTATGATTACCCTTGAGGATCTTCTTGAGGAAATTGTCGGTGAGATAAGGGATGAGTATGACGAGGACGAAGAAGACTGTATCACCAAGATAAATGACAATGAGTATCAATTGAATGGTATGACCAAGCTTGATGATCTGAATGAGCTTCTTGATACGGATTATGAATCTGAGGACTATGACTCAGTGAGCGGTCTTGTGATAGATAAGCTTGAACGCCTCCCACATGATGGTGACGAAGTGGAGCTTGATAATGCCCGTATCGTGGTCGACCACATCGAGAAGAACAGAATTGATAAGATGCACCTATATATCACACCGAAGGATGAGACCTCCGCGGAGGATGAGCAGAAATAACATTATCCGGTACGAACTTCACAGTTGATAATCCTCCGCCAATAATTTAAAATACAGAAAGAAAAATTCATCACGGAGGTAAACAAATGTTAAAAGAATTTAAGAAATTCATCTCCCGCGGCAACGTCTTAGACATGGCTGTCGGTATTATCATGGGTAGTGCCTTCACGGCTATCGTTACCTCATTGGTCAACGATATACTCACACCTCTCATCGGACTTGTTATCGGTGGTCTTGATTTCGGCGGACTTGCAATCACAATAGGAAATGCTTCAATCGCCTATGGTTCATTTATTCAGGCGGTTATCAACTTCTTACTTGTGGCACTTTCACTGTTTTTGATTGTCAAGGCAATCAACAAGTTCCACTTCAAGAAGGAGGAGAAGCCTGCAACACCTACAACCAAGGAATGTCCGTTGTGCTGCTCAACCATCAATATCAAGGCAACCAAGTGCCCTTTCTGTACAGGTGACATCACCAAATAATTATTTTACGGCAGGAATGCAGCGGCATTTCTGCCGTAAGTCTATGTCATCTAAGGTGAACTTCATATCTGCAATAAATAAAGCAGGAAATGCATTGATATGCTCCCTGTCCACTTGACAGGGAGCATATATAACGCATTTCCTGCTTTTCTACCTAAATCATTCCCCTGAAATTTTCCCTCTTCATCGATGTGGCTTGCTGATTACTTTACTTCCCCCAACCATTAAATATCTGTGCAAGCGGTGAATCTGCTGACAGCACAACCGTCTTGTTCTTACCAACCATCGATACCTTCAGTGCGTCAAGACTTCTCACAAACTCATAGAACTCTGTACGGCTCTCATCCCCATAAGCCTCCGACAGTATTCTCATGTACTCCGCTTCACCTTCAGCGACAAGAATCTCCGCTTTCATCTGTGCCTCTGAAAGCATAACGGTCACCTCCTTGTCTGTTGAGTTGCGGATAACCTGTGCCTCTGCCTGTCCTTCCGCTGTATATGTCGCAGCTATATTGTCACGCTCAGAAATCATACGCTCATATACTGCTGTCTTGTTATCGCTTGGAAGATCAAGCCTCTTATTCTCAACTGTAATAATCTCTATTCCATACTGTGCCATTGTAGCACCTATGTTAACCTCTATCGATTCCGCAAGCTCTCCGTCCCTTGCCTTTATGACTTCATCCTGTGTCATTGAGCTTATCGTATTCTTGGTTGCATTGAAAACCACGGTATCAATACGGCTCTCTGCGTTTGCTATCGAACCGTTGAGTGTCTGTGCAAACTTGAGCGGGTCCGTTATTCTCCACAGTACATAGCTGTCTGTTATCATTGTCTTTTTGTCGGATGTGATTACCTCGGACTCAGCTATGTCATATAATAATATTTCCTTCGGAAGTGTGTCCGCAGTCTCCACAAACGGAATCTTAAAACATATTCCGGACGTAGTCTGTACTCTGTCTACTTTTCCGAATCTCTTCACAAGCTTGAACTCATCCTGATTTACCACCTCTATGGATGAACCAAGCGTTATAAGTGCAACGACCGCAATAATTATAATCGCAATTTTTGATTTCTTCATAATCTATTCTCTCTTTCTGCCATGTGGCAAATTCCTTAGCCTTTTAGCTAATCAGCTCTTTTGCTATATTAACACTACTTACTTGTCAATCCAAAAACAGCTTTAGTTATCGGACTGTGAGCTGTAAGAGGTACTTCCGTTACCTGCTGTATCGCCGGTAAATGAATCTAAAGGAAGAACCGTCTGCGTACCATCATTTCCCACGATTATAACCTTGAGCTCAGGTAGCACATCCTCCATAGCCTCATAGAACATACGAAGCTTGGTTACTGTAGGATTCTTGACATACTCCTCATACATCGAATTGAAGCGTGCGACCTGCGCTGTAGCTTCATTTATTCTCTGCTCCTTCTGTGCTTCCGCATTCTTTATGATACCGTCCGCCTGTGCCTGTGCCTCAGGTACCTGCTCATTGCGGTACTTATTCGCATTGTTGAGTGCTGTCTCTTTTCCCTGCTTTGCAGTCTCAACAGCCTTGAACGCCTCCATTACCTCTGCCGTAGGCGGCTCTGAGTCCTGAATCGTTATATTGACAAGTGCTATTCCTAAATCCTGCTCCTCAAGCTTTCCCACAATAAGCTGCTTGATATTAGACTGAATTTCCGACTTTCCGGTTGTGAGGACGCTGTCAACATCATAGCTTGCCACCACCGAACGGATACAGCCCTGTGCAATATTTTTTAATATAAGCTCCGGGCTCTGCGAATTATATATCGCCTTCACCGGATCCGTCACCTTGTACTCCACGAAGAAGTCAACATTTACAAAATTGTAATCCGAGGTAATCATAAGTGACTCATCGGTGTCAAGCACATATCCATCATCACCTGTGTTATATCCCATCGTAAAGCCGTGGATTGTTGTGTCAACCTTGATTACCTTCTGTATAAAAGGTATCTTAAAGTGAAGACCGGAATCCGTGACTGACTGCGGCTTACCAAGTGTGACTAACACCGCCTGCTCCTGTTCGTTAATCTGGTACGTAGAGTTGAAGGCAAATATTACAACAACAACTGCAAGCACTACAAGCCAGCCGAATCTTCTGAGCCATTTGCCGGACTGCTTGGCAGCCCTCTTAAACTCCTCCTCATCATAGATAAAATCATTGTTTTTACTCATACTGTTCTCCCTTTCCATGTGTTCCGGTTAAGTCAAGCCGATATTCACAATCCACCCAGTCTCTTACCCGTAACTCTTGTAAAAAATTCCTGTTCCCGAAATACATACCCAAAGGATATAAAAAAGACCTTTGCTACGGAACTCCATAACAAAAGTCTTGCCATTCACTCATAACATCCGAATCCATAACCGCGGTATAATGGATTGTTCTGACGGAAATTATAACATCTTTACGATGCCAGCTACTCCCTTTTGGGTATATCAAGATATTAGCACAGTTCTATTGTTGTGTCAATATATTTTGCTATTTTTTTAACAAACATTTCTGTCCACCTGCAGGCAGCTACATATTCGCATCTGAATCTGCAATTACAGCTTTTAAGTATAAAAAGATAATTTTTCTGTAATATCATGTTTTTGTCTTCAAAAAAATAATTTTTCGGTGGATTTTTGTCACCCAGCTATTATAATATATATTGTCTTACATAACCTATAGCAATGATGTCTGGGTTAAAATATGCGCTATAAGCTTAGCGTGTATAACGAATTTATCAGATGAGGTACACTTATGTTTACAAAGAAACAACTCTGGGCTCTGCTCATCCCTCTTATGATTGAGCAGATACTAAACTCCCTTATGGGAACCGCCGACACGATGATGGTCAGCAATGTAGGCTCCGCGGCAATCTCCGCCGTGTCGCTTGTGGATTCAATCAACACACTTATCCTTAATATATTCTCCGCTCTTGCCACAGGAGGAGCGATAGTGTGCTCCCAATATATCGGAAAACAGAGAATCGACCGCGCAAATGCCGCAGGAAGACAGCTTGTTTTGTCCATGTTTGCGATATCCACTGTGATATCGGCTGTGTGCGTCATATTCCGCAGACCGCTCCTTTCACTTGTCTTTGGAAGGGTTGACGCCGATGTAATGGAAAATGCGCTTATTTATATGCTTATAACCGGACTTTCCTTCCCATTCATAGGTCTTTATAACGCCTCAGCGGCGCTGTTCCGCTCATCCGGGAACTCGAAGCTTCCTATGACGGTATCGATGATTTCCAACTGTATAAACATTGTCGGAAATTCCATATTTATATTTGTACTTAAAATGGGGGTTGCCGGTGCCGCCCTGTCGACATTGTTATCCAGAGTATTCTGCGCCGTTGTCATCATGTATTATCAGACAAAGCCGACGCAGACTATATGCATCAATAACTATTTTTCAATACGACCCGACTTTCCAATGGTCAAGATGATACTTACCTTCGGTATCCCTACCGGAATAGAAAACGGAATGTTCCAGTTCGGTAAGCTTGCCATACAGTCAACCGTCTCCACGCTCGGCACAACTGCCATAGCCGCACAGGCAATGACCTCTGTGCTTGAGGGCTTCAGCAGCATGGCCGGTGTCGGTATCGGTCTTGGAATGGTAACCATTGTCGGGCAGTGTATCGGTGCCGGCAGAAGAGATGAGGCAAAGCGCTACATCCTCAAGCTCACATGGTATGGGGAGGTATCTATTATCATATCCTGTATCATTCTGTATATTGCCTGTGACCTCATAACCTCCCTCGGCGGAATGGAACCTGAGGCAGCCGTAATGTGCAAGGAGATGGTGCTTGCCATCACTATCTGTAAGCCTATCGCATGGGCATTCTCATTCATGCCGGGCTATGGTATGCGCGCTGCCGGGGACGTGAAGTTCTCCATGGTAACCTCATCCATAACGATGTGGACCTGCCGTGTATTCCTCACAGTAGTACTCATCCGCTTCTTCGGCTGGGGTCCTATGGCAGTATGGGTTGGTATGTTTACCGACTGGACAGCGAGAAGCATCTGCTTCGCGACAAGATTCTTCACCGGCGGATGGCTGAAAAAAAAGGCGGTGTAACCGCCTACGCCGGGACAGGGGTCTGACACCGGTGTCCCACATTGTTGGGACGCCGGTGTCAGACCCCTGTCCCGGAACTGTCAAATAAGCCCCATTACCTTCAACACGAATATCCATCCTGTGAGCGTCACGGATGACAGGAGCGTTGCCATAACCACTATGCTGGAGCTTAGCACCTCGTCATTACCCATATTCTTTGCCATTATGTAGCAGGTGACCGTGGTCGGTGAGCCGAGCATGACAAGAATTGCAACAAGTTCACTGCCACGGAAGCCGAACGCTATCGCAAACGGGAAAAATACGAGCGGCAGAAGCACCAGCTTTATAAAGGTGGCAATTGATGTGAGCTTAATCCTCTTAACCGCCTTCGCGCCCTCGAAGCCTGCACCGACAACCAGCAGCGCGATAGGCGTTGCCGTCTGTGCTATACTTGTCACAGCCTTTAATGGTATTGCCGGAATATTTATTCCGAATATTGAGAATGGCAGTCCTAGGAATATTCCTATTATAATCGGATTTTTAACCACATTTATGCAGGCTTTTTTGATGTTGTAGCCTTTGTTATTTTTGACTTCTTTTATTACACCTGCTGAATCTGCCTTTATCCCTCTATAATTTCCGCTTATCCCTGACTTTTTTTCTACGGCGCTCTTTTTATGTATCTGATTTGATATATTATCGTCCGGCTTATTTTTTTCTGCCTCTTTCCCCATATCCGCCGAGAACGTCAATATAATCACCGAGAGAATATTATATAAAGGCACCGCCGACACGATCATAAGCGGAGCCATGCCTGAATTGCCGTATATGTTGTTGATAAATGCAATGCCGAGCACAGCCGCGCTTCCTCTCGCGCTCGCCTGTGTGAACGCACCGACCTGCGTCTTATCCTTGATAAAAATATAGCTGAGTCCCCATATCGCAAGAAACATTATGGTTGTTGTTATCATACAGAATAAAACAAAGGCCAGATTGAAATCTGACCTTATGTCTGCGGTTGCGATGTCCTTAAACAGCAGCACGGGAAGTGCCACCTTAAATACATACTTATCCGCAACCTTATTAAATTCCTTGGTGAACAGACCAATCCGCATAAGGAACCAGCCCAGAACCATAATGAGAAATATAGGCAACGTCGCATTTAAGCTGAAAATAAAATCTGCCATGATAATCCTCATTTCTTTAAATCTAATCAGGTAATTATTTCTGATTACAGAGTGCCTGTAAACCTGTCAAATGCTGCCTGTCCCTTGGCATCCCTCTTGAACACACCCGCATCCTCAAGAACCTTCTTGAATACAATTCCAATCTCTTCCTTGATAACCGCATCCACATTCTCAGCATTGATCACAGGGTACTTAGGTCTGAACCCATCAACCCAGTCCGCATGTTTTTCTATCTTTTCGTTAGAGCGGATATCCTTGCCGTCCACGATATAATCCGAGAGAATCTCCATCTCCTCCTTGAGCCTTGATGGGAGAACCGCAAGTCCCATGACCTCAATAAGTCCAATGTTCTCCTTCTTAATATGATGGAGTTCATTGTGAGGGTGATAAAGACCAAACGGACACTCAGGTGTTGTTATATTGTTGCGGAGTGCAAGGTCAAGCTCATACATATCGCCGCGCTTTCTCGCGATAGGTGTGATTGTGTTGTGCGGCTCGCCGTCTGTCTCGGCAAACACATAAGCCTCCTCGTCCGTGTAGCCTCTCCATGCCTTCAGGATGTGGTCTGCAAGGTCGATGATTCTCTTCTCATCCGTACAGCTAAGACGTATTACCGATAACGGCCACTTTACTATTCCTGCCTTGACATCCTCATACCCCTTGACAGTGAACTCTCTCTCCACAGGTGCCTTAGCCATGGCAAACTCATAGTTGCCGCCCTGAAAATGGTCATGTGAGAGAATTGAGCCGCCGACAATCGGAAGGTCTGCATTTGAACCGATAAAATAGTGCGGGAACAGCTTTATAAAATCAAAAAGCTTGACAAATGTCGCTCTCTCAACCTTCATCGGAACATGCTGTCCGTTGAAAACGATGCAATGCTCATTGTAATATACATAAGGAGAGTACTGGAAGCCCCACTGTCCGCCGTTTATCGTTATAGGTATGATTCTGTGGTTTTCCCTTGCCGGATGATTGGTGCGGCCTGCGTACCCCTCATTCTCGCGGCAGAGCTGGCACTTCGGATAACCGCTCTGCTTGGCAAGCTTTGCAGCGGCAATCGCCTTAGGGTCCTTCTCCGGCTTGGACAGATTGATTGTGATATCAATATCGCCATACTCCGTCTTGGTCACCCACTTCATATCCTTGCACACACGGTATCTTCTTATATAATCCGAATCGCGGCTCAGCTTATAGTAATAATTCGTAGCTTCCTCAGGCGAAGCTGCATATTTCTCCTTAAATGTCTTTATAACCTGTGATGGTCTTGGCACAAGACAGTTCATAAGCCTTGTGTCAAATAAATCCCTGTACACAACACTATCCTCAATAAGTCCCTTCTCGACCGCATAGTCAAGAAGCTCTTTAAGGACAGGTTCAAGCTCCACCTTCTCATAGTTTTCTTCCGGTTCCTCATAATCATCAAGCTTTAAGACATCCAGAATAAGATTTGTCGAATAAATCTTCTCCTCCTCTGAAATCAAACCGGTTTCCATTCCGTATGTAACCAATTTTTTTATTGCCTCATATACCATGGCACACACCTCCACGCCTGCAATTTTATATTAATTAAAACATTTTAATCTTTACAAATAGTAATGAAGAACTCGCTTTTGCGAGTTTTCTGATAGTTCAGCCGGTTGAACTAATGTGAAATCGCAATACATCTTAGACTGTGTTTTTTACTGTCTTAACCCAGCCTTTTATCTGTGTCCTTCACTATGCCTTACCCAAAATCCTCTTAAGCTTCCTGACAACCTTCTTAAAAAAGCTCGGATAATATATGTCCTTCTGAACCGCTATGTCGTAATCTATATCACGTTCAACCTTATCCCTGAATTTAATCGGAAAATGATATGCACCTGCGTGCATTTCCTCTCCGGGTCCCTTGGTGTGGGTGGCATCCTCGCGGTTCATGCCGATATTATTGATAAGGTTAACATTCGGCACAACACACAGTCCATCGTTCTCCGCAAGACAGAGCATAAGCTGATAATCCCATGTATCAAGCCTGCCCTCATATATCAGGTCAAGCTCCTTCTCAACATAATCTGCCTTTGCATCCATAAACACCTTATGCATAAGACCCTCCGCCTTGCGCTGTGGCCAGTTCTTAAGAGTCACATCATACTTTTCCCATGTGCTTCTCCATGTGCCCCAGCCCCATATATAGTTGTCCGCTGTAAAAAGATAATCATAAGGCGTCTTATAATTCTCAAGCTTCTTGTGAGCGCCGACCATCATCACCTTCGGATCATTTCTGTAATGCTCAAGCATCTCCTGGCAGAATCTGAAAAAAGATATGTCAAGAAGCACGTCATCCTCAATGATGATTGCCTCCTCCTCATGCTCGAATACCCAGCTTATGCCTGAGGATACACGATTCTTGCAGCCCATGTTTTTCTCCGCATAGTTCTTGTGAACCTCACAGTCCCAGTCCACATGCGTGTCAAGGAACTCCCTGACAGCCGCCACCTTCTCGGCATCCCCCTCCTTGGCAGGTCTTGCCGCATCGCAGATAAGATATAATCTTGGCGGCTTAATCTCCCTGATTCGCTCAAATACAACCTGTGTTGTGTCAAGCCTGTTATACACAAAGAAGGCAATCGCTGTCTTCATCACAAAATCACTCACAATACACTCCTATCCATATTAAATACTTATTATGACAAAATACCTCTGCACAATGCGGAAACTTCTGCAATACAGCATATCCTGACCCATTCAGAGTACAGATTCCCTGCCATAAGCGTATAATCTAATATATTTAACTAATTCTCTATAAGCGCCTGCACTGCCATATCATGCACATATGTGTATGCATTCTTATGTATATACACGCTTATATATTCATGTAACTATCTATTAACATATATACATTTTCATATACATCAACATATATCTTTATCCCTTGCATGGTATACCTTAGAGTACTACCGGGCCACCGCCGATATCAGCGACATAGAAGTCTGCGGCATAGCCTATCGTATCCTTATACTCCTTACCAACATTCTCAATGAAGTTATCGATGGCATCTGTCTTTACAATGCTTACTGTACATCCTCCGAATCCGGCACCTGTCATACGTGAACCGATGACACCCGGCTGCTTAAGTGCCGCTGCCACCAGAGTATCAAGCTCCTTGCCTGTGACCTCGTAATCCTCTCTCAATGATGTGTCTGAAGCAACCATAAGTCTTCCGAACTCCTCAATGTCTCCGGCTCTTAATGCCTTCACTGCCTTGATTGTTCTCTGGTTCTCATATACAGCATGCTTAGCGCGCTTCTGACGAACCTCACTCTTTATTGCAGACTTATAGCGTTCAAATGCCTCCTCAGTGAGGTCACCAAGCGTCTTGATATCTATGACCTTCTGAAGCTCCTCAAGTGCCTCCTCACATTCAGCACGTCTTTCATTGTACTTAGAATCGCCCAAGCCCCTCTTCTTATTGCTGCATGCTATTACTATCTTGGCATTGTCAAGCTTAACCGGGGCATACTCATAAGAAAGGTTAGATGTGTCAAGGAAAATAGCGTGTCCCTCTTTACCCATCGCAATTGCAAACTGATCCATAATTCCGCAGTTGACCTTGTTAAACTTATTCTCAGCGAACTGGCTGATAAGTGCCATGTCTATAAAATCCGTACTAAAACCAAAGGTATCCTTGAGTACAAGTGCGGTGAGTACCTCTATGGATGCTGATGATGAAAGTCCTGAGCCATTAGGTATATTTCCCAGATAGCACATATCAAAGCCCTTGTCAAAATGGTAGCCCTTCTGCATATAAGCCCACATGACACCCTTCGGATAATTCGTCCAGTCTGCCGCCTTATCCCATACAAGGTCATCAAGCGATGTCTCTATAACCCCGAGCTTATCGAAGTTAGCTGAATAAAAGCGAAGCTTATTGTCATCCCTGCGTCTTACAGCAGCGTAGGTTCCCATTGTGAGTGCACATGGAAAAACATGACCTCCATTGTAATCTGTATGCTCACCGATAAGATTAACTCTTCCCGGTGCAAAGTATACCTTGACATCTCTGTCTTCACCATATACCCTCTTAAATTCCTGAAGCATCTTCTCCTTCATAGCCCTACCTCCATCTTATAGTGTGTATAGTGTGGATATTGTTGCCGTCATACCGAACGTATGCAACTTATAATAATTATGATGTTAGGGTCAAAACATGTGCTGTAAACTTAGTGTGTATAACGTATTATATTTATGCATATCACGACTTTTGGGAGAAGCTTAGATGTTCTTAGAGCTCTGCTAAGTCCCCAGCCAAAAGCAGCACGGATGCTGCTTTAGAAGCAATGCATACACGGATGTATGCCGGCTTCGGTGGCGGACATATAGAATACCTTTATCAGAGTTCTTAGAACATCTTGCTTCGGACAACGGAGCTGATATGCATAAATATAATACGTTATACACTCGTACATTAAATTAGCATGTTTTGACCTCAACATCATAATTATAGTATAATGTGAATTTTTTATCAACATTTTTATACTTTAATAGAAAGCTGCCCATGGATAGCAAAAGGAGCCGAGTTTCCCCGACCCCTTCGCTGTGATGTCTGCTATAGTAAAATAATCTATATGCTTTCTTCTGCCACTGCCTTATCGTAAGCCTCCAATATCGCATTGGATATCATATCCCTCGTAGCTGAGCTTATAGGATGTGCAATGTCCCTGTACTCCCCTTCTGCCGACTTCTTGCTTGGCATGGCGATGAATAAACCCTTCTCTCCCTCTATTACCTTAATATCATGTACAACAAACTCATTGTCAAATGTCACTGAGACAACTGCCTTCATTTTGCTGTCCTTTGATACCATTCTTACCCTCACGTCTGTAACCTGCATATCAACCCTCCATATATGTCTACACCACGATGTAGCTTTATAAGCCGTATCTTTCGTTCTTTTCCACTACAACCTTTACCTTGCCGTCCTCACCTGCATATCTGCAATTGGAACGAATTGTATCCCTGCTCTCAACTATACAGTTCTCGATGACTGTATTATCACCGATATATACATCATTGAGAATAATCGAGTTACGAATCACACAATTATTTCCAACGAATACCTTCTTGAACAATACGGAATTCTCAACAGTGCCATTTATAATACATCCGCTGGCAACAAGTGAATTCTTGACCTCTGAACCCGGATTATACTTAGCAGGCGGAAGATCATCCACCTTAGAGTAGATATCCGGATACTGGTTAAAGAAGAACTCCCTCACATCCCTCTTTAAGAAATCCATATTAGTCTTATAATAAGCATCCACTGTCGAAATATTGTTCCAGTAGCTGTCAAGCTTATATCCGTACACTCTCTTGATATTCTTATACCTTATAAGAATATCCTTTACGAAATCATATCTGTCCTCGGAAGCAGCCTTTTCAAGAAGCTCAATAAGCTGGCGTCTTCTTATTATATAGATACCTGTGGAAACAATATTTCCCTCAGCCTCAATCGGCTTCTCCTCAAAATCAGTGATTCTCATATCCTGATTCATACGGACAACACCAAAACGGTTAGCGTCCTCGCCTGCCGGAAGCTCCTTTACAACAACCGTGATGTCCGCCTTCTTCTCTATATGGTACTCAAGCACCTTTGCGAAATCAAGCTTATAGACACCATCGCCTGAGGCAATTACAACATAAGGCTCATGGCTGTTCTTTAAGAAGTCAATATTCTGATACATGCTGTCGGCAGTTCCTCTGTACCACACACTGTTGTCGGCAGTTATTGTTGGATTGAATACATAAAGTCCACCCTGCTTACGTCCGAAATCCCACCACTTGGATGAGCTGAGATGGTCATTGAGGCTGCGCGCATTATACTGTGTTATAACCGCAACCTTCTGTATATGTGAATTGGACATATTGCTGAGTGCAAAATCAATACTTCTGTAGCTTCCCGCTATCGGCATAGCTGCCACTGCCCTTCTGCTGGTGAGCTCTTTCATCGCCTTATTATTTCCGCCTGCTAATACAAGTCCTATCGCTCTCATCTTGCTGCACCTCCCTTAATAATACTTCCTCCGCTCGGGAGCATACCATTCTCATAATCTGAAAGCTCTGTCACTCCGTAGATAGCAGTGTTCTTGCCTATCTGCACTCTTGGCGGAATATATGAATTCTCTCCTATTGTCACAAGACCAAAAGCATATACCTTGGCGTTAAGTGTATTCGGTGCTTCATCGCCGACACCTAATACAGCTCCCTCGCCAATCTCTGTGCTCTCTGCAATAATAGATTTATCTATCACGGCTCCCGCACCAATTCTTGCATTCTGCATTATAATAGAGTCTCTTACTATAGCTCCTTCCTCTATAGTAACGCCCGAACCGATGACTGAATTATACACCTCACCGTAGACCTGTGTTCCCTCTCCTACTATGCTTCTGAAAACCTTTGAATTATCCGCAAGATACTGAGGCGGAAGAATATCGCTCTTCGTATATATCTTCCAGAATTCTTCATAGAGGTTAAACTCGGGGATAATATCAATAAGCTCCATATTGGCCTCCCAATATGAGCCAAGGGTACCTACATCCTTCCAATATCCGTTAAATTCATAGGCAAAAAGTCTCTGCTTGTTCTCGTGGCAGTATGGAATAATATGCTTTCCGAAATCACAGCCCGGCTCATCCTTCATCTTGATAAGAGCTTCCTTCAAAACAGGCCAGCTGAATATGTAAATTCCCATAGATGCGAGATTACTGCTCGGGTTAGCAGGCTTCTCCTCAAATTCGGTAATCTTATTATGCTCGTCCGTAACAAGAATACCAAAACGGCTTGCCTCCTCAATAGGAACAGGCATAGCTGCTATCGTTACATCGGCATTATTAGCCTTATGATAGTCAAGCATAAGCTCATAATCCATCTTGTATATATGATCGCCTGAAAGAATGAGTACATAATCCGGATTGTAAAGCTCCATGTATTCGAGATTCTGATATATCGCATTGGCGGTTCCTGTGTACCACTCACTGCTTGTACTCTTCTCATACGGCGGAAGTACAGTCACTCCACCACGATTACGGTCAAGATCCCATGGAATACCAATTCCAATATGTGTGTTAAGTCGTAACGGCTGATACTGTGTGAGAACACCTACGGTATCAATTCCAGAATTAATACAGTTACTGAGCGGGAAGTCAATTATTCTGTACTTACCGCCAAATGCTACAGCCGGCTTTGCCATATTCGATGTAAGAACACCCAGACGGCTTCCCTGTCCACCTGCCAGCAACATAGCAATCATCTCTTTTTTAATCATGCTACCACCTCTTGTCAATTTACTAAAGCCAATCATCACATTTATGGTTTTGTAATGTCATTATAACATAAATTATTTTATAAGTGAAGAAATTTTTATATTTTTTGTTAAAAAAATATGTCTTTTCTGATAATTGATTGATAATTTGTTTTTTTACCATTATATTCCATTATTCAACTTAATACTGGTTTTTTCATGATTGGTGTTATATTATATTGTGTATATATCCAATATATTCATAATAAAATAGTAATGATGTTGTGGACGAAGCATGCCAATTTTAATATCCGTGCGCATAACGTATTATATTTATAGAGCATGTTCTAAGCCCAGCCTCATAGTAATCAGGAGGATTATATAATGTATCAGATTGACTTTAATAAACCCATACATATACATTTCATCGGAATCGGTGGAATAAGCATGAGCGGTCTTGCGGAGCTTCTTTTATCGGAGAACTTTAAAATATCCGGCTCGGATAACAAGGAATCCGCTCTCACAAGGCAGCTCTCTGATGCCGGATGCAATATATTCATAGGACAGAAGGCAGACAATATTGATTCATCTGTTGATGCCTGCGTATATACCGCTGCCATCCACCCGGATAACCCTGAATATGCCCGCTGTCAGGAGCTTGGCATTCCGATGCTGTCACGCGCCGAGCTGCTCGGTCAGATAATGAAAAATTACCGCACAGCCATCGGTGTCTCAGGAACACACGGAAAGACAACCACAACATCAATGCTCAGTGAGATACTCATGTCAGCAGGCACCGACCCAACGATATCCGTGGGCGGTATGCTCCCATCAATCGGAGGCAATATGAGAATAGGCCATTCGGAGCTCTTTCTCACCGAAGCATGCGAATATACCAACAGCTTCCTGTCCTTCCACCCAACCATGAATATTATTCTCAATGTTGAGGAGGACCATCTTGATTTCTTCAAGGACTTAGACGATATCCGCGCCTCGTTCAAAAAATACACAGAGCTGCTGCCTGATGACGGATATCTCGTTATAAACAGCGGAATTGAGGACTACTCCTATTTTTACAGGGACAGCAATTGTAACGTGATTACATTCGGACTTAACCCGCAGACAAGCAACTACTCTGCCACGGATTTTCATATTGACAATAAGGGTGACTACTGCTATACGCTTCTTTATAATAATGAAGAAAAATGCAAGGTTGCACTCAAGGTTCCGGGAGAACATAACGTATTAAACAGCCTTGCAGCAATAGCTGCCGCCGTCACCCTCGGCATAAGGCTTGATACCGCCGTGAAGGGAATCGCCTCCTACAGCGGTGTTGACCGCCGTTTCCAGATTAAGGGCAAATGCAACGGCTTTACAATCATTGATGACTATGCGCACCATCCTGCTGAGATAACCGCAACCCTTAAGGCGGCACAGCACTATCCTCACAATAAGCTCTGGTGCATATTCCAGCCGCACACATACACACGCACGAAGGCATTTCTGCCTGAATTTGCCAAGGCTCTTGCACACGCAGACCACGTAGTCTTAGCCCCGGTATATTCCGCACGCGAGCAAGACATATATGGAGTAAGCTCAGCAGATATTCAAAAGCTTATTCTCGGCAGCGGTACCCCATGTGAATATTTTATGACTTTCCCTGAGATAGAAGCATTTATAAAAGACAACTGTTCAGAAGGCGACGTCGTAATCACCATGGGAGCAGGCAACATTCTTGAGGTCGGAGAAGACCTGCTTAAGTAAATATTGCGATATTCACACAGCATACACAGATTATCCACATCCACAACCCCCTATAATCTCCGCATTTTAGGGGGTTTTCCACATCTTATCCACATTATCCACATTTTTCATATCCACAACTTTCACAACTTTGCTTTGTTGCCATAAAATCTATTCTCAAAAAAGCCCGGCTATGCTATACTTATTATAGAAATTTTAAGAAATGAGAGTACAGCTATGGCACCTATTACACTAACCTCAACCTACACTCCTAATGAGACAACCATCCCTAATATTTTTCTGGACAGATATATGCCTTCGGCAAACGGCGAATTTGTGAAGGTCTATTTGTGTCTGCTTAGGATGTATGCCAACCCGGCGGGGCGTTCTTCTACCCTCACCGATATTGCCGATTTACTTAATCATACCGAGAGCGATATAATCCGTGCCATAAAGTACTGGGAAAAGGCGGGGCTTCTATCCGTAGGCTACAGCGGTGATATTCCCGTGAGCATTACACTTTTACCGATCAGGCAGAAGCCGGACAGGCTTTCCACGGACAGCCCGGCAGAGGAGCCTTCATACAATACAGCTGAAACGGCTGCCGCCGCAGAAGGAGTCAACGCCCTTGGCGAACAGACGCCTGTCCATGCCCCTGATGAGACTCTTCCCGGCAAATACAATTATTCACCTGCGGCCATCAAGCGCATGTGCGACAGTGATGACAACCTCCATCAGTTGATTTTTGTCGCTGAGAGGCTGTTCGGCAAGACACTCACCAACTCAGAAATCAGCACAATAATCTATATCCACAATGATTTGAATTTTTCCGATGATTTGCTTGAATATCTATTTGAATACTGCGTTTCCCTTGAGAAGAGAAGCTTCCGTTATCTTGAACGTGTAGCCATAAGCTGGCATGAGGAAGGTCTTGTGACAGCCGAACAGGCAAAACAGCAGCATGAGATACATAGTAAGAAAATCTACTCCGTCATGAAGGCATTCGGTATCAATGACCGCATGCCGGGCAAGCCGGAGCTTGATTTCATCACACGCTGGTATGATGAATACGGTTTTGAGACGGAACTCGTGATAGAAGCCTGCAACCGCACAATTCAGGCACTGCATAAGCCGAGCTTTGAGTATACAGACACAATTCTTTCCAACTGGAGAAAGAAAAACGTACATACCGTATCGGATATCGAATCGGTCGATGCCGCTCACGCAGTCTCTAAGAAAGACAACGGTTTTTCCGGCAGCAAAGCCTCCGGCAAAGCGGACACTACAGGCTCCCCTGCCATAAGAACAGGAAAGAACACCAACCGCTTCAATAATTTTTCGCAGAGAAAATATGATTTCAATGCACTGGAAAAACAGATTATCAGCAAGAAGGATTAAAGTTTGAAAGTAAAACTTTCAAACTACATATTGATGGCAGTACTGCAGGCAAAGCTTGCCGTATGCAAGGAGATAATAGATGAAGTTAAACAATTCGCAATACGATACCATTATGAGAATGTATGACACCCGGCAGAGCCATGCGCGCGCCGTGCAGAATTCAAGGATTGAGGAAATCAACGCAAGAATCCCCGAGTATGATGAACTCCGAAAGGAAACGGCAGCCGTTTCCGCCGAGGCAGCCCGCGCTGCCGTCATGGGGGACATGAGTAAGCGCGCACGTCTTTCGGAAAAGCTTGCCTCCATCAACGAAGAAAAGAGTATTCTGCTCACAGCAGCAGGATACCCGGAGGATTATCTCGAGCTTCACTATGAGTGTCCGCTCTGCAAGGATACAGGCTTTATAAACGGTCAGAAATGCCGATGCTTCAAACAGGCTGCAATAGACCTTTTATACAATCAATCCAACATTAAAAAAATTCTCCTACTTGAAAATTTCTCTAACTTCAATTATGATTGGTATTCGGAGGATTATATTGACCCTGTTTCCGGAATATCCGCTCTGGAGAATATAGTCAATGTCACAAAGAATGTCAATTCATTCATAAGTGATTTCCCATCGGGGGATAATCTTTTATTCTATGGTGATACCGGCGTCGGCAAGACCTTTCTCACCCACTGCATTGCAGGTGAGCTTCTTGAAAAGGGGTATTCCGTGCTGTATCTGTCAGCCATAGACCTGTTTGACCTTTTTTCAAAATATGCTTTTGATAATGACAGCGAAGCAGATTACAGGGATGCATTTTCACAGATTCTTGACTGTGGGCTGCTTATTATAGATGACCTGGGGACAGAGCTGGTTAACAGCTTTACCAACTCCCGATTATTTTATTGTATTAATGAAAGAATCCTTGCGGGTCTGTCAACAATTATATCAACGAATCTGAGTCTTGAGGAGCTTATGAATACCTATTCCGAGCGTATTTTTTCCAGACTCACCATGTCATACCAGATATTCAAAATATATGGTGACGACATTCGTTTGAAGAAACTTTAATCACAACACACATCTACGGAGGAAAATATCATGCTTCAGGAAGAACGCGACCTTGAAACCATACCAGTGGGGGCACTTGGAATCATTCCCCTTAAGGGCTGTGAACAGCTCAGCCAGAAGGTAAATGACTACCTTGTTCAATGGAGAACCGAAAGAGAAAATGAGCATAAGTCTACAATAGCTTTTGCAGGATACCAGAGAGACCACTACATCTTAAGTGCAAGCGTACCACGCTTCGGCTCAGGAGAGGCTAAAGGAATTATCAACGAATCTGTCCGCGGATATGATTTGTACCTTTTAGTCGATGTATGTAACTATAGCCTTACCTACTCTCTGTGCGGTAAGGAGAACCACATGTCACCTGATGACCATTATCAGGATTTAAAGCGTATTATCGCTGCTGTAGGCGGTAAGGCAAGAAGAATCACTGTCATTATGCCTTTCCTCTATGAGAGCAGACAGCACAAGAGAAGCGGACGTGAGTCCTTAGACTGTGCTCTTGCACTTCAGGAGCTCACGGACATGGGTGTTGACAACATCATCACCTTCGATGCCCATGACCCACGAGTACAGAATGCTATTCCGTTAAAGGGCTTTGAGACTGTACAGCCTGCTTACCAGTTCATCAAGTATCTCACCAGAAATGTATCTGATATAACCTTCGACAGTGACCACATGATGATTATAAGCCCGGATGAGGGAGGAACACATAGAGCCGTATACTTTGCAAACGTGCTCGGTCTTGATGTAGGTATGTTCTACAAGAGAAGAGATTATACTAAGATTGTAAACGGTCGTAACCCTATCGTAGCACACGAATTCCTCGGAAGCTCTGTTGAAGGCAAGGATGTATTTATCATCGACGATATGATTTCCTCAGGCGAGAGCATGCTTGATGTTGCAAAGGAATTAAAGGCACGCAAGGCAAAGAGAGTATTCCTCGCAAGCACCTTCGGTCTTTTCACCAATGGTCTTGAGAAGTTCGATGAAGCTTATGAGGCAGGTCTTATAGATAAGGTTCTCACAACGAATGTTATCTACCAGACACCTGAGCTTCTCTCCAAGCCATATTATATCAATGTAGATATGAGCAAGTACATCGCACTCATCATCGACACGCTCAACCATGATGCTTCCATAAGCAAGCTTCTCGACCCGGTTGACAGAATCCAGAAGCTTCTCAAGGAGTACAATAAGAAGTAATTTAGTTAATTACAAACCCGGACGGGTGTTAAAACATGCATTCAGGACTGTGAAGTGTATGTGCCGGCTGTATATATGCATAGCGGCTCCGTTGTGACCAAAAGTCGCGCTATGCATATATACACCGGCGCATACACGGCATAGGTGTTTGGGCATGTTTTAACACCCTGTTTTTGTATTCCAATAAGTCTTGCATAAGTATGTCTTTATTGATTGTATTAAAAATCAACCTTCCTGTGCTATCTTTCCCAAGTAAAAAACTGTAAAGCAAGTGCAATTCCGCTAAATTGGAATCGCTCTTACTTTACAGTTTCATTAAGTCGGTCAATTATTCTGCACAGAGCAGGCTGGCTGCTCTCCGGTTACGGCAGCTTCACATCCGTATCTCCGCCCGCTGTGTACCCGGCATTGGTGTCGCTGCCTGAGGTGGTGCCGGCTCCCACATCCGCATCTCCGCCCGCTGTGTACCCGGCATTGGTGTCGCCGCCTGAGGAGGTTCCGGCTCCCGCGTTTACATCTCCTCCGGCTGTTCCAGCGGCATCTGAATCTCCTCTGCTACTTCCCGGTGCATTGGTATCTCCTCCGACAGTGCCGGCTTTCTTATCCCCTCCTACAGAGCCGGAGGCATTGCCGTCACCTCCAAGTGCCCCTGCATTCTTGTCACCGCCGACAGTGCCCGAGGCATTGCCGTCACCTCCGTGATGACCGGACGCATTGCCATCACCCGATACCGCTCCTGTGGCATTGCCGTCACCTCCTGCCGATGACGCTGCGTTACCGTCACCACCGGCTCCATTATAGCTCTTGTCCCCCAGCGCATTCTGTATGTCCTCAATGGCGGCTGTCGATTCCTGCCGGCTGTTATCGCCATTATCAATAATGTTATCAGGCAGTGTATCAGTTTTGACATCGTCATCAGCATATTCGGTATATTCGGGAAACTCTTTTATTTCAAGTCCTTCGTGGATAGTCTGCATGAAGCTCTTCCATATTGTCATAGGATATGTGCCACCCGTAAGGTCAGCCATCCTCTTTGGAATGTCATACCCAACCCACACCGCTGTTGTGTAGTATGCGGAGTATCCCACTGTCCAGCCATCCTTGTTGTCCGTTGTGGTTCCCGTCTTTACCGCAACCACCGCGTTATCAAGCTTAGCCCCTGTGGCAATTCCGTGTTCAACACCATATTGCAGCATTTTGCTCACCATTCTGGCTGCACTCTTTTCATAAATCTGCGTTCCATTGCCTCCATTATCCACAATAGTCCTGCCCTTTGAGTCAGTTATCCTCATAACCGCCGTAGGCTCGTGGAAAACTCCGTCACCAGCAAGTGCCGCATAAGCGCCAGCCATCTCAAGTGCGCTCGCTCCATAGCTCCACCCGCCAAGGCATGCCGCCATATAATGCTCATCCTCGCCAAGCCTGCCAAAATGCATCTTTTTTACAAAGGACATTCCATACTCAGGCGTAATCTGTTCAAAAAGCTTCCATGCAGCCACATTTGATGACCATGCGAGCGCCTCCTGCAAGGTCTCTTCACCGGGATATCTGTTCTCAAAATTCTCCGGACCGCCCTCCATCGGCGAATCGTCTATAAGCTCATCCGGGTTATGCCCAAGTCCCAGATACGGTGCATACACCACAAGCGGCTTGATGGCGCTTCCCGGCTGTCTGAAGCTCTGGTATGCACGATTGAGCGTGTAGCCCGGAAGCCCCTGGTTTCTGCCTCCCACAATCGCTGTGACATATCCTGCAGCATTGTCTATACATACCGCCGAAGCCTGAAGCTTATACACGCCTTCATCGTTAGTCTCCGTATTCCAAGCCAATGCAGCATCCAACGAATCCATGAGAAGCTGCTGCTTGTCCATATCTATTGCCGTATATATCCTGTATCCTCCTGTAAAAAGAGTTCTCTGATAACGCGAATACCAATTATCATACAGCTCCTTGTACGCTGCCTCGTCATCCTCGTCGATAAATTCATATCTGAAATTAAAGCCCGCCGCTTTCATAAGTGAACGCGTAGCACAGTAGTACACATAAGTCTCAACCGAATCATACTTCTCAGCCTCGGGCGGACTTAAGACAATCTCCTCAGCTATTGCATTCTGATATTCTTCGTCGGATATACTCCCGTAATCATGCAGCAGCCCAAGTATGTAATCCCGCCTCTCCACTCCTCTGTCCAAGTGCTCAAATGGGTCATACTTGGATGGATTATTAGGTATTGTTGTCAAAAATACAAGCTGTGATATCGACAGCTCACCCGCAGCTTTGTTAAAGTACCCCTGCGCCGCCGCCTCAATGCCGTACAGACCATTGGCGAAGTATATATTATTTATGTAAAATTCAAGTATCTGATCCTTGGTATAGCGCTTTTCAAGCTCCATCGAAAGAAATATCTCTGTTATCTTCCTCTCCCATGTGACATCCTGTGAAAGATAGATATTTCTCGCTACCTGCTGGGTTATGGTACTCGCGCCCTGCGCCTTGCTCTTAGTCTTAAAATTAATGCTTACGGCTCTTATTATGGCGGCAATATCTATACCTCCATGTCTGTAGAACTTTCTATCCTCAATGAGAACGAATGCATCCTTTACAACCTTAGGTATCTTGTAGGACTCAAGATAATACAGCTCCTTCACACCGCTGACTGTTGTTATCTCTTCCCCATTCACGTCATAGATAATGCTTGTCTCCGTACTTCTGAAATCAGAAAGCCTGCTTTCTGCTGCGATAGCCTTCGCATTGCCTATATACTTCCCTACCGCAGACAAATAAGGGCTGACAGCGACAAGCCCCAGCCCCACAATCGACAACAATATGATAAAGACAATTAAAAATATCTTTAAGCCCCTCTTCATATCCACCTCTGAATCTTCGGTACATTAGATAATTTCAAAATCAAAAATCACCAATAAACAGTTGTGCACTATACATTATATAAATCAATCAGCGTACAGACTGCCCGACTGCAAGCAGCCACACCATCCATACGCTGTCGATACTACATCGTGATTTCATCACCCAATAATTTCGCCGTTCGTCAAGAGTTAGCAAGCTCCCTCTGACTCTCTTTCGCTCATTATAACATGAATATCATCCATGATTACATCAAAAGTCCGTTAAGCACATAAATATGTCAACTCCCTAACGCCCATTATTTCATAATCATACTCCTGCATACTGCAAGCATTGCCACCAATAAGCAGTTTGAAAATTATATTTCCAAACTGCTTATAAATTATAAATCACAGTTACCTACAGTTCTTGGGAACGGAACAACATCACGGATATTGCCCATGCCTGTGAGGTACATTACGCAGCGCTCAAAGCCAAGACCGAAGCCGGCATGTCTTGCTGAGCCGTACTTTCTGAGGTCAAGGTAGAACTGGTAGTCCTCCTTCTTAAGACCAAGCTCATCCATTCTCGCAACAAGCTTATCGTAATCGTCCTCTCTCTGGCTTCCGCCTATAATCTCACCGATACCCGGAACAAGGCAGTCCATAGCGGCAACTGTCCTTCCATCTTCATTGAGCTTCATATAGAATGCCTTAATCTCCTTCGGATAATCCGTAACAAATAGCGGTCTCTTATAAATCTCCTCTGTGAGGAAACGCTCATGCTCTGTCTGTAAATCACAGCCCCATGATACCTTGTACTCGAACTTATCATTGTGCTGCTCAAGTATCTTGACAGCCTCTGTGTATGTCACATGTCCGAACTCTGAGTTGAGCACATGGTTCAGTCTCTCAAGGAGTCCCTTGTCTACGAAGCTGTTGAAGAAGTTCATCTCCTCAGGAGCGTTCTCAAGCACATATCTTATAACATACTTAATCATGCTCTCAGCAAGTATCATATCATCCTTAAGGTCTGCAAACGCCATCTCAGGCTCAATCATCCAGAACTCAGCAGCATGCCTTGTTGTGTTGGAGTTCTCTGCACGGAAGGTAGGGCCGAATGTATAAATGTTCTTGAATGCCATCGCATAGGTCTCGCCGTTAAGCTGACCGCTTACCGTAAGATTAGTAGGCTTTCCAAAGAAATCCTTGGAATAATCGACCTTGCCGTCCTCTGTCTTAGGAACATTGTTCAAATCCATGGTTGTTACCTGGAACATCTCGCCTGCACCCTCGCAGTCACTTCCTGTTATGAGCGGAGTGTGAACATATACAAAGTTTCTCTCCTGAAAGAACTGATGGATGGCATAAGCGATAAGCGAACGTACCCTGAACACCGCCTGGAAGGTGTTGGTTCTAGGTCTTAAATGCGTGATTGTTCTGAGGTACTCCATCGAATGTCTCTTCTTCTGAAGCGGATAATCAGGAGTGCTCTCGCCCTCAACCTCTATGCTGTCTGCCTGAATCTCAAACGGCTGCTTGGCATCCGGCGTAGCGATGAGCGTACCTGTAACAATGATAGCGGCGCCAACATTGAGCCTGCTTATCTGTGCAAAATTCTCCATAGTGTCATGGTATACAACCTGTAATGGCTCAAAAAATGTTCCGTCATTCACAACTATAAATCCGAATGTCTTAGAGTCACGGACGCTGCGCACCCAGCCTCCGACCGTAACCTTATTTCCAAGATATTTTTCCTTGTCCCTGAATAAATCTCTGATGTTAATTAGTTCCATATCAATAATCCTCTCTGAATCCCTATATCGGAATAATGTATTACCGCTGGACAAATAACTGATTTGTCACTCTTCATCTTACAATATTATTCCAATATGGTCAATCGTTTTGTCAGTCTTTTATGATATTGCAGACCAATATCACTGTATTTTTCAACCCTATAAGTTTTTCCAGCTCTGTTTTTGCCGTGTTAAAGCTGTTTTCTCCCGATACATACGCAACATTGCTCTTATCATACGCATACACAAGCATACTCTCGTCCTCAGTTAGCACATTCAGTGCATATCCTTTGTGAATATAGTACAGTGCCTCATCAAGACTCACACCTGTTATATCCATAACCTGTTCTGACTTATAGCTATCCGGAACAGAGATTTTGGCTGTATTTGTCTTATATCTGTCCCATATAATGCTTCCTGATGGTGCGACAACAACTCCCGCCTGTTCATCCGCCTGTGCTATCGCCTGTGCAGGATTACCGGTCAAAAGCGAAAGCTCTCCCATGCCGTACACTCTGTAATAGTCATTTTTCCTCGTGACCTCACTCATATAGAGCTGTGCTTCCCCGTTAAATATAATGCTCTTAGGGTATATTACCTTGGTGTCATCCGATGAAGGCACAGATACAGTCAGAATTATATACAGCTCCTTCTGTCTTACATCCGTTGCCACCTGTCTGGTCGTCAGGATTCCATCCGGTGTCATTGTCGTGCTTAAGAGCTGGTCATCAGCCATATCCGTAAGGCTTCCATCATCATTTATCTCAGCTCTTTTAATAATTATCTTGTTGCTGTCCGCCGTGACATCCATAACCCTCACTCCGGATTTTTCATAATCCTTGATTGTTTCAAGGCTGCCGTTGACTATCTCTATGCGGTACATCGGGTACAGAGCACTGATTTCAGTTTTTCTCGCCCTTCCGTATATGATATTGCCGTCTATAAGTCCCAAGGTCTTTATATACTCCGTATCCGCCGCAGCAATCTCCGCTGTCTCACCGGTATCAAGATATATTATCTTCACAGCTTCACTGTGATTCTCGTCCCCACCTTCCTGATAAGCAAATATAGAATACTTTTCGGAAAACAGGCAGGAATCCTCAACCACCTGTGAGGACACAACCATGTACTCCTTGGTATCGTAATGCACAGAGTATATGCTTCCTCCCTGATACATGAAAAATCTTCCCTCGTCATTAAGATATGTCAGTACTTCTACGTCCTTTTTTATGACATCATATATCTCATTTCTCGGAATGTACAGAATCTCCTCAACAAGGTTTTTCTCTGCATTGTAGCTGCACACGGACACACCCATCTCACCCTCATGGCTTCCCCGATTCATGTATCCGTACACAACATAGCTCACATTCCCATCCGAATCCACCGACAAAATCTTTATCCCATGCTCCTGATATGCCTCCCTCACGGAGTCATACGCGGAATCATCATCCACAAACGTGAAAAGCTGGACAAACTGGTTGGTCTTGGAATTGTAGCTCCACAGCTCCCCTCCCCTTACAAAGCAGGTCACCCTGCCGGTGCTGTCGCTCATCATCTGAAGTTCTTCAAGCCCCGACGTGATTCCAAGGTAAATTCTTCCCGAATCATTCAAATCCTCCAACCCGTCAAATAACTGGTCTACATATCTGTCATACCCCAAAACGTATGTTGTATCAGCATCGGCGCGTCTGATACGGAAAAATTCCTTCACATCATAGATATCAAGTCCTCTTGCCGCCGGCGTGCTCACCCGGTAGTCAAGCCTGATATCCGCTGTATTCCCCTGTATCTCCACAACCACCGGCCATATTCTGCCGTAGTACTGCGGCTGTAATGCGCCCCAGCCGACCTGGGAAAGCTTGGAATGGATATTCACATGTCCAAGGTTCGTATTATCGCCGGATGAATTCGGCTCAAGCTTCGGGATAATCTCATTTATCGCCTCCTCATCGTACGTCACATTTGAAAAATGAATCACATAGCTCAGCTTATCGTCAAGGTTCAACCCATCGCCAAGCACAATCCTTGTATAATATGCTGCCGTCTTTTTCTCTGTTGAGACAGTAATTTTCATCATATACTCGGTATTATCCTCAAGAAGGTTCTTTATGTTGAGAACCGCCTCGATGCGCTCACCCATATTGCCTGTTGTATTGACATCATTAGTTTCGTAACTGCCTTTACCATTTTCATCATCGGCATAGCCTACTATCTGATAATCCGTAACAGTTGTGTTCTCTATGTACTCTGAGCCGTCAAGACTCCTTATCTCATACGATATCCCTGTTATCTTCTGACCGTATGTCCCGATACCGATTCTTAGCTTTCTTCCCTCCGGGAGAGGTGTGATACACTCATGTAACATGCTCTCATCAATATTGCTCACATATCCGTGCAGCAGATTGAACTCCTGCCCGCCCTCACTTATCATATATACTACCGGAAGTGTTGCCGCAGACATATTCTCCTTGCTGGAACGGACTTCATCCGTAGCTCTGGTGAGCACAATCGTGATGACAGCAACCGCGACGAACACAAGAATTGATATAAGTACTTTATATTTAAAATTTTTCAATGTGATTTCCTTTCTTTCACCGGTATATCCGGTCAATACCATTATTTAAAAACGTATCGAATATTTTCCAAGCAATACACCGTATAAGTTTATCACAAACATTTTAAAAATAGTATATATATTTTATTAAATAAGCTGCACCTTACAAACAGGACAGATACAATAGTATGATGTTGGGGGCAAAACATGCCAACTTAATGTACGAGTGTATAACGTATTATATTTATGCATACCAGCTCCATTGTCCGAAGCAAGATGTTCTAAGAACATCTAAGCTTCTCCCAAAAGTCGTGATATGCATAAATATAATACGTTATACACGCTAAATTTACAGCACATGTTTTGACTCCAACATCATAGTATTTAATGTCATATAATAATTTTAATAATCAAGGCTGTTAATCGGTGAGGCAAGATATACCTTCGTCCTGTCCTGCTCCTCATCATACCCAATCGCAATATTCATGTTGATTTTATTTCCGCCTATCGTGATATACGAACCTGCCCCCTTGGAATACGCATAGATGGTAAATATATCATTGTCCCTGTTTTCCGTCACAACCTTGGCGCCAAGCCTATCTAACAGACCGTCCGCAAGCTCATTTTTCTCTGTGCTGTTGAGCGCCCCCTCAAGCGAACCGACAAGATTCATATTCACATTCCCCTGTATTCCCATCGCGTCGAACATGCCCTCCACAAGCTCCCTGTAGGAGACGGCGCAGTCTATATTATTGTACACGGTAATATTCACATATACATACTGGGTCTGCGGTTCCTGCGTAATCGCCTTTATTGTCACACTTCCATTGACACTCTCCTTTGAGAGAACCGTTGTGTTTACCTCATCCTCGCATACCGTTGCCAGCCCATACGATGATGTTATTCCAAGCGCCGACGCTATATTCTCTACCAGCCTTTTCTTCTCCTCCTGTGTGAGATAACATACGCCGAATTTTCCGTAGCCCTCTATATACGTGTCAAGCTCACACCATTCTTCCCCTTCCACACTGTCTGTAAATGCGGTGCTTATCGACACCTTCCTAGCCCTCCCCATATTTGTCATGTACACCGCGGTCAACACCGCCCACAATACAATCACTGCATACATTGCTCTTTTCATCCGACATCACTCCTTATACAATTTCTTGATATTATATAGATTATGATGTCAAAACGATAAGTTTATTCATTGCTGGGACAGTGGTGTCAGACCCCTGTCCCAGCCAGCCATTCTGGGACAGGGGTCTGACACCACTGTCCCAGCAACAAAACCGCGGATTGTACATTCATACAATCCGCGGCGGCGGCTTATACTATATCATATTTATCTGTCATCCCACTGCTTTCCCACTATCAGGCGGTTGCCGTCTTTATCCACACCAAGAATATATTCCGTGTCTGCTTTAATATACACTATATTCTCCCACTCCGTTGCCTTGAACAGCTCATCGTTCTGTGAAGCCCGGACAAGCACCTTTCCGTCCTCCGTAAGTGCTGCCGATACAAATGCGTCAACCGTAATCTGGCAGACATTCTCCCACTTCGATACATCGCCGGCATAGAACGTGCTCTTATCAATTGCCTCTACCGTTCCATCCTCATATAGTAAAAATGGGTTAAACGCGCAATCAATATCCACTACCTTCTTACCTTTTTTATTGTATTTCCCATACTCAAAGAGTTCTTCATCGCTTCCCCAGACTGTGCCATCTTTTTTTAGCCCGATTTCGCAGTTACCTGTATAGTCAAACACAATTTTGGTCAATTGCTGTTCATTCCAAGGCTGGCAACGATTGTTATAAGCTCCATCTGTCCATTCACCATCCACTTTCACAGCCAGATAATTAAATCCATTATACGCAATATCTTCGACATTCCCGGCAGATAGTACCAACTTCCATACCTGTTGCATAATATTTCCCTCTGGTCCTATACGGTCCAAGTCTTTTTGCGAAATCCATTCATCCGACCCCGGAACATACATTGCAAGCGTCCCAGCCTCGTTGAGCACAACAATCCCGGCTTCTCCTCCGGCAATCTTGACTACATCACCTGTGTCCGTTATCTTGCGCTCACCATCGACATTCTTTACCACAACATTGTTACTCTCATCAATAAACGCAAAGTACGTCTGCTCACAAATATATTTACCATCATAACCTGAGCCGGCAGGAGTATCGTCCGCCTGCCGCTTGCATGAACAAGTGAGGCATAAAATTATTGTTAAACAAAATAATAGAATTGATTTTCTCATATGGTGTCCTTTCTGTTGGGACAGGGGTCTGACACCCTGTCCCATTAAATTGACAACTTTGGGTAGGTGACAATACCCATATATACATTGTAAAATATAGGCACATACATTCAAGTAGGATTTACAATGAAAAAACTGATAGCAAAACTGTTTATTCTAATAATGGTTTTCGCAGGAATATTTTCTTTATTAAACAACAAAAAACATTGCAGTAGTAATTATACTCCTACCTTATATTTATGCGAAGATGAAACTTACTACCCGAACACAAATTAGGTCATTCTTGCTCTGTACCTATTCTCAAAATAACGGTCATTACTCATCTGACTCCAAAGTATACATTGATACAATTGTTCATTGTATACTTTTTTATTTTCGTCTACTTTATTTTGATTCCATGCCATGCTTGATAAATTACAGTTTATTCCAGCTATTCTCCCATACTGTAGCTGTGCCCTGATAATCTTATTTGAGATTATATTCGACTCCTCATATTTCCCAAGGCTGCCTAAAATACTTGCTGCAAATGTCATATAAAACTCATAATCTTTAATATTTTCCTGTATATCTATATCAGTACATTCCTTCAGATTCCTGTATATCGGCTCAATATACTTAAAGGCACTGCTCTCATCTCCATTATATTTGTATTTTGCTGAGATTTGATATAATATTTCCTTTTCAATATAGGATAAATATATGTTTTCCGATGAGAGAATATCTTCTATTCTGATTGTAATTCCAAGGCAGTCACTCATTTTTTCTATATAGGTAATATAATCTAATTCCTTTAGCTCATAAGCCACAATATTTTTTCCCCACTCAACAAACTGCCTGTTCACTATATTTGAGGAAAGCTGCTTTTCAAGCTCATTCATTATCTCCCTGCATTCTGCAAATTTAAATTCCCTGCTCAACCGTTTCCACTGCGTATATAGCTCTATCGTCTCCCTTTTATCGGTGATAATTCCCATCCTATGATAACCGGCAGGAAGACCTAATTTTCCAAGAAGCTCCTCCGCTATATCTCTATGCGTCCCAGCTCTGTTATGCTCAAGATTCCTCAGTGTCTTTTCTGAGCATACACATTCATACAGCTCCTTCATGGTCATTCCAAGCATCTTACGTCTTATGTTTACAACTGTTCCAATGTTATATACGGAATTTTCCTTATAAAAATAACAGCTATTTGTGGTATACTCCCATAAACCTTGTTTATTGCACAGAGAACGTATGGCGGTAAGCCATTCATCCGTATGAATGAGCATATTTTCTCTATCGCCGTCTCCATACCCCGCCACCAGCAAAGTCCTTCTGATTTCTAATATTTCTGTATAATAGTATCGTACCGCTTTTTCCTGTAACATAGAAAGAGCCTTTTCACAATATTTATATATTTTGTTGCCGATTTCCTTATTTGCGCCATCCATTATCTCACTATCTATGCCATTTTTTACCATAAGCCTGTACATATACACCACAGCTTTAGGGTACAACATAGCCTTTGCGGCAAGACTGAATCGCGAAATATCCAAATACCCTAATATTTCCTCCAATAAGCCTATATTTTTTTCTGAATTATAAAAACGATATTCCAATACAATGTTAAGCTCATCTATTGACAGATACAGATTTTTAAGACTAATCTCCGCCTGAACCGGAACAGTCAATTCCAAAGCCTCTTTATACAGCAAACATATTGCTTTGTCTGTCAATGCTTCTGTTCTGTCTACAGTTTCATTTTCTTCTATCCGGCATTGGATTTTCATAAGCTTTGCAAACTGCATTCTCACTACACTACTGCAATATAACTGTTCATACTCATCAATAAATCCACGGGCACCGCCTATATTATTGCTCTCAATAGCGTATATTATCTGCCATCTTCTCTGCCATTCCTCATAATCATCATAAAAAACATATTTCCCTTGTTCTTCGTACACCATACCCAGACGGTCGGTCAAACGCTTAATCGTTGCCTCATCACACTCTCTTTTGCCGTTTTCAATACGACATAGATTTCCATCTGTCATAATGCCTGCACTCAGTTCTGCAAGTGTTATTTTCTGCTTTTGGCGTTCGTCTTTAATTAGATTTCCGACTATTTTATTGCAACATGCTTTGTCGTATTTCATGCTATTTACCAAACTGCTGCACCCTTCTATTATCTTTTTATTACTAAATAATAAAGTAAATTACTCCGTCATTTTAATTCATCTCATAAACCTTGTCGCAGTTTACAAGGAGTTCACTGTCATGTGTTATCATAATAATAATCTTATCCTTATATAGCTGCTTTACAAGCTTCATCGCCTCAATCTGGTTTACATCATCCAATGCACTTGAAAACTCATCCAGAATAATCACATCCGCCTGTTTTAATATTTCTCTCAAAAGCACTATTCTCTGTTTTTCGCCTCCCGACAAGCCATTAGAAGTCATCCGCTCAAGTATATCCTCACCTATATTGATATGCTCTGCGATATCACCTATATCCACCATGCCATCTTTCATTGCATACCGCACATTCTCCATAATTGAGCGGTCAAAAAGACTCGTTCCCTGGTCGACATACGCAATTCTCGAACGGTACCAGGACTTGTCAATGGCTCTGAGCTGCGTTCCATTGATATATATCATTCCATTATAATTCTCATACAGGGACGTAAGTACGGAAATAAGTGTTGATTTACCTGCCCCACTGTGCCCAACAATTCCAATACATTCTCCTCGACTGATTGAAATATCGGAATACCTTATTTCCTTTCCCCCAGCATACGAATATGACAAATTATTCAAATCCAGTTTTTCAATTCTATCAAAGATAATATCTCCTTCAACATTCTCCTTCTCAAGCTGTGTAACTTCATTCACACGCTCTGCAGCTGCCTTCACATACTTAAGCAATGGGGCGACATTGAGTATTGGAACAGCAGCACTTCTCAGCTTTTCATAGTACAACAGCATCATCGTGATTGTACCTATCGAATAGCGCCCCCTTGTGACTGCGACCACGCCAACACTTATAATCAGCAGTACACCTATGTCATTTATAAATGTACTCTTAACCTTGCGGTAGCCATTAAGAAGCTGCTTTCTCTTATCCGCCTCTGCAAACTCAGCCACCTTAGCGCCTATCCGCTCCGTCTCACATTGCTCTGCCGTGTGCATTTTCACAACCTTTCTATTGGCATACACATCCGACAGTGCCGCCCGGAGCCCGGCTAAGCTCTTGTTTCTCTTCTTATAAGCGTCCTTTAACGGAAATACATACTCCAAGATACCATTAAGGGCTATCATAGCCACGATAAATACCGCCATAGGAATATTTAACACGCACAGTCTTATAAAGACAACCACAAATAATATGGCGGACATCAACGTCTCAATGACATCATTCGCATATACTCCGTCCAAAACCATGCCATCATCAAGCTGCCTTGACACAACATCGACTGTATCTAGCTCCCTGAACACGTCCTCTTTAATCCCAAATATAATCTCCGTGATTCTTCTCTGCCTTAATCTTGTTACCTCTGCCTTATAATTGTTCACCGTTATATTCTGTGCAACCTGCAGCACGCGCTTCACAACAAAAAGCACTACCCATATAAGGATAAGCCTTCCAACCACATCAAGATTTCCCACACTGTCTATCAGCCTTTGCGATATTACCGGCTCAAAATAATCTGCAAAATACAAAAATAGATATAAAAAAAAGAAGCTAATGCAATACTTAATCGGATATAATATTTTTCGTGTATTCATATAATTCCTCCCTAAGCCATGCTTGAAGCCACACCTGAAATGAGCCATTGTACCATGTACAAGGTGGTAAAGCAGTCCGTTTTACACCGAACATATGTTTAGCTGTTGAGTACAATATATCAAATACACCTACTTTTGTCAACTACCATAAGCTGGCAAATTAATTTATAAATTAATGAACCACTTTAAAGCATATTGCAGCAAGTTCACAACTAATATGTCTAAGCGGCATACCCTGTCTCCGCATTTGTTTTCCAAATATTTAATATATTTTATATCCCTTTTCCTTCAACCACTCTATAACCTCCTCATCTATATTACTCACATCCCCCGCCTCAATTTTCTCGATAGAATCCACATCTGCAATACACGGGGACAAATCGGCTATCGTTACAAAATTAATTCTAACCTTATCTCCCGTTGAAAAATCAGCACTTACAAAAGCACAGTTTTCCAAATTCAGTTTGACAAGTTCTTTCTCCGAAAGCATTTCAGAGGCATTTTCTGCTACAAAAAACACATCGCTGTCTGTCAAAATAATATAACCCTGATATCCATTATTTGTTTCTTCGCTATTGTCCTGTATATCTGCATTCTTATTTACAAGCTTATGCGTCATAAATATTCCAACCAACAGAACAATTACTATACCTGTTACAATACCTACATACTTTACATACCTTTTAGAATCCATAGCGTTAACCTCCTCATATAAAATGGTAGTGTCATAAAGCTGCCACAAATATTAATCTGCGCCAACTATTTCTATTTAATTATACTACTATATTATTCAATTGTCATCTACCCATAGCAGGCAAAAATGCGAGAAGGCAAAAAAGGGACAGGAGTCAAGCTCCTGTCCCTTTTGACCCCTGTCCCATCCAGCCGGTTAATCAGACGTCATACTTTTTGAGCAGCATATCCATAGCTTCCCTCAAAAGTATCGCCTCTCCTATGCCCTCCCTTTTAGAAAGAAGGTTGAGCCTCTTTAGCTGGTCCTGCGTGTAATGCGATGTCTTTGGAACCATTTTCTCTTCCTTCGCAAGAGCGACTTTATTTCTGCCGTTGTATTTCGCCCTGAACATTGCGCTGTCCGCCATTCTGACAAGCTCCTGATAGCGCGATGCATTCTCAAATGCCGTCGCGATGCCTATTGAAATGGTCATCGCCGTTCCATCAGGAAGCTTCACATCATAATTCTTCCTCATGTCCTCCATCAGCAGAAAAATGTCCTCTTTCTCCATCTGCCCTTTAAAAATAAAGCCAAATTCATCTCCACCCACTCGATAAAGTGTTCCGTTTTCACCAAGATAATTCTTGAGATGTTTTCCCGTCTCGATTATAACCCTGTCCCCCTCATCACGGTTAAAATCACTATTAACTCTAGCAAAATTGTCCAAATCAACCAGTACAATGATGACGTTGTCACCTTCCTCAGCATTCTCCGCCGTCAAAAGTGCCTGTAAATCTTCCTCAAATTCCTTACCGCCCTTCAAATTCAGGGCTTCGTCAACCCTTTTGTGATGTTCAGCCTTAGTGTTTGCCATAGTGCAGCCTCCCTTTAAAAATATTTTTAATATTTTCTCAATAATATGTCTGCAATATTATTTTTGAAATAATATCTTATAGCATGATGATATATCTTGTAATATTATTTGTCAAGTAATATCGCATAGATATTACCGCGATTTAATATACAAAAAGACCACAGGCTACACCTAAATGCAGTCTGCGGTCTTTACAACCCTAAAATGGGACAGGGGTCTGACCCTTGTCCCATTTCCCCTGTCCCATTTCGTGAGCACAATCGTGAGAACTTCCACTGCCACGAAAACAAGAATTGATATCAGTACTTTATATTTAAAATTTTTCAATGTGGTTTCCTTTCTGATATTCGGGTAAGATATACTTTCACCTACAGTTATACCGTATAAGTTTATCACAAACGTTTTAAAAATAGTATATATATTTTATTAAATAAGCTGCACCGAGCAAAACAGGACAGGTACAATAGTATTTAATGACATATAATATTTTTAATAATCAAGACTATTAACCGGCGAGGCAAGGTATACCTTCGTCCTGTTCTGCTCCTCGTCATACCCAATTGCAATATTCATGTTGATTTTGCTGCCGCCAATCGTGATATAGGAGCCTGCACCCTTTGAATATGCATAGATAGTAAATATATCGCTATCCCGGTTTTCTGCAACAACCTTCGCGTCAAGCCTATCTAACAGACCGTCCGCAAGCTCATTTTTCTCTATGTTGTTGAGTGCCCCCTCAAGCGAACCCACAAGATTCATATTCACATTTCCCTGTATCCCCATCGCGTCAAACACACCCTCAACAAGCTCCCTGTAAGAGCTGGCACAATCCATATCATTGTTCACTGTAATGTTCACATACACATACTGATTTGCCGCAAGCCCAGATTCTGTTGTGCTGTCATAAGCCTGTTCGTCCTCCGTGGCAGTATTATCTGTGCCCTGCTGTTCCTGCGTAATCGCCTTTATCGTCACACTCCCATTGACGCTATTCTTTGAGAGAACCGTTGTATTTACTTCCTCCTCATATACCGTTGCCAGCCCATACGATGATGTTATTCCAAGTGCCGATGCAATATTTTTTACAAGCTTCTCCTTTTCCTCCTGCGTGAGATAACATACCCCGAACTTTCCGTAGCCCTCTATATACGTGTCAAGCTCACACCACTGCCTCTCATCCGCACTGTCTGTAAACGCAGTGCTTATCGACACACTATGAACTCTCTCCATCCCCGCCAGATATACTCCACTACCGACAACCCACAATATAATTGCAGCATATAATGCTCTTTTCATACGACATCACTCCTTATAGCTTTCACAATATTATATGATACTGAATTGCTCCACACCTCGTGCTCTCACAATCCTCAAAACATTATGAGTCTTGTATCATACAGAGTATGATGTCAAAATAAGAAGTTTATTCATTCCTGTGACAATACATAAAAAAACGGAGAACCATGCTGTCAATACCACATAGTTCTCCGTTAAATCTAATCATACAATATTGCCGCAAAATACATTCTGCCACAGATGGTACTTGCACTCAAAGCAGCCTTTTCCACTCACTTATGGCTGCAATGCTGCAAGCTTCTGTGCCAGTGCATCAAGCTCAGATATATTTTCCTCACTTACGGAGGATGTTATCTTTACAATGTCCTCAATAACATTAAGCTCCTTGCTCTTTTCAAGCATCCCTGCCATAACCTTCGCTGCCATAGGTGCCCATGAACCATTCTCAATGTAAGCCACTGTACGTTTCTGATAGTTACGCTCTGTCAGATGCTCAATAAAGAATCTCATACATGGGAATACATCACCATTGTAAGTCGGAGATGCCAGCACCAGCTTGGAATACTCAAATGCAGCTGACACCGCCTCCGCCATATCATCGCGTGCAAGATCATATATCTCAACCTCTGTCCCTTTTTCCTTAAGCCTGTCTGCCAAAAGCTGTACAGCCTCCTTCGTATTGCCGTAAATGGAAGCGTATGCAATGACAACTCCATCTTTCTGAGGTCTGTAGGATGACCACGTATCATATAAGCTGATATAATGTGCCAGATTATCCCTGAGTACCGGTCCGTGAAGCGGACAAATCATCTTGATATCCAGTGTTGCTGCTGCATTAAGTAACATATGCACCTGTGCACCATACTTGCCAACAATTCCAATATAATAACGTCTTGCCTCGTCATCCCAGACCCCGTCCGTGTCAAGTGCCCCGAACTTTCCAAAGCCATCTGCTGAGAACAAAACCTTATCAGCACTGTCATATGTAACCATAACCTCAGGCCAGTGTACCATAGGTGCAAATACAAATGTCAGAACATGGTGCCCTAACTCAATGGTATCTTTATTCTTCACCTCAAGCCTGTTATCAAAGCTTACATTCCTGAAAAAATTTCCCATCATTACAAAAGTCTTGGCATTTCCGACTATTGTGGTGTCCGGGTATGCCTCAAGAAATTTCTTGATGCTTGCCGAATGGTCAGGCTCCATATGCTGTACAACAAGATAATCCGGTTTTCTGCTTCCAAGAGCGGTCTTCACATTGGCAAGCCACTCATCAACAAAGCCTATGTCAACTGTATCCATAATTGCTATCTTATCATCCATAATAATATATGAGTTGTAGGATATTCCATTCGGAACTCTGTACTGTCCCTCAAACAAATCTACATTGTGATCATTCACACCAATATATATAATTTCGTCTGTTACTCTCATAGTGTATCCTCCATGGCAATATTGAAAATTACGTTTAGAATTAATCTGTTCTCGTTAACAAATATACCATAACACTTTGTCCGTTGCAAACAGATTCTTCCTACTCTCAACGTGATGAAAGACTCAATCAACATAACTTCATCTCATAAACCCTGTCGCAGTTTACAAGGAGTTCACTGTCATGTGTTATCATAATAATAATCTTATC
>OGGI01000479.1_pt1 | contig 40029 bp, 34 predicted proteins | sample 1571051 | NCBI WGS metagenome assembly OGGI01 (sample SAMEA2582075, study PRJEB24529) | metagenome | biome: Human gut stool | place: China | collected 2011 | reverse complement strand
ACGAGTGCAAGCGCCGCCACGGCAAGCGCATCATCTACCCCAGCGATGAGTGGTACCTCAAGGCCGGCCGCCCCATCCCGGAGCCGGAGTTCTATGAGGACTACGACCAGCTGGAAAACGGCGTGGGCATGATGAGCCTCTTCCGGGAGGAATTTCTGGCCGAGCTGGAAAAGCCCCACCGCATCTATGGCACCAAAAAGATGGATGTCGTCACCGGCACCATGGCCGCGCCCCTCATCACTGAGATGATGGACGAGCTGCGCCGCCAGTACCCCATGATAGAAGTAAAAGTGCATCCCATCAAAAACAACTTCTTCGGCGGCAACGTCGGCGTGGCGGGCCTCGTCACGGCGACCGACATCATCGCTCAGTGCGAGGGCCGGCTGTCCAGCGGCACCCTGGGCGTGCCTGCCGTGATGCTGCGGGAGGAGAAGGACACCTTCCTCGATGATATGACCATCGAGCAGCTGGGCCAGCGGCTCGGCGTGAAGGTGGAAGTCCTGCCCACCAGCGGCGGCGACGAGGCCAAGGCCCTGCTGCGCAGCGGCCTGCATATCGCCCGCCGGAGAAGACCGTAATTTTACCCCTTTTGTGAAAGGAGGAACCCCCTATGAGCAAACCGATCGTTGCTGTGGTGGGCCGCCCCAACGTGGGCAAGTCCACCCTGTTCAATAAGCTCTGCGGCCAGCGTCTGGCCATCGTGGAGGATACCCCGGGCATCACCCGCGACCGCATCTTCGCCAACTGCGAGTGGAGCGGTCACGAGTTCCTGCTGGTGGATACCGGCGGCATTGAGCCCAAGGCCACCGAGGGCATTCTGGCCCACATGCGCGAGCAGGCCCAGATCGCCATCGACACCGCCGACTGCATCATCATGGTGGTGGACGTGCGCAACGGCCTGACCGCCGCCGACGAGGACGTGGCCCATATGCTGCGCCGCAGCCACAAGCCCATCATCCTCGCTGTCAACAAATGCGACAATGTGGGCGAGACCCCTATGGAGCTCTACGAGTTCTATAACCTCGGCTTCGACGAAGTCATGCCCATTTCGTCCGTCCACGGCCACGGCACCGGCGACCTGCTGGACGCCGTCTGCGCCCACCTCGATTTCAGCGAGACCGTCGTGGAGGAAGACCGCATCCCCGTCGCCATCATCGGTCGCCCCAACGTGGGCAAGTCCAGCCTGACCAACCGCATCCTCGGTGAGAACCGAATGATCGTGGCCAACGAGGCCGGCACCACCCGCGACGCCATCGACACCCCCGTGGACAACGCTTACGGCAAGTTCATCTTCACCGATACCGCCGGTCTGCGCAAGCGCAGCAACATCACCGACGGCCTCGAGCGCTACATGGTCGTCCGCGCACTGGCCGCCGTCGAGCGCAGCCGCGTGGCCCTCATCCTCGTGGACGCCACCGTCGGCTTCACCGAGCAGGACAGCAAGGTGGCCGGTTACGCCCACGACCAGGGCAAAGCCTGTATCATCGTCGTCAACAAGTGGGACGCCGTGGAGGGCAAGGAGACCAACACCATGGAACTGCAGCGCCGGGGCTATGCCGAGTGCTTCAGCTTCATGGGCTACGCTCCCATCATCTTCATCTCGGCTCAGACCGGCTACAACGTCAACAAGCTGATGCAGCTCATCCGCGACGTGGACAGCCAGAACGGTGCCCGCGTGCCCACCGGTGTGCTGAATGAGATGCTGGCCCGTGCCACCGCTCGGATGCAGCCGCCCAGCGACAAGGGCCGCCGCCTGAAGATCTTCTACCTGACCCAGGCTTCCACCCGGCCTCCGACGTTCGTGGCCTTCGTCAACGCAAAGCACCTGTTCCACTTCAGCTATCAGCGGTATATCATCAACCAGATCCGCGAGAACTTCGGTCTGGAGCACACCCCCATCCGCCTTGTCGTGCGTGAGCGCGGCTCCGGCGAAGTGGGCGCGAAGGACGTATAAGGAAGGGAGACTGGTTCTATGACCGCATTTCTCATTGTGCTGGCGGTCGCTGCCGAAGCCTATCTGCTGGGCAGCGTGGACACCGGCATCCTCGTCAGCAAATACCTGTACCATGACGACGTCCGTACCCACGGCTCGGGCGCTGCCGGTATGACCAATATGCTGCGCACTTTCGGCAAGAAAGCCGCTGCCCTCACGGCGGTGGGCGATGTGCTCAAGGGCGTCGTGGCTGTCTGCCTTGGCCGGTGGCTGTTCGGCCATCTGCCCGCTGACGCTGCCGTCTCGCCCTATCTGGGCGTCTATCTCGCCGCCATCCTCGCCGTGGTGGGCCACTCCAAGCCCATCTACTTCGGCTTCAAGGGCGGCAAGGGCGTACTGGTGGCTGCCGGTGCCATTCTGGCAGTCCAGCCGGTGCTGCTGCCGGTGCTGGCACTCATCTTCCTCGTCTGCCTGGTCCCCACCGGCATGGTGTCGCTGGGCAGCATCACCATGGCCGCAGCCTACCCGGTGCTGACGCTGGTGTACAGCCTCATGCGCGGCCTGCCGACTCAGGACGTGGTGGTCTGCACCGTCGGCGCTGCCATCATGGGCGGCATGGTCATCTGGATGCACCGTTCCAACATCCAGCGCATCCGGGACGGCAAGGAGTACCGTTTCGGCCAGAAGCACAAGAGCAACTAAGCATAAAAAGATGCCCCGCAGGCAGCTCTCGACGAGCGTCCTGCGGGGCATTTTACGTTGTCAGGCTTATTTCGGGTCTGCTTCCAGCAGCGTGTCGGTGTTGTCCTCGTACTTGGGGTCTTCGATGGCGACTTCAAGCTCCGTGTCGGTATCGTCATGATGCAGGTGCTTGCGCAGCCGGGCGGCGAATTCCTCTGACGGGATGCCGCTCTGGCTGGGGGAAAGGTCGGGTGCGGGGTGGCCGTCGGGCAGATGAGCGCCGAAGGCCGGTACGAAGAAGAACTTCCGCACGATGAAGATGAGGGCGATGGCGCCCACGCTCAGCAGGTTCTCCAGTGCGGACTCATGGCCCACCACCATGTGGCGGGCGATGGCGTAGAGCAGCACTTCGAGGCTGGAACCGGGGCTGTGCTTGGCCAGCATCTTGATAAACTCGATGCCGATGACGATGTCCAGCGCCCGCTGTAAGAAGATGCTCACCTCGGCGTCGTTGCCGTCGAACAGCAGGCCGGGCATCCACTGCAGCAGCGGCACCATCGACAGCAGCAGGCCGATGAGGACGAGGCCGGACAACAGGATCTCGAGCAGGGTGGCTGTGCTGATGATTTTGTTGCGCAATTCGGCGCGGCTGTGGCTTTCAACACGGGAATTGGACATGGGCAGGGACCTCTCTTTCAAATTTGACCGGAAATCTTTTACAACAGTTCGATTCTATTGTAACAAAAGCAAAAAACGAAGTCAATTTCTTCGGCGGGGAAAATTGGACAGCATGAAAAACTGGAATCGAAGGCAGACAAAGAGGGGCCGTCCGCACTTGAAATAGAGTGCAGACGGCCCCTCTTTATGCTGAAAAGGCGGTTTAGGCCTCAGCGATGGCTTCGATCTCACAGAGCACGCCCTTGGGCAGGTCTTTCACGGCTACGCAGCTGCGGGCGGGCTTGGAGGTGAAATACCTGGCGTACACCTCGTTGAAAGCGGCAAAGTCGGCGATGTCGGCCAGGAAGCAGGTGGTCTTGACCACCTTGTCAAAGCCCACGCCGGCAGCTTCGAGGATAGCGCCCACATTGCGGCAGCTCTGGTCAGCCTGTGCGGCGATGCCCTCGGCGACTGTGCCGGTGGCGGGGTCTACCGGGATCTGGCCGGAGGTGAAGACGAGACCGCCTACGGTGTAGCCCTGAGAGTAGGGACCGATGGCGCCGGGAGCTTTTTCGGTGCTGATGATGTTCATATCGATTACCTCACATATCATAAATAGGGGAGTCTCCCGCCAAAAGGGGGAGCCGATGAAAAAAGTCTACCACCAACTGTCCCCGCCGTCAACGGCCAGCAGGGAACGGTCCCGGAATTTTCGGAAAAAGGGGATGTAAAATTATTTGGAAAAATCTGTGCAAATCATCTTGACAAGAAATAAACTTTTATGATAAAAATAGAGCATGAAAGTAACATTTTTGCAGGAGAAACGCAGGCGCAGCGCAGGCAGGAAAGTCGGCTTTGCGCAGGCGCGTTTCTTTTTTGCAGAAAAAGCGAATTTCTGAACCCTCGGAAGGGGCAAAAAGGATAGGATATGTCGATTTTGGTAGATGATTCAAATAAAACAGCCTGCCGTGCAGCGGAGGCTGGACTGCAGCAGAAAAACTGTGCTGCGCTGGTGCGCCCGGCGGGTGCGGGCAAAGGCTGCATCGTGTGGGAGCTGCTGGATACCCACCCCGAGATGCGCGTGCTCTGGGTGGTGTCCTGCGCTGCCCGTCTGGAACTGCGCCGCGCCCTGACAAAGCGGCTGGGCCGGACGCTGGGCGGCCGGGTGCGGCTGATGAGCTGCGAACAGCTGGCCGTGCAGAATGCGCTGGGCTGGGTGGCGCTGGCTGAGTTCCGGCCCGGCCTGCTGGTGCTGGACGGCTGGAGGGAGATGAGCGCAAAGGACTGGACCGACTGCGTCCAGCCTCTGTTCCGCCTCTGCCCGGGGGCAAAGCTGCTGGCTCTGGGGGAGCCGGACGCCCCGGGCGACAGCTGCCGCGCTGCCGAGGAGATGCTGGCCGACGCCATCGTGGAGCCGCTGGCGCTGGGCGGGGCGATGGCCGAGGGTCTGCTGCCCATGCCGGCCTCCTATACGGCCCTGCTCTGGCCGCTGGAAGATGCGCTGGCCCGCCTCCGTGCTGAGGTGAAGAACCTCCATCTGCCGGGCTGCCCTGACCCAAACGCCGAGAAATATCAGACTCTGAGCCTCGCCGTAGAAAAGCTTCCGCCGGTGGAACAGCTGCTGGCGCAGTGGCTCCCGGATGCTGCCGGACGGTATCTTGTCCTCTGCGAGGATGATGCAGCGGCGGCGCAGACCGCAGAGCAGGCCGAGAAGCTGTTTGGTGCAGGAACACATATTTATAAGGATGCAGAAAGCTTTGCGGCCGATGAAGCGGCCACCCTCCGGCTGCTGGTCTGTGCCAACGGCCCGGCGGTGCAGGTTCCTCTGGCCGGGATCTCGGGCGTGGTGCTGGTGCGCCGCAGCGCTGAACCGACCACATACCGGCAGATGCTGGCCCGCGCCCTTGCGGCCTGCGGCAGTGTGCCGGTGGCAGAGCTGAGCGCGGCCTTTGAGGCGCTGACCTGTGTGCAGCAGCTGCGGAAGGAGTGCAGCGCGGCGGGGGCAGAAGCCTTCCCGCTGGAAGAGCCCCTTTCTGCCTGCCGCCGGGCTTACCGGCAGCTCCGCCGCGCGCTGGACTCCGACTGGGAGCGCTATTATGCCGCCGCAAAGCAGATGACGGCAGAGGGAAAGACGCTGGACGTGCCTCGCTCCTACAGCTTCGGGGGCGTGGCCGTGGGCCGCTGGCTGGAAAACCAGCGCCTTGTCCGGGCCGGAAAGAAAAAGGGACGCCTTACCGCCGCGCAGGCCGCCCGGCTGGACAAAATCGGCATGAACTGGAAAAAGCGGCTCGAGCTGGCGTGGGAGAACGGCTGTGCTTCGGCCCGGCGGTACCGCGGCTGCCACAGCGACCTGCTGGTGCCGGTCCATTATAAGGATAAGGACGGCTTTGCACTGGGCGAGTGGATCGTCTATAACCGCCAGCGCTATCTGGGCGGGAACCTGCCGTCAGACCGCGTCGAGCGCCTCGAGGCACTGGGTATGGTGTGGGACACCGGCAGCATCCTCTGGGAGAAGAGCTATGCCGCCGCCGTCCAGTATTATCTGGAAAATCACACGCTGGAAATTCCCGTCAAGTATGTCACGCCGGACGGCATGGCGCTGGGCGTCTGGCTGGGCAGTCAGCGTGCTGCTTATAAAGAAGGTGTGCTGACCGACGCCCAGATCGAAAAGCTGGAAGCGCTGGGAGTGGACTGGGCGAACCGGAACGACCGCAAGTGGCAGACCGCCTACGAGGCCGCCGTGAAGTACCACGCCGCCCACGGGAACCTCGACGTTCCCACCGAGTACATCGACGAAGACGGCATCCTGCTGGGCAAGTGGGTGTCCCGCCAGCGGTACGCATGGCAGAACCCCGAGCGCAGCAGCGCCCGGGTGACGCTGGAGCGGAAAGCTCTGCTGGACGAGCTGGGCATGAACTGGGAAAAGACCGACTCGTGGCAGCACCGCTACGAGCTGGCCGTGGAATACAAAAAGGAGCACGGCAGTCTGGCCGTTCCGGCCCAGTACCGGACGGAGGACGGCATCTGGCTGGGCAGCTGGCTGTCCCGTCAGAAGCAGATGCTGCGGGAGGGCAAAAAGCTTTCCGCCAAGCGCCGCGCGGCCCTGAAAGAGCTGTTCAAGGGCGAAAAAGGCCGACGCCTCAGCGCCCCGGTGCCGCCCGCGTGCAGCGTGCGGGAGCAGAACTGGCTGGACAACTACCAGAGCGCCAGGCTCTATGCCGAGAAGAAGGGCAGTCTCCTCGTGCCTGCCGGATACGTGGACGAGAACGGCTTCCGTCTGGGCGTCTGGATCTCGAACCTCCGGGCTGCCCGCAAGGCCCGGCCCAGCTCGTTCCAAGTGACGCCGGAGCATATCGCTCTGCTGGATGCCATCGGGATGCAGTGGGACGCCCGGGAGGCCAAGTGGGCAGGGGCGTTCCGCCGTGCCGAAGAGTACTGCGCCGCCCACGGCAATCTGCTGGTGCCGGTGAACTATAAGACCGAAGACGGCTTCTGCCTCGGCGACTGGGTCCGCCGGATGCGCGAAAACTACGCCTGTGCCGAGAAAAAGCTGACGGCGGAGCGCATCGCAAAGCTCGAAGCGCTGGGCATGGTCTGGACCGTGCCGCAGGAGGGCTGAGATATTGCATTTTAGGGCGGAGTGTGGTATACTTCACCTCGTCTGAATAGAAAACAGCAGGTGCCTGCCACCGGGGCTTCGTCCCCGGCCGGGAGGGTAAAAGGGAAGCGGGTGCGAGTCCCGCGCGATCTCGTCACTGTGATAAGGGAGTCCGCTGCCTTGGCGCTCAGCGCCGGTCACTGGAGGCTTTGCCTCTGGGAAGGCGGCAGCGGGCGGTGAGCTTTCAGTCAGGAAACCTGCCCGCTGTTGGTACAGGAGCGTCCGGCTCCGGATCACGAGGAATTGGTCGTACCAAAAAGCCCGAACGTTCAAAGGGTCTTTTTGCTGTGCCTTCCGCGCGGTGAAAAGGCTCTTTTTTCGTTTGAGCTGACCCCCGTTTCGTACCCTTTCTATCGGAAACGTACATTCCACACAACAGAAAGGACTCAAACAATGCGTAAGGCAACCAACAAGAACTGGCAGCGCGTCACCGCCGCTGCCGCCGCACTGGCCCTGTGTGCCGGTGTCCTCACCGGCTGCGGTGCATCTTCTTCCACTGCCGCCGGCAGCACCGCCGCAAGCTCCGCCGCCGCCAGCGAAGTAAGCAGCGAGGAGGCTGATGAAATGGCAGCAAAGAATGTGGCAGACCTCATCGACGCCATCTATGTGCAGGAGCGCAACGAGAACACCGACGCTCAGTGTGAGGCTGCAAAGGCAGCATGGGATGCTCTGACCGACGCTCAGAAGGAGATGGTCGAGGGCGAAGAGGCAAGCCCCGAGTACTTTGGCCGCGACACCGGCGACGCCTCTAAGGACGACGCCCGCAACCAGGACAACATCGGCGACAACGAGATCCTGGTCGTCAGCTTCGGAACCTCGTTCAACGACAGCCGCGCAGCGGACATCAAGGGCATCGAGGACGCCATCCAGGCCGCATACCCCGACTGGTCTGTCCGCCGCGCCTTCACCGCACAGATCATCATCAACCATGTTCAGGCCCGTGACGGCGAGAAGATCGACAACATGGAGCAGGCCATGGAGCGCGCTGTTGCCAACGGCGTGAAGAATCTGGTCGTCCAGCCCACCCATCTGATGCATGGCGCTGAGTACGACGAGATGATGGAGATTGTGGACAGCTACCGCGACAAGTTCGAGTCCGTCGCCATCGCCGAGCCTCTGCTGGGCGAGGTGGGCAGCGACGCCACCGTCATCAACGCCGACAAGGAGGCTGTCGCCAAGGCCATCACCGCTGAGGCCGTCAAGACCGCCGGTTTCGACAGTCTGGACGCCGCTGCTGAGGACGGCACCGCTTTCGTCTTCATGGGCCACGGCACCTCTCACACCGCAAAGGTGAGCTACAGCCAGATGCAGGCTCAGATGAACGCTCTGGGCTACAAGAACGTCTTCATCGGCACCGTCGAGGGCGAGCCTGAGGAGACTGCCTGCGAGAACGTCATCGAAGCTGTCAAGGCCGCCGGTTACACCAAGGTCGTCCTGCGTCCCCTGATGGTCGTTGCAGGTGACCACGCCAACAACGATATGGCTGGCGACGACGAGGATTCCTGGAAGAGCCAGTTCGAGGCATCCGGCGAATTCGACTCTGTCGATTGCCAGATCGCCGGTCTGGGCGAGGTCGCTGACATCCAGCAGCTCTACGTCGCACACACCAAGGCCGCTGTCGATTCCCTGAACGGCTGATTCTGATTCTATGATTGCCCGGAAAGGAGTGCCTTTTCGGGCAATTTCTTTTCCGTCTGCTTTGAATTCAGGCCATGGCGTGTTATAATCTTTTCTGTAAAATAGACACATCGAGGTATATCATCATGAAACTGAACAATAAATTCGCTCTTCTGCTGGCCGGTGCAATGCTGGCTGGCGCACTCACCGGCTGCGGCGCATCCGGCACCCCGGCCAGCTCTGCCGCTTCCTCCGAGGCTGCGGCTTCCTCTGCCGTGAGTGAGGCAGCTTCCGAACCGGCAGCAGAGGCTGCTCTGCCCGACGGCACCTATGCCGCTGATTTTGACACCGACAGCTCCATGTTCCACGCCAATGAGGCATTCGACGGAAAAGGCGCGCTGACTGTGAAGGAGGGCCGGATGACGATCCACGTCAGCCTTGTCTCCAAGAACATCGTCAACCTCTACGTCGGCACGGCAGAGGACGCGGCCTCCCACGAGGCCGACTGGCTCCAGCCCACCACCGATGTGGTGAACTACAGCGACGGCACCTCGGATGAGGTGTACGGCTTCGACATCCCGGTGGAGGCACTTGACACGGACTTCTCCGTTGCCATCCTCGGCAAGAAGGGCAAGTGGTACGACCACACCGTCAGCGTCCGCAATGCACAGCCCACGATGAAGGAGGCGCTTGCCGACGGCACCTACACCTGTGACGTGACCCTTGAGGGCGGCTCCGGCCGCGCTACCGTGGAAAGCCCTGCTGTCCTGACCGTGGCCGACGGCAAGATGACCGCCACCATCGTCTGGTCCAGCCCCAACTACGACTATATGCTGGTGGATGGCGAAAAGTATCTGCCCACCAACACCGAGGGCAACTCCACCTTCGAGATCCCCGTCGCGGCTCTCGACACCCCGCTGGATGTGGTGGGCGATACCGTCGCCATGAGCACCCCGCATGAGATCGAGTATACGCTGACCTTTACGCTGAAGTAAACCGCTTCGCAGACTGAGAGGTTTGACCCCATGAAGCGCCGCAATTTCCTGAAAGCCCTGCCTGCCGCCGCCCTTGCCCTTGCGGGCTGCGGGCAGCACAAGACCGCCCCGGCCAATACAGCATCCCTCGTGTTCGACCACAGCTATCCGCTGGACTATGCCGCCCAGTTTTCCGCCGACTGCTATGAGGGCGGCTATGTGATGATCGACATCCCGGATGCCGGGCGGTTCCTCGTCGTCCCTGAAGGGGCAGCCGAGGTGGACGACCTGCCCGAAGATGTCGTGGTGCTGCGCCGGCCGCTGGATCATATTTATCTTGTCTCCACTTCGGTGATGGACCTCTTCGTCCATCTGGACGCATTGGACAGCATCGCCCTCTCCGGCACGAAGGCCGATGGCTGGTATGTGGAAGAGGCCAAACAGGCCATGCAGGAGGGCCGCATCGCCTACGCGGGTAAGTACAGCGCCCCGGACTATGAGCGCATCCTTGCCGTCGGCTGCACCCTCGCCATCGAGAACACCATGGTGCTCCACGACCCCGAGGTCAAGGAGCAGCTGGAAAAGTTCGGCGTGCCGGTCCTCGTGGAGCGCTCGAGTTACGAGAGCGGCCCGCTGGCCCGGATGGAGTGGCTCAAGCTCTACGGCATCCTGCTGAATAAGACTGAGCTGGCGGAAGAAATCTTTCGCCAGAAGGTCGAGCAGGTGGCCCCTATCCTCGAGCAGGAGAACACCGGCAAGACCGCGGCCTTCTTCTCCATCACCACCAACAACCTCATCACCGTCCGCCGCACCAGCGACTATGTGGCCCAGATGGTGGGGATGGCCGGCGGCGTCTACATCTTCGACGACCTCGAGGGGGAGACGTCGGCCCAGTCTACCATCAAACTGCCGCTGGAGACGTTCTACGCCCGGGCCAGGGACGCCGACGTCCTCATCTACAACAGCACCATCGAGGGCGTGATGGAGACCCGTGACCAGCTCATCGAAAAATGCCCGATGCTGGCAGATTTCAAGGCCGTCCAGTCCGGCGACTGCTGGTGTACGGCCCAGAGCCTCTTCCAGCAGAGCATGGAGCTGGCCGACCTCATCTCGGATATGAACCTCGTCTTCACCGAGGGCTCGCCCGACCCGGCGTCCCTCCATTTCTTACAGCGCATCGTATAAAAGGAGCTTTGTCATGACCACCACCCGCCGCCTCAGCCTCGCGTACCTCGCCCTCACGGCGGGGGTCGCGGTGCTGTTTGCACTCAACCTGTTCTGGGGCAGTGTGTCCCTGACGCCCGGCGCGGTGGCGGCGGCTCTGCTGGGCCGGGGCGAAGATGCACTGGCCGTGGGCATCGTGCTCCAGCTCCGTCTGCCCCGGGCGGTCATGGTCGTGCTGCTGGGCGCGGCCCTCTCGGCGGCAGGCTACCTCCTGCAGACCTTCTTCGCCAACCCCATCGCCGGCCCCTTCGTCATGGGCGTGTCCAGCGGTGCAAAGCTGGCAGTGGCCCTGACGATGGTGGTGTTTTTACAGCAGGGGCTGCTCACCAGCTCGGCCACCCTCATCATCGCCGCCTTTGCAGGCTCGATGGCGGCTATGGCCTTTGTGTTGGTGGTGGCCCGGCGGGTGCCGCGGATGAGCATCCTCGTCATCTGCGGCATCATGATCGGTTATATCTGCTCGGCTGTCACCGACATCGTGGTGACTTTCGCTCAGGACTCCAACATCGTCAATCTCCACAACTGGTCGATGGGCAGCTTTTCCGGCATGACCTGGGCCAATGTGGGTGCAGCGGCCTGCGTGGTGCTGCCCGCGCTGGCGGCGGCGTTCCTGCTCTCGAAACCCATGGCGGCCTACCAGATGGGCGAGAGCTACGCCAGGAGCGTCGGCGTACCGGTGCGGGCCTTCTCGACGGCCCTCGTGCTGCTTTCCAGCCTGCTTTCCGCCTGCGTGACGGCCTTTGCAGGCCCCATCTCCTTTGTGGGCATCGCGGTGCCGCATCTGGTCAAGAACCTGCTGGGCAGCGCAAAGCCCCTTTATGTCCTGCCGGGCTGCTGTCTGGGCGGGGCAGCGTTCTGCCTGCTCTGCGACCTCATCGCCCGCAGCCTGTTCGCGCCCACTGAGCTGTCCATCAGCTCGGTGACGGCGGTTTTCGGTGCGCCGGTGGTCATCTGGCTGCTGGTGCGCCGCCAGACACAGGAGGGACGGGAATGAGCGATTCGAAATTCTACTGCCGCGCCGAGGACCTTGCCATCGGCTACGGCAAAACGCCCCTGATGGAGCACATCGGCCTCGGCGTCGGGAAGGGGAGCATCCTCACCCTCATCGGCCCCAACGGTGCGGGAAAATCTACCCTGCTCAAGACGCTGGCAGCGCAGCTGGCCCCCCAGGGGGGCGCTGTGCTGCTGGACGGCAAAAATCTCGCGGACTACTCCGGCCCGGAGCGCGCCCGCAAAATGGCTCTGATGGTGCCTCACACCCGCCGCACCGAGCTGACCACCTGCTTCGAGATGGCGTCCGCCGGGCGCTACCCCTACACGGGGCGGCTGGGTGTCCTCTCGGCAGAAGATAAGCGCCAGGTCCACGCCGCGCTGGCCCTCGTGGGGGCCGAGGCGCTGGCGGGCCGGGACTTCAACCGCATCAGCGACGGCCAGCGCCAGCGCGTCCTGCTGGCTCGGGCCATCTGCCAGCAGCCGGAGCTGATATTATTGGACGAGCCTACGTCTTTCCTTGACATCAAGGGCAAGGCTGAATTGCTGGCCATCCTGAAAAGCCTCGCCCGCGACAAGAAGATGGCCGTCATCCTGAGCCTCCACGAGCTGGAGCTGGCGCAGAAAGTTTCCGACAAGGTCGTCTGCGTCTCGGCGGCGGGCGTCTCGGACGTCATGACGCCGGAAAAGGCCTTTGCCCGGGAAAACATCTGCAAAATTTATGCTCTGACCGATGAGCAGTATGCATTCCTCTACGGCGAAGAAAAAGCGCCGGAGGAAAAGCGCCCGCTCTTTGAGCACTACGTCCGCAGCGGCCAGAAGCTCCTGCGCTGCGGCTATACCACCGGCACCTGTGCGGCGCTGGGCGCGGCGGGCGCGGCACGGTTGCTGCTCACCGACCGCACCCCCGAGACGGTGGCCCTCCGCACCCCGAAGGGCATCGTGGTGGAGGTAGAGCCTATCTTCTGCCGCCTGTCTGGCGAGGGAGCCGAGTGCGCCATTCGGAAGGACGGCGGCGATGATGTGGACGTGACCACCGGTCTTCCGGTCATCGCCAGTGTCGCCCTCCGGCCCGAGCTGTCCGGCGAGGTGCGCATCCACGGCGGTGAGGGCGTGGGCCGGGTAACAAAGCCCGGTCTCGACCAGCCCGTGGGCGAAGCTGCCATCAACCACGTCCCCCGGGCCATGATAAAGGAAGCGCTGGAAAAAGAGGCTGAATCTGCCGGGTACGCGGGCGGTTTTGACGTCACTATCTCCATCGAGGGCGGGGCCGAAACGGCGAAGCGCACCTTCAACCCCCATATGGGCGTGGAAGGGGGCCTCAGCGTCCTCGGCACCAGCGGCATCGTCGAGCCCATGAGCCAGCAGGCCATCCTCGACACCATCCAGCTGGAAATGGGGCAGGCGGCGCTTCGGGCCGGAAGCCCCCGGCGGCTCATCCTCGCCCCGGGCAACTACGGCCTCGACTATCTCCACGAGAAGATGCCCGCCCTAAAGAATATCCCGGTGGTCAAGACCTCGAACTTCATCGGGGATACGATGGATATGGCGGCGGCATCCCACTTCGAAGAGGTAGTGCTGGTGGGCCACATCGGCAAGCTGGTCAAACTGGCGGGCGGCGTCATGAACACCCACTCCCGCATGGCCGACTGCCGCACCGAGCTGCTCTGCGCCCACGCCGCCCTCTGCGGCGCATCCCGGGACGTCTGCGCGGCCCTGATGAACGCGGCTACCACCGACGCCTGCATGGAGATCTTAGACGAAGCAGAGATGAGAGAACCGGTGCTGTCCAGCCTGCTGGACGCCATCCAGCTCCACCTCGACCGCCGCGCCGCCGGGGCGTTCCGGGTGGGCGCGGTGCTCTTCTCGAACCAATACGGCCCGTTGGGCCAGACCAGGACTGCAAAGGAGCTGCTGGACGAATGGAAAAACGGATAGGCACTTTTTACGGCGTCAGCGTCGGCCCGGGCGACCCCGAGCTCATGACCCTGCAGGCTGTCCGCCGCCTCGAAAACTGCCCGGTCATCGCCGCGCCCCAGACCCCAAAGGGCGGGATGCTGGCGCTGGACATCGCAAAAGGTGCGGTGGAGCTGAGCGGCAAGACCATCCTGCCGCTGCGCTTCGCCATGAGCCTTGACCCGGCGGTGCAGAAAGCCGCCCACATCGAGGCGGCCCGGGCCGTGAAAGAATATCTCGACGCCGGGCAGGATGTCGCCATGCTCAACCTCGGCGACGTGTCCGTCTACGCGACCTTCGGCTACCTGCAGGAGATCTTGGCGGCCGAGGGCTGCAAGACCGTGATGCTCCCCGGCGTGACGAGCTTCTGCGCCGCTGCGGCCCGGCTGGGCCAGTCCCTGACGGGCGGCATGGAGCAGCCGCTGACCATCGCCCCGGGGCGCTGCGCCGCTGAGGTGCTGGCCGCACCGGGCGCAAAAGTGCTGATGAAATCGGGCCGTCAGCTGCCCGAGACGCTGGCCGCGCTGGCCGACGCCGGGCTTCTGAGCCGGAGCGCGATGGTCTGTAACTGCGGCCTGCCGAACGAGGAGGTCTGGCCCGACCTGGCCGATTATGACCCGGTCCGGTCGGCGGGCTATTTCGCAACGATTTTGGTGAAGGAGGGGTAAGATATGGTCCATTTTGTAGGAGCCGGGCCGGGTGCGCCCGACCTCATCACCCGGCGGGGCGCGGCCCTGCTGGCCGATGCCGACTGCATCATCTACGCGGGCAGTCTCGTCAACCCGGCCCTGCTGGGGCTGGCGAAGCCCGGCTGTGTCATCTACAACAGCGCGGAAATGACGCTGGAACAGGTGCTGGACACCATCCGCGCCACCGAAAAGGCCGGCGGCACCACGGTCCGCCTCCACACCGGCGACCCCTGCCTCTACGGGGCCATCCGGGAGCAGATGGACGCGCTGGATGCTGACGGCATCCCTTATGACGACACCCCGGGCGTGTCCAGCTTCTGCGGCGCGGCGGCGGCACTCTGTGCCGAGTACACCCTGCCCAACGTCAGCCAGACCGTCATCATCACCCGGATGGAGGGCCGCACTCCTGTTCCTGAGGCCGAACAGCTGGCAAAGCTGGCTGCTCACGGGGCTACCATGGTCATCTTCCTCTCCATCGGGCTGGTGGACAAAGTCCGGCAGGCCCTTCTCGAGAGCGGCGGCTACCGCCCCGATACCCCTGCCGCTGTGGTCTATAAGGCCACCTGGCCTGAGCAGAAGGTGGTGCGCTGCACAGTCTCCACACTGGCCGAGGAGACCCGCAAAAACGGCATCACCAAGACCGCCCTCATCGTCGTAGGCGACTTTCTGGGCGAAAACTATGAGCGCAGCAAGCTTTACGACCCCGCCTTTACCACCGAGTTCCGGCAGGGGACGGAGGCCGGGCAGTGAGCCGGGCATATCTGGCCTTCACCGCAAAAGGCGAAGCGCTGGCCCATCGGCTGGCGGAAGCTTTGCCCGGCAGCGTGAGCCGCTGCGGCGGAGACGTGACCCTGAAAGACTGGACGGCGGAGCATTTTGCACAGGATGAGGCCCTGATTTTTGTGGGAGCTGTGGGCATCGCGGTGCGGGCCATCGCGCCCCACTGCAGGAGCAAGGCCGCCGACCCGGCGGTGGTGGTCGTGGACGAGGGCCGGAACTTCGCCGTGCCGCTCCTGTCGGGCCATCTGGGCGGTGCCAACGCGCTGGCCCGGGCGCTGGCAAAAGCGTGCGGCGCGGTGCCGGTAATCACGACGGCCACCGACGTCAACGGTCTCTTCGCCGTGGACCTCTGGGCCAAGGCCCAGAACTGCGCTGTCCTTGAGCCGGAGTGCATCAAGCGCGTCAGCGGCGCCCTGCTGGCCGGGCAGACTGTCCGGTACTGGTCGCCGTGGCCGGTGGCGGGGGAGGCCCCCGCCGGAGTGGAAAAAACTGACGCACCCGAAGCCGCCGACTTCGCCCTGACCCTCACGCCGCAGGGCGAGGCGCTCCACCTCGTACCCCGCATCGGGGTACTGGGGGTGGGGTGCCGCCGCGGCACGACGGCCCAGCAGCTGGAAGAAGCCTTCGCGGAGTTCTGTGCCGCGTCCGGTCTCAGCCCGGCGGCGGTCTGCGCAGCTGCCAGCATCGACCTGAAAAAAGATGAGCCGGGGCTTGCAGAGTTCTGCAAAGCCCACGGCTGGCCCATCACGTTCTATCCGGCCGACGAACTGCGGGCCGTGCCGGGACAGTTCACCCCGTCGGCCTTTGTGGCAAGTGTCACCGGCGTGGACAACGTCTGTGAGCGCTCGGCGGTAAAAGCCTCGGGCGGGACGCTCCTTCTGCCCAAAACGGCAGGCGGCGGCGTGACGCTGGCGCTGGCCGTCCGCCCCTTTGCACCCGATTGGAGGACAGAGCAATGAGTGAGAGTAAAAAGACCGTGTTCGTCGTGGGGCTTGGCCCCGGCGGCGGACAGTTTCTGACCGTGCAGGCGCAGAGCGCCTTGCAGCAGGCCGAGGTGTTGTGCGGCTATACGGTCTACATCGACCTTGTGCGCCCCCTCTACCCGGAAAAAGAGTGCTACACCACCGGCATGACCCGGGAGATCGACCGCTGCCGCTGGGCGCTGGACACCGCCCGGGCGGGCCGGGACGTGGCGCTGGTCTGCTCCGGCGACGCCGGGGTCTACGGCATGGCCAGCCCGCTGCTGGAGCTGGCCGAAGGGTACCCGGATGTCAACGTGGAGGTCGTCCCCGGCCTGACCGCCGCCCTCAGCGGCGGGGCCGTGCTGGGTGCGCCGCTGGCCCACGATTTCTGCGTCATCTCGCTGTCGGACCGCCTCACGCCGTGGGAGGTCATCGAAAAGCGGCTGGCCTGCGCCGCTCAGGGCGATTTCGCACTGGCGCTGTACAATCCCTCGTCCAAGGGCCGCCCGGACTATCTGCGCCGGGCCGTGGACATCCTGCTGGCGAACGGCAAAGCCCCGGACACTCTCTGCGGTTCTGTGCGGAACATTGGTCGGGAAGGGCAGGAAAAGCACATCCTGACCCTCAGCCAGCTCCGGGACACCGAGGTGGATATGTTCACCACCGTCTTTGTGGGCAACGCCGCCACCCGCGCGCTGAGCGGGCGGATGGTCACGCCGCGGGGGTACCGCCGATGAACGTCGTCGTTTTCAGCGGCACCACCGAGGGGCGGGAGCTTTCCTGCCAGCTGGCGGCACTGGGCATTGAAGTCACCGTCAGCGTGGCCACCCCACTGGGGCAGGAAGAGCAGGGGCGCGCCCCCGGCGTCACCGTCCGGTGCGGGCGGCTCCTGCCCGATGAGATGGCCGCGCTCTTGGGGGATGCCGCCCTCTGCATCGACGCCACCCACCCCTACGCAGTGGAGGCGACCAAAAACATCAAAGCAGCGGCAGAGAAGGCCGGGGTGGAATACCTCCGCCTGCTGCGCCCGGCCAGTCCGCTGCCGGAAAACTGTCTCGTCTTTGAGAGCGCAAAGCAGGCGGCAGAAGCGCTGGCTGCAGAAGAGGGCAACCTTCTATTGGCCACCGGGGCCAAGGAGCTGGCGCAGTTTGCGGCCATCCCGCCCGAACGGCTCTACCCCCGCGTCCTGCCCACGCTGGAAAGCATCGCGGCCTGTGAGGCGGCGAACATCCCCCACCGCAACATCATCGCCATGCAGGGTCCCTTCAGCTTTACCCTCAATCAGGCCATGATGGAGCAGTTTCATATCCGCTGGCTCGTCACAAAGGACGGCGGCGCGGCCGGAGGCTTCGACGAAAAAGCCGCCGCCGCCTCTGCCGCCGGGGCGCAGCTGGTGGTCATCCGCCGCCCGCCCGAGCAGGGCGAGACGGCTTTCGAGGTGCTGAAACGCTGCAAGGAGATGATAAGATGAATGTGACACTCATCGGCATGGGCTCCGGCCAGCCGGAGAACCTGACCCTTCAGGGTCTGGCCGCACTGCGGCAGGCCGACCTCATCCTGGGCGCACGGCGTTTGCTGGCAGTTCTGCCTGCCGGCTGCACCGAGAACCGCGCCGCCGCCTACCGCCCCGACGAGGTGGCAGAGCTGCTGCAGACTTCCGGCGCGGAGAACGCCGTGCTGGTCTACAGCGGTGACACCGGCTTTTACTCCGGCGCGTCCTCCATGATGGAAAAGCTGGAGGCCCTCGGCGTCCGCGCCCGGGTGCTGCCCGGCCTTTCCAGCATCCAGCTGCTGGCGGCGGCGCTGGGCCGTCCGTGGCAGGGGTGGAACCTTGTTTCGGCCCATGGCCGCACCTGCGACCCGGTGGCCGAGTGTATGCAGGGCAGACCCACCTTCTTCCTCACCGGCGGCAGCGAAGACCCCGCCACCCTCTGCGCCCAGCTGGCGGCAGAGGGCTTCGGGGACGTGCAGGGCGTCGTGGGCCAGTGCCTCGGCACGCCGGAAGAGAAGCTCTTCCGCGGCAGCGTCAAAGAGCTGGCCGCAGGCCGCTTCAACAGCCTGAGCGTCCTTCTCGTGGAGGCGGTGGAGGGACTGCCCCGCCGCGCCCCGGGCCTGCCGGACGAAGCCTTCGAGCGGGGCGACGTTCCCATGACCAAGCAGGAAGTCCGGGCCGCTGTGCTGGCGAAGCTGGCCGTCCGCCCGGAAGACATCCTGTGGGACGTGGGGGCCGGGACGGGCAGCGTCAGCGTGGAGCTGGCATTGGCCGCGCCCCGGGGCCGGGTGTACGCGGTGGAGTGCAGGCCGGAGGGCTGTGCGCTCATCAAAGCCAACCGCGAAAAATTCAGGACCCGGAACCTCGTCCTCGTGGAGGGGCTTGCCCCCGCCGCCCTTTCGGACCTGCCCGCGCCGGACGCTGTCTTCATCGGCGGCAGCAAGGGAAGCCTTGCCGCCATCGTGGACGCCGCGCTGGATAAGAACCCCGACGCCCGTATCTGTGTGTCGGCCATCGCCCTCGAGACCCTTTCGGCGGCGGTGGCCGCGCTGACGGCCAAAGGCCGGACCGTGCAGGTGAGCCAGATCGCCGTCAGTCGGGCAAAAGCTATGGGCGGGCTGCACCTCATGATGGCCCAGAACCCCATCTATCTCATCACAGGAGAATGACATGATACAGTTTCTGCTGGCGGCGCCCCGCTCGGGCAGCGGCAAGACCACCATGACCTGCGCCCTGCTCATGGCCCTCAAACGGCGGGGCTGTGCGCCCTGCGCCTTCAAGAGCGGGCCAGACTACATCGACCCCATGTTCCACCTGGCAGTGCTGGGGGTGGAGAGCCACAACCTCGACCTCTTCTTCTCTGCGCCTGAAACGGTGCGCGCCCTCTACGCGAAGGGTGTCGCCGACCACGGTGCGGCGGTGTGCGAGGGGGCTATGGGCTTTTACGACGGCCTCGGGGGCGTGAGCGACAGAGCCAGCGCGTGGCATCTGGCCGACACACTGGACCTGCCGGTGCTGCTGGTGGTGGAGCCAAAAGGTCAGAGCCTGACGCTGGCCGCAGAGTTGAAGGGACTCGACAGCTTCCGCACTCCCAGCCACATCGCAGGCATCCTGCTGAACAACTGTACAGCACGGATGCACGCTCTGCTGGCTCCGATGCTGGAAAAAGAGACGGGTCTGCCGGTGCTGGGCTTTCTGCCGAAACTCCCGGAGGCCGTCATCGGTTCCCGCCATCTGGGCCTCTACACGGCGGCGGAAGTGGAAAATTTACAGCAGAAGCTGGCCCTTCTGGCCGACGCGGCGGAGGAGCACATCGACTGGCCCCGCCTGCTGGCCCTCTGCGAAAAGGAGCCGCCCGCCCTGCCGGAAAAAGCCCCCCAGCCTTCGGCCCGGGTGAGCATCGCCGTGGCGCAGGACGAGGCGTTCTGCTTTACTTACGCCGAGACGCTGGAGGCCTTTCGGGACGCCGGGGCAGAGGTGGTCTTTTTCAGCCCCCTCCGCGACACGGCTCTGCCAGAAAACATCGGCGGGCTGTATCTGCCCGGCGGCTACCCGGAACTTCACGCAAGAGAATTGAGTGAAAATACCTCGATTCTGCGCGAGATAAAGCGAAAAATCGAGTCCGGTCTGCCCACAGCGGCCGAGTGCGGGGGCTTCCTCTATCTGGGGCAGAGCCTCACGGACGCCGAGGGGCAGAGCTGGCCGATGGTGGGCGTTCTGCCGGGCGAAGCAAAAGATGCCGGACGTCTCGTCCGCTTCGGCTACGCCGCGCTGAGCGCAGACTCGGACAGTATGCTCTTCCGGGCCGGGGAGAGCTTTCCCATCCACGAATTCCACCACTGGGATTCCACCGCCAACGGCACAGCCCTCGCGGCAAAAAAGCCGGTGGGCGCCGCAGCGTGGCGGTGCGGATTTATAGACGAGCATTTCTATGCGGGCTTCCCGCATTTGTACTGGGCGGGTACGCCCCTGCCGCAGCGCTTTGCCGCCGCGGCTGAAAATTACAGGAGAGACCATGACTGAGACAGAACTCGCCGCCCTCTGTGCGGCCATCACGCCGCCGGACGAAGCCGCCCGGGCGGCGGCGCACGCCCACTGGGCCAGCCTTGCAAAGCCGCTGGGCGGGCTGGGCGGATTGGAAACGACCATCGAGGACGCCGCCGCCCTCACCGGCAGCGCAAAGCTGGATATTTCCCGCCGGGCGGTGCTGGTGCTCTGCGCCGATAACGGTGTGGTGGCCCAGGGCGTCAGCCAGACCGACAGCAGAGTGACCCGCGTCGTGGCTCAGAACCTCGCCGCCCGCCGCACCAGCGTCTGCCGGATGGCACAGACCGCCCGGTGCGAGGTGGTGCCGGTGGATATGGGCATCGCGGGCGAACCGGTCCCGGGCGTCCTCGACTGCCGCATCGCCCCCGGCACAGCGGACTTCACCCTCGGCCCGGCTATGAGCAGGGCTGAGGCTGTGGAGGCCATCGGCAGGGGCATCCGGCTGGTGCAGGAGCAGAAGAAAGCGGGCGTCGGCCTGCTGGCTACCGGTGAGATGGGCATCGGCAACACCACGACATCCAGCGCCATGGCCGCTGCGCTGCTGGGCCAGCCCGTCGAAGTGATGACGGGCCGGGGCGCGGGCCTTTCGGACGAGGGACTTGCCCGGAAGATCGACGCCATCCATCGCGGCATCGCAAAAAATCAGCCCGACTCTGCCGATGCACTGGACGTGCTGGCGAAGCTGGGCGGTTTCGATATTGCCGGGCTCTGCGGCGTCTTCCTCGGCGGTGCGCTGGAAGGTGTGCCGGTGCTGGCCGACGGTTTCATCAGCTGTGTGGCGGCGCTCTGCGCTGTCCGGTTCTGCCCGGCGGCGGCCAAGGCTGTTTTTGCAAGCCATTGCTCCACCGAGCCGGCCGCAAAGCTGGTGCTGAACGCTCTGAACAAAAAAGCCCTCATCACGGCGGGCCTGCATCTGGGCGAAGGCACCGGCGCGGTGGCCGCCATCCCGCTGTGGGACATGGCGCTGGCCGTTTACGATGGCTGTTATTCCTTTGAAGAGGGCGGCATCGAAGCTTACACGCCGCAGGAGGGCGAAGGATGCTGACGCTGGTGCTCGGCGGCGCGGCCAGCGGCAAAAGCGCCTACGCCGAGAGCCTTGTGCTCAAGACCGGCCTGCCCCGCTATTACCTCGCCACCATGCAGGTCTGGGATGCCGAGTGCGCCGCCCGGGTGGAAAAACACCGGAAAATGCGGGCGCAAAAGCAGTTCGAAACGCTGGAATGCCCGCTCCACCTCGACCGTCTGTCCCTGCCCGGCCGGGGGACCGTCCTGCTGGAAGACCTCGGCAACCTCGTCGCCAACGAGCTTTACAGCCCCGGCGGGGCAGGAAAGCACACCGCCGAGGCCGTTTTGGCCGGGCTGGAACGCCTCGCCGCCGGGTGTGATAACCTTATCGTCGTATCGAACGAGGTGTTCAGCGGTGGTGCCGACTACGCGGGCGACACCGACCAGTATCTGCTGGCGCTGGCGCAGGTGAACAACGCCTTCGCCGCCCGGGCGGACAACGTCTGCCGGGTAGTCTGCGGCCTGCCGGTGTACTACAAAGGGGGAGAAAAGCTGTGACTGTTTTGCAGACCATCGCGGTGGCCTTTGCGATGTTTTCGGCCCTGCCGGTGCCGCAGTTCGAGTGGAACGAAAAAAATATGCGGTACGCCATGTGTGCCTTCCCCCTCATCGGGCTGGTGTGCGGCGGGCTGTGGTGTCTCTGCGGCGTCCTGCCCCTGCCGGAGCTGGCCCGGGCGGCGGCGTTCTGCCTCGTGCCGGTGGCCGTCACCGGCGGCATCCATCTCGACGGCTATGCCGACACCTCGGACGCCCTCTCGAGCTACGGCGACCGCGAAAAAAAGCTTGAAATTCTGAAAGACTCCCACTGTGGGGCCTTCGCTGTCATCCGGCTGTGCTGCTACTTTGTGGCCTACTTCGGCCTCTGCGGCAGTGTGCGGTTCACACCCCGGGCGGGCCTGTGCTGGACGCTGGCGTTGGTGCTGGAGCGGGCGCTGTCGGGCTTTGCCGTGGCGGCGTTCCCGCTGGCGAAAGACACCGGCCTCGCCCATACTTTTGCCACAGCGGCCGACAAGCAGACCGTCTGCCGCTTCCTCTGCGGCCTGTCGGCTCTGCTCATCCTGGCGCTGACGGCGCTGGGCGGCGGCGGGCTGGCGGCGGCGGCGATTCTGGCACTGTGGCGCTATTATTTCGTGGCCAAAAGGCAGTTTGGCGGCATCACCGGCGACCTGGCCGGGTGGTTTTTACAGCGGGCCGAGCTGTGGATGCTGGCGGCGCTGGCCGTCAGCCAGTGGGGAGGAGTGCTGTAAATGATGTTCATCACAGGGCCGCTTTACAGCGGCAAGCGCACCTTTGCGCGGAACTTCCGGGGCAGCATCATCGCCGATGTGCAGGACGCCGCCGCCGAGACTCAGACCCCGGAGCAGCTCGAAACGCTGGCCCGGGAGCTGGCGGAATATGATATTGTCATCGCCACCGAGGTCGGCGGCGGTGTTGTCCCGATGGATGCTGAGGAGCGCGCCGGGCGGGAGGCCGCCGGACGGCTGGCCTGCCTGCTGGCAGAGCGCGCCGACTGCGTGGTGCAGATGTTCTGCGGCATCCCGACGGTATTGAAAGGAGAATTACCCCAATGTTGATCTATCTGCTGCGTCACGGCCTGACCGAATACAACGCCCAGAAGCGCTATCAGGGCCAGCGCGACATCCCGCTCTCGGCGGAGGGCCTGAGCCAGCTGCGCCGGGCCGACATCGACCCGAAGGTGGTCTATATCACCCCGCTGCAGCGGACGGCCCAGACGGCCCGGGTGCTCTTCCCGGAGGCAGAGCTTGTGGTCGTGAAGGACCTGCAGGAGATGTGCTTCGGCAGCTTCGAGGGCAAAAACTACGTCGAGATGGAGCACGACGCCGATTATCAGGCGTGGGTGCAGGCCAACTGCGAGAGCAAATGCCCCGATGGTGAGCGGAAGGACGACTTCTCGAACCGCATCTGCAGCGCCTTCTCTGCTCTGGTGGACAAGGCGCTGGCCGACGGCGAGGAGCTGCTGGTCATCCTGGCCCACGGCGGCACCCAGATGGCGGCCATGGAGCGGTACGCCCTGCCCAGGCGCGGTTATTATGCGTGGTGCGGCCCCAACGCGGGCGGCTATGTGCTGGATGCCGCCGACTGGGCCGAGAAGCGCCAGCTCCGCCTCGTGAAGACCGTGCAGTACACGAAAGATGCGGAGGCCGGCGTATGATGACCGCCTGGGCTGTGCTGGGAGGCTTCGTGCTGGATGCCATTTTCGGCGACCCGGCGTGGCTGCCCCACCCGGTGGTGTACATGGGCAAAGCCATCTCCCGGCTGGAAAAATTCCTCCGCGCCCGCCTGCCCAAAACGCCTCAGGGCGAGCTGCTGGGCGGTGCGGTGACGGCGTTCTGCCTGCCGGTGGGGACGCTGCTGCTCACGGGCCTTGTCTGCTGGGGCGCGGCGATGCTTCACCCGCTGCTGGGGCTGGCCGTCCAGATGTTCTGGTGCGGGCAGGCGCTGGCCGCAAAGGGGCTGGCGCAGGAGAGCACGAACGTCTACCGTGAACTGGTAAAAGACGACCTGCCCGCCGCCCGGAAGGCTGTGAGCCGCATCGTGGGCCGTGACACGGAAGCCTTGACTGCCGAGGGCGTGACCAAGGCGGCGGTGGAGACGGTGGCCGAGAACGCCAGCGACGGCGTCATTGCGCCTTTGCTTTATATGCTGCTGGGCGGTGCGCCGCTGGCCCTGACCTACAAGGCCATCAACACCATGGACAGTATGCTGGGCTACAAAAACGAAAAATATCTCTACTTTGGCCGTGCCGCCGCAAAACTGGACGATGTGGCGAACTATATCCCGAGCCGTCTGGCGGCGCTGCTCTGGATCATGGCGGCGGCGTTCACCCGCAATGACGCCAAGGGCGCGTGGCGTATCTGGCGGCGGGACCGCCGCAATCACGCCAGCCCCAACAGCGCTCAGACCGAGAGCGCCTGCGCCGGTGCGCTGGGCGTTCAGCTGGCCGGGCCGGCCTACTATTTCGGCGAGTACTACCCGAAGCCCACCATCGGCGATCCGCTGCGGCCCATCGAGCCGGAGGATATTCTGCGGGCAGATCGGATGATGTATGTAGCCAGCGCGTTTGCGCTGGCGTTTGGATGTGCGATACGGGGGTTCTTGGGATGAAACAACTGGTCCACGGCGGTGACTGGATGGGCTACCGCGAACGCTTTGGCCGCGACGCGCTGGATTTTTCGGCGAACGTCAGCCCACTCGGTCTGCCCGAAGGGGTGGCGCAGGCCATCCGGGACGCTCTGCCTCTGGCCGACCGCTACCCCGACCCCCTCTGCCGCACCCTGCGGGCGGCGCTGAGCCGGGCCGAGGGTGTGCCGCAGGAGCATATCCTCTGCGGCAACGGCGCGGCGGACCTCATCTTCCGGCTGGTCTGGGCCGTAAAGCCCCATAAGGCGCTGGTGACTGCCCCGACTTTTGCCGAGTACGCCTCTGCATTGGATACGGTGGGGTGCGAAGTGAAACGCTTTTTTCTCGATGAAACGAATGATTTCGCCCCGACGGACGCCCTCGTGGACGCCGTGGACGAGAGCATCGACATGGTGTTCCTCTGCCAGCCGAACAACCCGACGGGGCAGCTGGCCTCACCCGAACTGGTGAAAAAGCTGCTGCGCCGGTGCGAGGAGTGCCACACGATTTTGGCCGTAGATGAGTGCTTTCTGGACTTTCTGCCCGACGCCGACGGGTGGACCGCGAAGCCTCTGCTGGAAAGTGGGGACCTCGTCATCCTGAAAGCTTTCACCAAGCTCTACGGCATGGCCGGCGTCCGGCTGGGTTACTGCCTCTGCGGCGACGAAACGCTTCTGGAAAAAATGCAGACAGCGGGCCAGCCATGGGCCGTGTCCAGTCTGGCGCAGGCGGCAGGCGTCGCGGCCCTGAAAGAAACCGCTTATGTGGACGAGGTGCGCGCCCTTATCGCCCGGCAGCGGCCCGTTCTGACGGCGAGCCTGCGGGCGCTGGGCCTGAGGGTCATCGATGGAAAGGCAAACTATCTGCTCTTCCGCGCACCCGCCGACCTGAACGAGAGGCTTCGCCCGCTGGGAACACAGGTGCGCAGCTGCGCGAATTATCCGGGCCTCGGGCCGGAGTGGTACCGCACGGCGGTGCGCACGGCCCCCGAGAACGCCCGGCTGCTGGAACTTATGAAAGAGGTGCTGGGATGAGCAGGGCAAAATGCATCATGGTGCAGGGTACGATGAGCGGTGCAGGCAAAAGCCTGCTCTGCGCAGCGCTCTGCCGCATTTTTGCGCAGGACGGCCTGCGCGCCGTGCCGTTCAAGAGCCAGAACATGGCTCTGAACAGCTTCGTCACCAAAGACGGCCTCGAGATGGGCCGGGCGCAGGTGGTGCAGGCGCAGGCCGCCGGTGTCGAGCCGGACGTGCGGATGAACCCCATCCTCCTGAAGCCCAGCAGTGACGTGGGCAGTCAGGTCATCGTCAACGGCGAGGTGCGGGGCCAGATGAAAGCGTCGGAGTATTTCCGCACGAAACGGCAGCTGGTGCCGGACATCCTGAAGGCATATGACAGCCTCGCCGAGGAGGCTGACGTCATTGTCATCGAGGGCGCGGGCAGCCCGGCAGAGATCAACCTCAAGAGCGAGGACATCGTGAATATGGGCCTCGCCGAGATGGTGGACGCGCCGGTGTTTCTGGTGGGCGACATCGACCGGGGCGGCGTGTTCGCCCAGCTATACGGCACGGTGGAGCTGCTGGAAGAAAAAGAACGCCGGCGCATCAAGGGACTCGTCATCAATAAATTCCGTGGAGACGTAGAAATTCTGCGCCCCGGCCTTTCGATGCTGGAAGAAAAGACCCATCTGTCCGTGGTGGGCGTCGTACCGTACCTGAAAGTGGACATCGAGGACGAGGACTCCCTGAGCCAGCGCCTCGAGATGCGGGACGGCAAAAAGCCGCTGGATGCGGCTATCATCCGTCTGCCGCATCTGTCCAATTTTACGGACTTCATGCCGCTGGAACAGCACCCGCTGCTGGGCGTGCGGTATGTTTCGAACGCTCATGAGCTGGGCGCACCCGACCTCATCCTGCTGCCGGGGACGAAAAACACGGTGGACGACCTGCTCTGGCTGCGGCAGTGCGGGCTGGAAACGGCTCTGCTCAAGCTGGCCGCGAAAGGCACGCCGGTGCTGGGCGTCTGCGGCGGCTACCAGATGCTGGGCCAGACCCTCGACGACCCCACCGGCAGCGAGAGCGGCCGACCGCAGACTCTGCGGGGGCTGGGTCTGCTGCCCACCCGGACCGTGTTCAGCGAGCAGAAGCGCCGTGTACAGGTCAAAGCGACCGTTGCCGCCGCCCCCTTTGCGGGTGCAGAGCTGGAAGGCTACGAGATACACACCGGCGTGACTGAGGCTGAGGGCGAACCCTTCGCCCACTACCCCGACGGAGGCCGGGAAGGCTGTGTGCAGGGCAATGTGTTCGGCACCTACCTCCACGGTCTGTTCGACACTGGCACGCTGACCGAGGCGCTGGCGGGCTGGCTCTGCCGCCGGAAGGGCATCGGCCCCTCCGACGCGGCCCTCATCCCGATGGAAGAGTACCGCCGCCAGCAGTTCGACATCCTGGCCGACGGCGTGCGCGGGGCGCTGGATATGGACGCGGTGTATGCCGCGATGGGAATGGAGAAGCGCTGAATGGAACAGGGACTTTTGCATCTGTACTGGGGCGACGGAAAGGGGAAGACCACCGCCGCTATGGGTCTTGCGCTCCGTGCACTGGGGTCCGGGAAGCGGGTGGTCATCGTCCAGTTTTTGAAGGGCGGGAACAGCGGCGAGATACCGCTTCTGGCCCAGCTTGGCGCGGAGATCTACCGGGGCAAGGCCGGGCAGAAATTCGTCTTTCAGATGACGCCGGAGGAAAAGGCCGCGACCCGGGAACTGCAAAACCAGAACCTCGCCGCCGCCATAGCACAGCCTGCCGACCTGCTGATACTGGACGAAGCCGGGAGCGCAGAAGAGCTGGATATGGTGGACGTCGATCTATTAAAAAAGGCCGTTCTGGAGCGGCCTGCTGGGTGTGAGTGCGTCCTGACGGCCCACACGCCGCCCCAGTGGATGCTGGACGCCGCCGACTACTCCACCGAGATGAAATGCCACCGCCACCCCTACCAGAAGGGGATAAAAGCACGAAAGGGGATAGAATATTGACGCCGCAGCATCATTTACCTGCCGACATTGAGCGGACGAGCTTCCACATCATCACCGAAGAGCTGGAAATGATGGGCATGACCCCGCCGCCCGAGCACGAAGCCGTGGTCAAGCGGGTCATCCACACCACCGCCGACTTCGACTATGCGCGGAATCTCCACTTCACCCCCCGCGCGGTGGAGCAGGCCGTCAAGGCCCTCCACGCCGGGGCCGTCATCGTGACCGATACAAACATGGCGCTGGCTGGCATCACCAAGCCCGGTCTGGCGAAGCTGGGCGGGTCGGCCTGCTGCTACATGGCTGACCCCGAGGTGGCCGCCGCCGCAAAAGAGGCTGGCACCACCCGGGCCGTCGCAGCGATGAAAAAGGCAGCGCAGGAGCATCCCGGGGCCATCCTTGCCGTCGGCAACGCGCCCACGGCTCTGCTGACGATTGCAGAACAAATCGAAAGCGGCCTGCGGCCCGCACTGGTCATCGGTGTGCCGGTGGGCTTCGTGAACGTGGTGGAGAGCAAGGAGCGGCTGTTCGCCGTCTGCGAAAAGTACGGCGTACCCGCCATCGTGGCGATGGGCCGCAAGGGCGGCAGCAATGTCGCCGCGGCCATCTGCAACGCCCTCATCTACTCTGCCGCCGAGATGCTCGACCCTACGGCCAGAGGATGGAAATAAGAATTATGACTGTAAAGGCTTCCCCTCGCGGGAAGCTTTTCTTTTACACCGTCGCCAGCACGGCGAGGATGCTCTGCCAGCGCGGATTCTCGACCACAGGCGCACGGCGGACGGGCCGGGACTGTACAGGCTGAGGCTGCGGGGCCGTCTGGGGCAGGGGAGAGAGGAGCGCGGCCTGCCATGCGGCGGCAAGCCGCATGGCCTCCGGGCAGCTTTGCAGGGTGCGGCGCTCTGCCCCGGCGAGGTAGTCGCCCAGCCAGCAGAGGATGGCTGCGATGTTCAGTTGTTCGGCGGCACGGGTGCTCCAATAGCTCCAATGGGCGGGACGGCCCACGAACCGCTCCACCGTGATGAGCGCACCCTCCCGGGCAGCAGAGGGGGAGACCGTCCCACAACCACCGGCAGTATGGGCCATAACATCCAGAATGCGCGCCATCCGGCCGCTGTCGAGGGCGTCGTCCCGGACAAAAGCAGAGAAATCCGTCTGGGCCAGCAGACCGTCGGCGGTGGCGGGGAAACGCCCCGTCAGCTCGCCCGAGGCGTTGTGGCAGCTCTGCCAGCCTTTGCGGATGAGCTGGAAGTTCAGCTTCTGACGTCCCATCGTGGAATAGAACACTCGGGCCTTGCCGCTGACCGGCTCCTGCCGCAGCTCGAGATAAGCGTCTGCGCCTCCGAGGTCTTGGACCTTGACGCTGAGCACAAGGCGGTACTCAGGCTTCTGGCTGGACATGGCAAGATGCATCTCTTCAAAATAACGTGCGGCATCCATAGCGGTTCTCCTTCCTGTGGGCGCGGGGTGATGTGTAGGTGTGCGGCCCTTCGTTGGTTGTAGTATATCATAAATTGCACCATAATACAACTATAAGTTTGCAAATAAACCAAAAAACTTTTTAATTCTTCTACAATGCAAAACAAGATGGTTGTGAGTGACAACGAAAATACGGGGCCTTTGGCAGCAGATACAACTGCACAGCGGCCCCGTACATTATTATGATTCAGTCGCCCAGCTCCCGTATCTCGTTCTGGATGAGTCGGCCTGCGGCCCGGGCCAGCTGGTCCATGCCGCGGATGCGGGCCATGTTCTTGCCGTAGATGCGGGAGGCGTCGGCGGCGCTGGCGTCTTCGCCCATAAAGACGGCGGAAACTCGCAGACCCTTCCGCTGCAGCGCCCGCACCTCGGCGGCGGCGTCCTCCACGCCCGCGCTGCCGCCGTAGTCGCGGCCCAGCGGGTCATCGGGGGAGGGCGGGATGCGGCGGCTGTCGTTGGGGGAAGCGTCCGTCAGAAGGACGAGCAGGTGCCGCGCGGCGGGGCCGGGGTCGAAGCCGATGAGGTCGCCTGCGGCCCGCAGAGCCAGACCGTCCCGGTTCCAGCCCGAGGCGAAATACTGGCAGATGCCCTGTAAGCTCTTCTCCTTGAAGCCCTTGAGCACCCGCAGGACGGTGTAGCCCCGCAGGCTGGAAAAGCAGCTCACCCGCACCGGGATGCCGCAGGCCGCGAGGCTCTGGGCGAGGATAGAACCCTGCGCCGCGATGACCTCCTGACAGTGGAGGCGGGAAGCCGAAGCATCCAGCAGCAGGTCAACGGTGAAGGACGGGTGGTTCTCTTCATCGGCACAGCGGAACACCCGGTCGTCGTCCATGACGGTGCGCCAGACCCGCTCCGGATCGAGGTTACCGCTGCGGGCGACCCGGGCGTTGGGCTGCTGGTGGACGAGGATGCAGTTGCGTATCTGTTCGGTCAGCCGCAGCACGACGCTGCGGTGAAGCTCGAGATTTTTCGAATAGTACCCCCGGTTCCGCTCAGCCTGAAGCTGAGCCTGTTCGGCCAGGTGCTTTGCCTCGGGGGTAGGGGCCTGCTCCGGGCTGGGGACGCCGGAGGCAAACCAGAGGTGACAGCCCAGATGCTCCCCGGTGCAAAGCTCCTGCTCGGCCTTCCGCAGCCGTTCGGGCGGATAGAGTGACCGGCCAAAGCAGCTTTCGATGTAGGCGCGGTCTTCCTCGGCGCGCTGGCGCAGGGTGATGTGGGCCAGCCGCTTGTCGGCGTGGATGCCGCTGCCGGAGGCGTCCACCGAGCCGGAATGCTCCACCGTGACCCGGTCGGTCTTTATCATCTGAGTGGGCATGGTGCGGGTCATGAGCGACGCCAGCAGGCCGTCCAGATGGAGATGCAGCCCGGCCTTCTGATGCACCGTGCCGTTGAACAGCTCGAATTTGGCGTAGACGGCCAGCAGCGCGGCTTTCAGCTCGTCCGGCTTCGGGGGCGTCTCGGGACTGAGGGCAGCGTCGAGATCCTTTTCGTAGGGGGTCATGACCGGTGGCGTGCGGCCCTGCACAGCCCGCCAGCGCGCGGCCTGCATGGAGTAGACCAGCTGGTTCTTCGCCATCCACTCCTGCCGCGAGAGCTTGTACTGGATGCCGAAAAAGTAGTCCGCATGGGCGCGGCGGAGGGCCGAAAGCACCGGGCGGCGGGGCAGTTCCAGCGCGTAGACCGCGCTCTCGAGGTAGAGCCAGGTCAAATCGTCCAGCATGGCCTGCCGGATGTCGCCCTCCCATGCGTCAAAGAGGCTGCGCACCAGCTCGTCGCCGTAGTATTTGTGGACCAGCCCCACGACGCAGTTCATGTAAAAATCGATCGTGCCGTCGGTGTTCCGGGCGAGGAACAGCGGCTCGAAGCCGTAGGCTCCTGCCGCTGCCCACACCTGATTGGCGGCCCGCCGCTCTTCGGCGGTGTAGCTCTGCGCTTCCATAAAAACGCCCCTTTTTTATTTTAATCGAAGAGCTTTGCGGCGGTGAGCTGGGCCGGGATGCGGGCGGCAATGGCGTCCCGGATGAGGCCCTGTTCGTAGGAGTCGAAGGCTTTGTTGGTGATGCCCATGTCCAGCGCAGCCCCGGCAGCGACGCCCCGGCGCATCAGGCGCAGGGCATCCAGCATACCGCGCAGGTCGAGAGCTTTGGTGGAAATCTCCGCGCTGTCGCACTTTTTCTGCAAATCGAGGAAGAGCAGGGCGAACTGCCTGACATACTTGCTGTTCAAATCGGGGAACTGGGTGCGCAGGAGCTTTTCGAGGTTCTCCTCGGTGATAGTGGGCATCTGGATGACCACGAAGCGGGAGGTGAGGGCCTCGTTCAGCTCACGGGTGCCGGCGTAGCCGTAGTTCATGGTGGCGATGAAGCGGGTCTCCTCGGCCAGCGGGATGCGCTCGTAGCCCGGCACATCGATGGCACGGCGGAAATCCAGCACCGCGTGCAGGACGGCCAGCGCCTCGTTTTTGGCCATGTTGATCTCGTCCAGAACGCCGAAGCCGCCGCTCTGGGCGCAGCGGTAGACCGGGCCGGGGCGGAACTTGACCTGTCCGCCCTCGAAGGTGTCCATGCCGATGAGGGACGCCGCGTCCATATTGACGTGGAACGAGATGTCCCACGCGGGGCGTCCGAAGGCTGCGGCGAGGTTTTCGGCCAGCACATTCTTGCCGGTGGCCTTGCCGCCCGCCAGCAGCAGGTTTTCGCCGCAGAGCAGGGCGGCCAGCGCCTGTTCCCACACCTCTCTGCCGTAGTAGACGAAGGCAGGGGAGGGGATGCGGGGGCGCAGGGCCTCAGAAAGCTCGTGAGAGGCGCGGTATTCTTCCACAGCGCGCAGCAGGTCGGGGGAGATCCCTTCCTGCCGCAGCGTATCCATCAGAGCAGATGTTTCAGACATCCATGACATCTCCTTGCGGTTGGCAGTGCCAAACCAAAATTTCACCCTTATCATAGCACAACCCGCGCGGTTTGTGTAGGGCTTTGGCGGGCAAAAAAGCGGCAAAGAAGCAGAGAAAATAAAGGTGAAGCTATTTTAACAAACTCTCAGCCGAGACGTGCAGATTTCACGTTCAAAGTAAATTGACAGACCGCTTAAAATACGATAAAATATTTTTCGTTGTGTCAAAGTGAAAAAGAAAGGCGTAAAAGTATGCTCGAAACCATCACAGCCGTCAATCAGGCGGTCAACAGCTTTATCTGGGGCATCCCGGCGATGGTCTGCATCATCGGCGTGGGCCTGCTGCTCAGTGTGCGGACAGGCTTTTTGCAGCTCCGGAAATTCCCCTATGCCATCAAAACGACCATTGGCCGCATCTTCCGCAAAAAGGACGCCTCTGACGGCGCTATGACTCCGTTCCAGGCAGTGTGTACGGCGCTGGCCGCTACCGTCGGCACCGGCAACATCGCCGGCGTGGCGGGCGCGATCGCCATCGGCGGGCCGGGTGCGGTGTTCTGGATGTGGTGCTCGGCTCTGCTGGGCATGTGTACCAAGTTCTCCGAAGTGACGCTGGCTGTGCATTTCCGCGAGCGGAACAAAAACGGCGAGCTGGTGGGCGGCCCCATGTACTATATTAAAAATGGCCTCGGCAGCCGGTGGCAGTTCCTCGCGGTGCTGTACTCGCTGTTCGGCGTGCTGACGGTCTTCGGCACCGGCAACGCCACCCAGGTCAACACCATCGTCACAGCCATCGACTCGGCCCTGCTGGCCTACGGCAGCAGCCTGAACAGCATCCTGCCCACGGTCAACCTCGTCGTGGGCGTGGTGGTGGCCATGATGGTGGCTATGGTGCTGCTGGGCGGCGTCAAGCGCATCGGCAGCGTGACCGAGAAGCTTGTGCCGTTTATGGCACTGTTCTACGTCGTGCTGGCGCTGGGCGTCGTGGTCATCAACTACCGGCGCTTCCCGGCGGTGCTGGCCTCCATCGTCGGCGGTGCATTTGACCCACAGGCCTTCACCGGCGGTGCCATCGGCAGCATCTTTCTCAGTATGCAGAAGGGCGTTTCCCGCGGCATCTTCTCCAATGAGGCCGGCCTCGGCACCGGCTCCATCGCTCACGCCTGCGCCGACACCCGCAAGCCCGTCAAGCAGGGGATGTTCGGCATCTTCGAGGTCTTCGCCGACACCATCGTCATCTGCACCCTGACCGCCATGGTCATCCTGTGCAGCGGCGTGCCGGTGGGCTATGGCAGTGCGGCAGGCGCAGAACTGACCATCTCCGGCTTTACGGCCACCTACGGCGGCTGGTCGTCCATCTTTACGGCGGTGGCGCTCTGCAGCTTTGCATTCTCCACCATCATCGGCTGGGGTCTCTACGGCTCCCGGTGCATCGAGTTCCTGTTCCACACCGACAAGGTGGTCGGCCCCTTCCTTGTGGTCTATTCCTTCGTGTCCATTCTGGGCGCGACGGTCGATCTGGGCCTGCTGTGGAGCATCGCCGACACCTTCAACGGACTGATGAGCATTCCGAACCTCATGGCCCTGCTCCTGCTGTCCGGCACGGTGGCAAAGCTCACGAAGGAGTTCTTCGCGGGCGAGGGCGCACAGAAGTAAAAGCTTTATTGTAATTGAGACACGGCAGATGTGCGTTAAAGTACATCTGCCGTGTTTTTGTGTGTTCTGATAAAAAATCGCGGCCTGTTTTATGAAGAAAGCTGAAATATGCGTCGAAAAGCGAGAGCGCTTGACAAAACAGCCGGGGGGGGGGTACACTGGAAAAAATGGAAATCATATTTCCAGAAACTGAGGAGGATGTTTTATGAAAGTTGTAAAGAAACTGATGGCACTGGTTCTGGCCAGCGCCCTCGCCCTGACCCTGCTCACCGGCTGCAGCGGTGGTGGCGGCAGCGGCGGAAGTGTTTCCATTAACGGAACTACTGTGACGATTGGCGGTACGAACAATGCAGATACTGAATTTTCAAAAACATTCATTAATGCATTGAGTGCTGGCGCGGGAATCCATGTGACATATAGTGAAGCGGAAGCAGTAAAAGCACAGAAATATATAAGAGCTGCATCCAAAGTGAAAAATTCTGACCCAAGTGACGGCATAATCATGGCAGTTCTTAGCGAGGCCGGAATTGACCTCACGAAAGAAATGCTGTTTGGCTCGGATGAAACTGTTACGCGCTATCAAATCATGGATATTGCAGAACAGATGGATAACTGGACGGAAACGCTGGCACAGGAGGGATTGACTGTTAGCTATGAAGGAGCTAAGTTTGGCTATGTTACAATGACTGGCGGCGGCGAGACTTCGATTCTTATGGTTATGGAGTATACGGCAACCTAAAGAAACTGAATTAAATCCAGTAAATAGCAATAAGCGCCCTCCGGCCCGCGCCGGAGGACGCTCTTTTTGTCTCGGAAACATTGATTTTTGTTGACTTTCTATGCAAAAAAATCAAAAAAGTATAAAAATTTCATGGAAATTATAGAAAATGACATTGAAAGTGTTTTAACAAAGTGGTAAAGTAAAAGCAAAGAGAGTCGTGCCCGCCGCCCGGCGGGACGCAAAATCAGGAGGTTTTACCAATGGCTGATCGTATCGTTCTGAATACTATTTCTTACCATGGCCACGGCGCTATCGAGAATATCGTTCCCGAGCTGACTGCCCGCGGCTACAAGAAGGCTTTCGTTTGCTCTGACCCCGACCTTATCAAGTTCGGCGTCACCAAGAAGGTCACCGACCTGCTGGACGCTGCAGGCTTCGCCTACACCGTCTACAGTGAGATCAAGCCCAACCCCACCATCGCCAATGTGCAGGACGGCGTGGCCGCTTTCAAGGCCGCAGAGGCTGACTGCATTGTGACCATCGGCGGCGGCTCTTCCATGGACACCGCAAAGGCCATCGGCATCATCATCAACAACCCCGAGTTCGCCGATGTGCGCTCTCTGGAAGGTGTCGCTCCCACCAAGAAGCACGCCGTCTTTACCATCGCTGTCCCCACCACCGCCGGTACTGCCGCTGAAGTCACTATCAACTACGTCATCACCGATGTCGAGAAGAAGCGCAAGTTCGTCTGCGTCGATACCAACGACATCCCCGAGATCGCTGTGGTTGACCCCGATATGATGGCCTCCATGCCCAAGGGTCTGACTGCCGCCACCGGCATGGACGCTCTGACCCACGCCATCGAGGGCTACATCACCAAGGGCCACTGCACCATCTCCGATATGTTCCATCTGGAAGCCATCAAGCTCATCAGTGAGAACCTGCGCGGCGCTGTTCAGAACACTCCGGAAGGCCGCGAGGGCATGGCTCTGGGCCAGTACATCGCCGGCATGGGCTTCTCCAACGTGGGTCTGGGCATTGTCCACTCCATGGCACACGGCCTGTCCGCTCTGTATGACACTCCCCACGGCGTGGCCTGCGCTATCCTGCTGCCCGTCGGTCTGGAGTACAACAAGACGGTCGCCGGTGAGCGCTATCGTGCCGTCGGCAAGGCCATGGGCGTGAAGGGCATCGACGAGATGAACGACGCACAGGCCGCAGATGCCACCATCGCCGCTGTCAAGCAGCTGAGCGCTGACGTGGGCATCCCCGCAAACCTGAACGGCATCCTGAAGGAAGAGGATATCCAGTTCCTCGCCGAGTCCGCTTATGCTGACGCTTGCCGTCCCGGCAACCCCCGCGACACCAGCGTGGAGGAGATCGTGGAGCTGTACAAGAGCCAGCTGTAAGCTGAGTCGGAGCGATTTACCCTTATAAAAAATACAGGCCGCTGTAAAATAACCTCTCAGTCTCGCATTCGCTCGACAGCTCCCCTACCGAGGGGAGCCTCTGGCGAAAAGGCAAGGCTATCCGTCATGCCAAAGCCTCCCCTCGCTAGGGGAGGTGGCAGCGCGTTAGCGCTGACGGAGAGGTTTCTTACAGCGGCCTTTTTGCGTAAAAATCCCGTCTCCCCCTTGCGGACGCGGCCAAAACTGCATACAATAGTCCTATAACCGTTTATATGGGAAAGGAAACACGCAATGGAGCTGAATTTTTATACCCTCTGCGTCATCTATCTGGTCTACTCGTTCCTCGGCTGGGTAGCCGAGACGGTGGTGGCAACCATCAAGGGCCGCGCCTTCGTCAACCGCGGCGTGGCGTCCGGCCCGTTCTGCTTCGTCTACGGTACGTCGGCTGTGCTGATGACGGTGGGTTTTGCCGACCTGCGCTCGACGCCGGTGGCCCTTTTCCTCGGCTGTGCGGCCAACGCCACCGTGGTGGAGTGGGTGACGGCCAAGCTGCTCGAGAGGATGCACCGCCGCCGCTGGTGGGACTACTCAGATAAAAAGTTCAATCTGGACGGCTACGTCTGCCTGCAATACTCGGTGCTCTGGGGCCTGCTGGGCATGGCGAGTGTGCTGTGGGGCAACGTCCTGCTGCTGCGGCTCTGCGCCCTGCTGCCGGGCTGGCTGCTGCATGTCGGCGTCTGGGTGGCGATGACGCTGGCCGCCCTCGACCAGCTGGGCGCAGCGCTGGCCGTCAACCGGTACGCCGCCAGCCATCCGAGGCTGGAACAGCTCAACCTCGAGCTGGAAAAACACTCGGACAAGCTGCGCCAGCGGCTCATCGCCCATGTGGAAAAGCGTATCCAGCGGGCTTACCCGACCATCGTCCAGCCCGAGCCGACTGTTCGGAAAGAAAAGGCTCTGAGCTTCGGCGACCTCGTCTGGCTCTTTGTCATCGGGGCTTTCCTCGGCGACGTGGTGGAGACGCTGTTCTGCCGGGTGACGGCGGGAGTCTGGATGAGCCGCTCGAGCCTCGTGTGGGGACCCTTCAGCGTGGTGTGGGGTCTGGCGCTGGTCATGGCGGCGGTCCTGCTGCGGGGCAGCGAGGAGCGGAGCGACCGCTCCATCTTCCTGTTCGGCTTCGTGATGGGCGGCGCGTATGAGTATATCTGCAGCGCCGTGGGTGAGCTGCTGTTCGGCGTCATCTTCTGGGACTACAGCGGCTTCAAGTTCAATCTGGGAGGCCGTGTCAATCTGCTCTACTGCTTTTTCTGGGGCATCGCGGCGGTGGTCTGGATCCGGTACGGCTACCCCCTCGTTGCAAAGCTGATGGCAAACCTGAAAAAGCACATCCTGCCCTGGATGACCGTGGTGCTGACGGTGTTCATGGCCGTGAACATGGGGCTTTCGGCACTGGCGCTGGCCCGGTACGACGCCCGCACCAGCGGCCTCGCCCCGGCGAACCAGCTGGACGTCTTCCTCGACGAACATTTTGACAACGCCCGGATGGAGCGGGTGTACCCCAACGCCAAAAAAACCGGCTGACCCGGCAGCCATAAACGCAAAAAAGCACTGCACCCGCCCGCTTTTGGGGAGTGCAGTGCTTTTGGTTTGTTCAGCCCTTACTGAGCGGCAAAGACCTTTACCTCGTCCTTGTCCATGAAGGCGGCACCGGCAAAGCCTGCTGCTTCCAGCTGGCCCAGCTGCTTGCCGAGCTTCTTGCCCTGAGGCAGGACGGTGACGTTGTAGGTATCGCGCAGGGCAGCGGCCTTGCTCAGGACGGCGGTGAAGTCGGCGTCCTTGCCGTAGAGCAGTGCGATCTTCTGCTTTGCGCCGGGGATCTGATAACCCTGCTCGAGCAGGATGCCGCAGACACGCTCAAAGCCGATGGAGAAGCCGACTGCCGGCACCTGCGTGCCGAGGAACTTGCCCACCATGTTGTCATAGCGGCCGCCGCCGGCGACTGCACCGCTGAACTGCGGGCAGGTGATTTCGAAGACCATGCCGGTGTAGTAGCCCTGACCGCGCACGAGGCTGGGGCAGTAGGCCACCTGATAGCGGCCTGCGGCCATGGCGTTGGCAGTAGCGAGGACGTACTTGAGGTCGTCGGCGATGGCGGGGTCTGCGCAGCGGGCGGCCACAGCGTCCAGCGTCACCTCGCCGGCGGCGATGAAGTCGGCCAGTGCGTTGACCGCGCTCTCGGGCAGCTGCTTCTCGAGAAGCTCGGCCTTCACGCCGTCGGCACCGATCTTATCCATCTTGTCGAAGGTGATGCAGACGGAATCCAGCGTGTCAGCGGCAAAGCCCATGCTCTCCAGCATCCCGCGCAGGATGCGGCGGTCGTTGATGTTGACGGTGAAGCCGTCGAAGCCGATGCCCAGCAGGGCGCGGGTGGTCACGTCGATGAGCTCGACCTCGGCGTTGGGGCTCTCGTCGCCCAGAATGTCGATGTCGCACTGAACGAACTCGCGCAGACGGCCCTTCTGGGGGCGCTCGGCGCGGAAGACGCGGTCGGTCTGGATGACCTTGAAGGGGTGGGGGAGCTTGTCCTTGTTGGCGGCGTAGAAGCGGCTCAGGGGCAGGGTCAGATCATAGCGCAGGCCCATGTCGGAGAGCTCTTTCGGGTCGCCGGAGTTCAGGGCGGCGGTGAGCTTGTCGCCGCGCTTGAGCACCTTGAAGATGAGGTTCAGGTTGTCGCCGCCGTCGGACTTGTCGAGGTTTTCCATATCCTCCAGCATGGGGGTGGAGATGCGCTCGAAGCCGGATGCGCGGTAAGTCTCGAGAATTTTGCCCTGAATGTAGTCGCGCAGGGTCTGCTCATTGGGCAGAAGGTCGCGCATACCTTTTAAGGCCTGAGTTTTCATAATATAGTCCTCTTTCTGTATATCAAAAATAAAATAACATCCAATACTTATCTATTATAAAGAATACTGTCTTTTTGTCAATCGAAAAGGACACACTATTCTCTGAGGTGATGCACGAAATGCAGAAAACAAGACCCTGGGCCATCCTGGCGGCGGGCGCGGCCATCCAGGTATTGACAGGCCTGCCCGCCGCGTGGGGCGTGTTTCAAAGACCCGTCATGGAGGAATACGGCCTCAGCGAGCAGGGGGCAGGCTATGCCTTCGGAGTGCTCATCGCATTTTTCGGCATCGGGTGCGTCATCGGCGGCTTTCTGCAGGATAAGCACGGCCCTCGCTTTGCAGCTTTGTGGGGGACGGGTCTGCTCTGCGGCGGATTCTTCGCGGCGGCGGCTCTTCCGGCAGAGAAGGGAAGTGCTTTTTTCGGGGTGTTCAGCATCCCGGCAGGGCTCGGCACAGCCTTTCTCTATCCGTCCATCCAGTCCTGCGCCCAGAAGTGGTACAAGGGTCGGAAGGGCCTCGCCACCGGCGTCATCGGGGGCGCAGTGGGGTTGAGCGGAGCGTTCCTGACCGTCTTTGTCCGTACGGCGCTGCGGGGTTTCGGGCCGGTGCAGGGTATCCGGGGCGCGTTCTGGGCGCTGGGTGCGCTGACCCTGCCGGTCTGCCTCGCGGGCAGTGCATTGCTGACCGACCCGCCGCCCGAAAAGCCTCAGCCCAGCCAGCAGGGAAAGGCTAAGGCCGCGCCGCCCCTCGACCTCTCGCCCCGGCAGATGCTTGGCACGCGGCAGTACTGGCTCTGCGCCGGAGCGGTCTGCTTTTCCACCCCGGCGGTGCTGCTGTTCAGCCCCATCATCCTGAAGCTTGGCATGGAGCGGGGGCTGGACGAGAGCGCCGCCCTCTGGGCCGTGGTGCTGGGCAGTGTGGGCAGTGCGGCCGGGCGGCTTCTGATGCCCCTGCTCAGCGATAAGATCGGCCGACGCCCCACCGACCTCATCCTCTTCGGCGTGTCGCTGGGGCTTTCGGCGGTGTTCCTGTTTGCCCGGGGGTGGGCCGTCGTGGCAGTGTATGCGGGGCTGACGTTCTGCTACTCGGCGCTGGCGGCGGTGCTGCCCGCTCTCTCCACCGATTTGTTCGGCCTGCCCCACGCCGGGGTGAACTACGGCTTTCTGGCGCTGGGCCAGAGCGTGGGAAGCCTTTTGTTCCCCTGCATCGCTGATTTCTGGGGATTCGAACAGGGACGGCACATCCTCGCCATCGCGGGCGCAGCGGCGGGCTTCGCCTGCATCTGGGCCGTCACGCCGGTGCGGCGGGAGCCGCAGAAAAAACCGAATTGAGAAGTTGCGCTCCTGCGCAGAAAAACGAAAATGACAAAAAGATTGCGAAAAATTTGTCAGAAATGACTTGCAAATTGGGCCAACGTCCTCTATAATAAAATTGTGCGTGGTAGTACCGGGAGAGGCGCTGAAAAGAGAGCGGCACAGCCCGGTCAATGCAAGGCGGCAGGGGAGAGAAGCTTCTGCCGCACGGCATCAATTTGTCAAAAGGAGAGTATGATTATGACCTATTCGCAGCAAGTACAGAATATGT
>OGGI01000472.1_pt1 | contig 40596 bp, 60 predicted proteins | sample 1571051 | NCBI WGS metagenome assembly OGGI01 (sample SAMEA2582075, study PRJEB24529) | metagenome | biome: Human gut stool | place: China | collected 2011 | reverse complement strand
TTATAAAAGCTTCTTTTGGGTATGCCAAGAACAGTGCAAAGGCAATAAAAGCAATTATGGTTTTCAATGGGAAAAGTTTGCCTTGTGGTTCAATCATAGGCATGAGTTTTATGCCGAGCTTGGCTGCTTCGTCTTTAGCTTGTTTTGTAAATGTCGAGTTAGTGATAACAATTCCGTAATCACAATTATATAGTGCCATTCCCGTATAAACTTCTTGGATGGCTTTATTACCTACTGGAGATGAATAGTATTTGCATTGAACTGCATATTTCTTTCCGCGTTTATACGCAACGACATCTACGCCATGATCTCCACTTGCTTTTGTAGTCTTTGCGTCTCGGTAGCCGTGGTGATTTAGATAGTCGGCACAAAAATGTTCGTATTCAATTCCATTATCGACCTTGTTACTGTGCTTTGTTGATATTTTTAATGCTTTAAGAATCTGATTAAAGCATACCTGAAATATGCGAAATGGTAATTGAATTGTATATAAAATTAAGTAAGCCGAAAACACAAATAAATAGTAAACAATATAGAATGGCATAATAAATGGGAAAATTGTAAAATACCATAATATTCCATGACGTTTGTTCATAATACGCACCTGCCTTTTATGTAAAAGTTATTTGGAGTTTCGGCAGAAATCCATAATTCCCAAAGGTTCAAAATATATTAAATAGTTGTCCTTTCGCACGTATAGCCCGTATTTTTCTTTGTAGTATTTCAAACAGTCCACCAGAAACTCTTCAGTAACGTTCAGATGCTCCGCAATCTCAAACTGATTTCGACACCCGCATTTGTACGAATCAATCAGATCATTGAGAGAGAGCAGTTTGTGATATGCCCAGATCCGGGCACGCCGCTCCTGTTTCCGGTTGGATACGTCTGTCTGATCCATGATGTCCCCAACTGTGGTGTAGTGGTGACCGAGTTCCTCGGCAAGCACACACGTCTTTTCCGACTCTATATACATATCCCGATTAAGAGCAATCGTGCCGTCACAGTACAAGCCTTTAATGCGTGTCCCAGATAGATCGAACTGATCTGTGACTACAATATTTGATTTGTTTGCATCATTTAATAGTTCTTCGTATTTATTCAAGGCGCATTCACCTCCTACGAAAAGAATAGATCAATGTATGTCCAATATAACGGACTATTTGCGACTTGATTTTACGAATGCAGCGAATTCCTTGATTCTGTCGAGTTCTTCTTCTGTATATTCATCCCCATCGAAGTGCGCTGCCATTGTGGTTGATTCGGTATGCACATTATCATCGGCTAAATAGTCTAATGAACATTCAAAATACGCACATAGTTTCTTCAATGTAGATAATTTCGCATTCTCAGAGCCTTTTTTATAAAAGCCATCGATTGTTGTGTATGGCACTCCAGACTCTCTAGCTAATTCTGCTTTATTTATATTTCTTTCTTTCATAAGTATATCTAATTTATCTGTAAGTCCCATTTTTCTTACCTCCGTTATGTCTTGATTATACTCCGTTATTTAATTTCTGTAAACAATAAATTACCTTGCAGAGTAAAAAACTTACTTTTGGGGGTTGACAATTACGATACGGGGTATATAATACAGATATGAGTTACGACACAGGGTAATTCAAAAAGAAAGGAGATGGAAATTTGTTTAGTAACTTAAATGCCGAAATGGCAAGAAATAAGTTGACCATTAAGGCTTTGGCTGAAAAAACAGGCATTAATTATGAAAGCTTAAAAAATAAGATGTCTGGTGCAACGGAGTTCAAGAGAAGCGAAATGGTATCAATAAAGAAAGAATTTCCGGCTTGTACGCTGGATTATTTATTCAGCACAGATTAGCCAGATCAACAACAGAAAGGAGAGTGAGAAGATGGACAAGCTAGAAGAAATTCTTGCAGGAGTGCCGCAGGAATTTAAGACATTGGAAGTCGATGCAGAAAAGAAAGTATTTAAACTGAATGGTGTTGATTTCGGAGATGGATGTACAGATTTTTCAATATCATGTACCGGAGGCGAAGGATTCCGAATCAGGATGGAACTTTCAAAGCGCATCATCTGTGCCAATTACGGATTTGACAATGCGCTGAAAGAACCGCCTGCCGTGCGGGCTATGGAATAAATTTCGAGATGATATCAGCTAGCTCTTTTAGATTATTTTTGAATCTGTTTTCCAAATACTCAATTGCTTCTGGAGTCAACTCAAAAGAACCGGAAACGTAGGCTTTTAGAAAACCTAATTTTTTTAATTCAGAGCGAACAGATGAAAAATCATCTTCGTGCCAAGAAGAAAAATAGCCGTTTTCATTTCTATAGTTTTTCGAGAAACATTTAGCCTCAGTTTTGGAAGCACCGGATTTTATCCGGTCAAGATAATCTTGATAGCTGATATAGAGAAATTTTTCTGCATCCTTGGTCATATATGTACCATCCTTTCTTTATTATTCGACATGGCAGTACCTGTATAAAGAATTTTATCACGGATGGGCGAGATCAGCAAACAGAAAGGAGAGTGAGAACGTCGTGCCAAAAACTAACCTTGCGCAGAGCATAACCAAGCGCCGTATGGATTATTTATGCGGAATGCTTGCAGGCGGACGAGCACAGAACCATAAGGAAGCATCCGAGTTGGCACCGAAGTTTGGTGTTACGGAAAAAACTATTCAGAATTGGTTTAAGAAGCCGGAGACAATGAACGTTGCGACATTCTATCGCATGTGTGACGAACTTGGATTGACAATTTCAGTTCAGTTTAAGGATATACCGGAGTAGGAAGGAGAAACGATGAAAGTAGGAAACGTATTGATGGCGATCGGCTTCGGAGTGTTTCTGATCAGCGCATGCGCGCTTGACAGTGGTGGTCTTGTGGGAATGATCATGTTCTGGTTGACGCTCGGTGGCCTTTGGATCATGTGGCTTGGCTATGTGATCAATGATATCAACAAGCGCCGCAAGAAAACAAATCGGAGAAGCGAAAGCCTCCGCAAATCTGCATGAAAGGAGTAGGCAATGTGTTGCTTAGCCATTACCACCTGCAGCAAGGCAAGTGCGATACGGAACGCACGGACACCCGACGTAAGGGAAAAGAGAATGAGGCGGATTTCCAGAGCGTGCTTGAAGCAGAACAAAAAAAGATGAATTCACTGCCGACCAAAGCCTGAATTCATCTTAATGGGGAATCAGATCCCTCGAGTTGAGGAGATTCGAAATAATACATTTGTATTTTAACCAATGGTTTCAGAAAAAGCAAGACGCCAAGAAAAAAATTGAGCATTCCAGATAATTATGATTTTTTTATTGCACATGAAGCCGAGATGGGGGCAAAGCTAGATAGCCAACCTGTGTGCGTATGTTGCGAAGAACCTATTCAAGACGATCATATGTATGACATCTATGGAGATATTTACTGTGAGGATTGTATGATCGCGCAGTTCAGGAGGTCGATTGACTGATGTATTACAGAGTATGTCAATTTTGTGGCAGTAATTTAGATCCTGAAGAACGGTGTGAGTGCCGGCAGGAGAGAAAAGGAAAAGATAACCGATTCATGGCACTTTTGGGGTGCGATGAAAACGGACAAATTATTATGAAAGTAGAGGAATTAAAAAGTGCAGGAAATTAATTTATCAGTACAGTTACAGAATGGAATCATTGAAGCAAATTTTGACAGTATCAAGGCTGCGTTATCAGCAGAACTTGAGACATACAAGGGTATGGTATTTACCGAGGAGTCGAAGAAAGACGCCAAGGATACCGTGGCATATCTTAGAAAATTCAGAAAAGCGCTGGATGATAAGAGAAAGGAAATCAAGAACGCGTATATGGCACCGTGCGATGCATTCGAGGCACAGGTCAACGAATTGAAAAAGCAGGTTGATGAACCAATCAATTTTATCAATCAGCAGATCGCGGAGTTTGAGCGTAAGCGCATTGAGGAGAAGCAGGCGCTGATTAAGAATATCTATGAAGATGCCGCCGCGGAGCATACAGAGGCGGCTACATATCTGCCATTGCAGAAAATCTATGATAGTCGGTGGGAGAACGCTACGACAACCAAGAAGGCAATTACAGAGGCAATTACTGATCGCATGGTTAGCGTTGAGAAGGATCTTGCTACTATCCGCGGTATGGAATCGGAATTTGAGGATAAGGGTATTGAAAAATACAAAATGACATTAGCGTTGTCAGATGCCATTGCAACAATGAATCAGTACCAGAAGCAGAAAGAGGAAACCATGCGCAGAGAGCAGGAGCGTGCTGCGCGTCTTAAGGAAGAGGAAGCGCATAAGGCGAGTGAGCCGATGCCGGAAGAGGTAAAGCCGGAGTCAACTAAGCCGATTCAGGGACGAGTAACAATCATTGAGCCAAAGGCGAAAGTGGAGAACGAAATGACAGATTACATTACTTATCAAATTGTTGCTGATCCATTTCAGCTTGCACAGCTTGAAGCTTATATGCGTCAGCATGACATTAAGTTCCGGAGGGCATAAGAATGGCAGAAGCTGCAAGGAAGAAAATGAATATCTATGAAGCTATTTCAAAGTGCATGGAAGAGATCGGCGCAGTTGGTAAGGATGATGTGAATAAGCAGCAGGGATTTAAGTACCGCGGAATTGATGCTGTAATGAATGCCATTAATCCGGCATTGGTAAAAAATCATGTGTTTATCGTTCCAGAAGTGATGGATCAGCAAAGACAGGAACGCACCACAAGCAAGGGCTCGGTGCTGATCTATTCAATCTGTAGAATCAAATATACGTTTTTTGCAGAGGATGGTTCCTATATCGAAGCAATCACGGTTGGCGAGGGGATGGATTCCGGCGATAAGGCTACCAATAAAGCTATGGCAATTGCGTTTAAATATGCGTGCTTTCAGGTGTTCTGCATTCCTACAGAAGAGATGCAGGATCCGGATGCTGTAACACAAGACCCGATCAAACCACAGTTTGAGCCGGCAACACCGGAGCAGATGCACACAATGAGTGATTTTATCTCGGCATATGCGGATATGTGTGAAAATGCAGGCGAGTCTGATATATGGCAGAACTTGAGGGAGAAATATCATTTTGAAAAGGTGGGAGAAATTTCAAAGGATCTGGCAGACAAGATAATTAAACAGGTAGAGACTTGGTACATGAAAAAGAAAGAAGCTGATGCCTGATGGAGACGACAGGAAAGCTGACCGGGGCGAGCCGTACATTTGACGGACATGGCATTATCCTCACTTTCGAGGTTGATGCTTCGGCATCCGGTCAGATTGAGAGCATGAAGCAAGATGATCTGCTCCGGATCAAGGCGGTTAGATATCGCCAAAAGAGGAGCCTTGATGCCAATGCATACGCATGGGTGCTTATGACCAAGATCGCCAATCATCCGGATATCTCATCAAGCAAAGAGGAAGTGTATGAACAGATGCTGCAGAAGTACGGAACCTTTTATGAGGATGAGGGCGGATATATCACGATTACAGTTAAAAAAACGGTAGACATGACAAAGGTGTCGGGTCATTGGAAACACATTAAAGATAACGGTAATTTTGCATCCTATCTGATGATCAAGGGATCAAGTGAGTATAACACAGAGGAGATGGCACATTTTATTGATCGCATCGTGGAAGAGGCACAGGAGCTTGGAATTGAGACCGCTACACCGGATGAACTGGAGCGGATGAAGCAGGAATGGGGTGCGGCATGAAAAGGTTGCGAAGCGTATTTACAGACGATATGGACCACTGTTATTTTACCGGAACCGCTCCGGTGGAGAGACACCATATCTGGGGCGGTGCGAACCGAAAGAACAGTGAGAAATATGGCTTTGTGATTCCGCTGCGCCCGGATTTTCATCCGAATGGAGCACAGGCGGGCAAGAATGCGGCGGAGATAGATATGAAGCTTAAGCAGATGGCACAAGAATATTTTGAGGAACATTATGGGACCAGAGAGGACTTCCGGAGGATATTCGGCAAGTCAGTATTGTGAGGAATATATGAAGAATAGCAGGCGAAAAGGAAAAGAAGGAGAATTAGAACTTTCAAAGAAATTAAAGGAACATGGATTTGAGTGCCGTCGGGGGCAACAGTACTGCGGAGCAAATGGCGATGCTGATGTGATTGGACTGTATGGCATTCATATCGAATGTAAAAGAGTGGAGAGTCTGAATATTTACAAGGCTATGGAGCAGGCAAAAAACGACGCGTCGGATTTGGAATTACCGGCAGTGTTCCACAGAAAAAAATAATAAGGGATGGCTAGTAACGATGGAATTTGATGATTGGATCAAATTATATAAGGAGGCGGATTTGGATGTCGGCAAAGGCGATTGATCTGACAGGACAACGATTCGGAAGGCTTGTGGTTATTGATAGGGCCGTTGAATTGCCCGGTGTATGGTGGAATTGCAAATGCGATTGTGGAAAACAGACAAAAGTCCGCTCTAGTCAATTGAGATATGGCATTACCAAAAGCTGCGGATGCCTTAGGGACGAACTGAGAGCTGAACATAATAAGCCGGTTCACGGAGAAACCAATACAAGATTGTATGATATTTGGCGCGGAATGAAGAAACGGTGCTATGTGAAGTCCTCGGCCGGATATAAGTATTACGGAGGCAGAGGAATCAAGGTTTGTGATGAATGGATTGCAGACTATAAAGCATTTAGCGATTGGGCAAAGTCAAACGGCTATGCTGATGGTCTGACGCTGGATAGGATTGATAGTAATGGAAATTATGAGCCTTCAAATTGTAGATGGGCAACATATATAGAGCAGGAGAACAATAGAAGATGCTGCCATTACATAGAAATCAACGGAGTTAAGCTTACAGTGGCACAATGGGCCAGAATTACGAATACACCAGTATCAACGTTAAAGGGCAGAATCAGCAGAAAAGGAGATGAAGTAGCTATAAAGATTTCGCTTACCAAGTGCAACTATGAGGGGGCTGGATAAATGGATAAAAGCAGTTTTGTCATGTATACGAAATATCTCCGGAACATTCAGAAGCTTACAATGGAGCAACGAGGATTGCTGTTTACGGCAATATTAAGCTATGCATCTGATCAAGAGATGCCGGAGCTGGATGCTGCTACTGATATGGCATTTAGTTTTATTCAGGAGCAGATGGATCGGGATCATGAGATATATTTTGAAAAATGCCGGAAACGTAGTGAAGCCGGTAAGTTAGGTGGTAGACCTAAAGCAAATGCTTTTGATGAAAACCAAACGAAAGCAAAAAAAGCAAATGGTTTTTTTGAAAAGCAAAATAACCCTGATACTGATACTCATAATCATATTCATTCTCATACTCATGATGATGAATTAAAAGAAAAGAATAAAGATTCTCTTGTTGAAGCAAATGAATTATTTGAACGTATTTGGAAGATGTATCCGAACAAGAAAGGCAAAGGTCAGGTGTCGGATGCCCAAAAGAAGCGGCTACTCGCAATCGGGGAAGATAGGCTTGTTAAAGCGATTGAACGCTACAGTCTTGAATTGCAGAAGGACGCCGGCTGGAGGAATCCACAGTACGGTAGCACATTTTTCAACAGTGGCTATGTTGACTATCTTGACGAGAATTATGTTCCAGGCAGAATACCGGTACCGGCAAAGAAGAACGCATTTAACAACTGCACTCCACGAGATCACGATTACGGAGATCTCGAGAGCCGGTTGTTGAACAATGGGTTGCAACACCCGCCTTCGGGCGAAAGAAACACCTAACGCAAAGGAATGCGAGGAATACCGAATAGTTATCACAAGCCATCTTGGTTACCTTGCAGGGGCGGAAACGCCCCACTTCCCAGAGGAGATTGAGAGCAATGTTGACAGAGGAAAATTTGGGATTTGTTGAGAGTGGTCCGGTACCCAAGCACAATGATCCCGAAGCGATAAAGAGATTTAAAGCTGCGCCGACCTACTACGGTAGCGGGCGGATCTGCAGCTATGGAGATAAAACAAAGGTGTGTGATCCGAGTTGCCGGTTCTGGAATACCTGCATCAAGGGCAGACACAGAGAGGAGAAGTAATGCACGGAGTAAATCAGAGAGAGCGGTTGATCCCGATGAGCGTGTACCGTAAGGAGCTTGCAAAGGCACGTCTCGGCGATAACATCGCAAATCATATGGGATTCATTTTTACAGCGGTTTTGTATGACAAGTTTGACATGTCGTTCAAGCAGGTCACGAATTTTTACAGCAAGACCGTTGAGCGCCGGAAAGCTTGGCAGGACGATGAAAACGAAGAGGTTACAAGCGAGAGCATGATGGAGTATTGCCAGAAAAAGAAAATCGACGTGATCAAGTGGGTAAAGACGATTCCGATGCCACAGAAGTTGTACATGGCGGATATTCAGAAAGGGCGCGCGGTGCTTGGTGCAGATCGGAACATTGAGAGTGCGCTTGCATCCACGATGTATCTGACAATCCCGACACTGAAGGAGTCTTATCGGTTCTCGAATGCTAAGATCGAGGAATTTATGAATTGGGTTGCCTATTACATTGATTCCTATTGGCGCAAGCAGCCGAAGAGTAAGGATCATTTTTTGACGGATGAGATTATACGGAATCAGTTCATCGAGGATGAGAAGTGGGACATTGTAACAGGAAAGGCGGTGTAGATAAATGCAGTTTTTGGTGAGTCGATGTATTGATAAATTGGACCTGCGTAATAGCAAAACCTTAAATCCGATTAAGTGGTGGAAGAAAAATAAAGCCTATGCAATTCTTTTAGTTATCCTTGTGCTGTTGGATATACCAAAATATTTGCTCGTACAGCTGATGAAGATTATTTGCTTTATTCCGTATGCCATTTATGAAAAGTTGGACGAGTTTTATTAAAAGGGAGGATGCTCATGTACATGAATGTGATTAGAAGTCTTTGTTCTCTTCCAGCAACGGATTTGAACTTTACGGAAGAGCTGGAACGTGCTACATCGAATCAAATCCGGCTTGCAATCGAGACGATGGAACAGAGCGGCGGGAAGAATAAAGGCAGAATTGCAGCGTGAAAGCGTGAGTTGAGACGGAGGGACAGAGATGTATCGATGTAAGCACAGAAATCGAATTTGATTGGAACGATGAAGAATGAATGAAGAAATTAAACCATGCCCGTTTTGCGGTTGCCATGATCGCAGAGTAGGCGTGAGAAAAATGGGAAACAAAGGATATAGGATTATATGCGGTGAATGTGGCGGCGCTGGTCCGTATGTAAAAATTGAGGATTTTGCTAACAAGATGGATGCACAGGAAAATGCAAAGGAATCATGGAACAGGAGGGTGAACGATGAGACTGATTGATGCAGATGCATTTGAAAGATCGGTTATGTTTGGCGATGCCGAGGATATGCAAGATGTGATTTATGCTTTGAGAGACTATCCAACCACATATGATCTTGACAAGGTTGTGGCGCAGTTGGAGGAATATCGCGAAGAGATGGAGCAGTTTAAGTGCGGTGGAATGTTGTCAGATATGATCGAGGTTGTAAAGGCAGGTGGGGTCGAGTGACAAGCGCAGAATTATGCAAAATGTGTATAGAGTATTCCATCCACTCAAAATGTGAGTACAGAAAAACGTGTAAATTACAGAAGATTTTGAAAAAGAACAAAGATCTGAAAGCAAAAAATAAAGAACTTAAAGCGAAAGTTGAAGAGTTAGAAGTTGAAAAATCATGGCATGATTTTCCAGACATGATGGGAAAGTGAGGTGGTGCAGATGCCTAAAGCAGTATTGGTTATTGATATGCCGGAGAGTTGTGCAGATTGTCAATTGGCTGACGATGATCCAAGTGGACTGTATTGTGTACCGGAGGATGAATATTACGATGGTAAGGAAAGTACAGAGGATAGAGCGAGCTTTTGTCCACTCCGGCAACTTCCAGAGAAAAGACGTACGATCGGAGATGAAAGCAAGAGTGACGCTCTGATAATGAATGCAGGCTTTAATGCGTGCTTGGATGAAATTTTGAAGTAAATCGAAAGAGGGTGGAACGCATGGCAAATAAAGTGAAATGGCTTGATGAAAATTGCCATAAATGCGGAGCGCGGATGAATAGTTGGGATGCTCGGTTGACTAAGACTTTTAAGGTGCGGAATACGTGCGAGAAGTGCTTTTGCAAGATTTATGACATGGATCAAGACGCATTTCGTAGCAAAATGGAAGATTTTTGGGGCATTCGTCCGTGTCAGGGGATCTGATTATGGAATATAACGAATTGACAAAGCGGTTGCTTGCAGAAGGTTATACTGCCGACCACCATCCTGATTATGTACAGGTAGATACAAGCAGACTTCCTGGCAATGATCCGTTGAACAATCTTTCGGGCGGGTTTGAATATAAGCGGTTCTACAGAGACAGCATCGTTTATAAAACCGGATGCGGTAAGTTCATCATGGGAAGTCATGTGATAGATAATCTGGGATGCGGAATCGATTGGAGCCATGAAAATGACAATCCGGTGTTCCGCTGCCCATATAACAAGCCAGAGTGCGAGCACAATGATCCGAGATTATATGGTACGCATGGTGGCGGTTTATGTATTCAATGCTTTTGTACATGCCACAAAACAGATGATCCATACGATTACGAAAACAGTATCGAAAAGGCAAACAAGGAACGCGAGGAAGAGAAGAAACAAAAGTATAAGGAGTATTCCGATGCTCACGGCGGAAGGGTTTGCAAGAATCATATGCTTTATAATGAGCGAGCGGAGACTTGGACACAATCCTATGATCCAATCAGGTGCGCAAAAATGTGCTTTTCAGATAACGGATATTGCCCGATTCTTGGACGACAGCTGAGCAGAAAACGTGGAAATGTGTATTATGACTTACGAAAATCCGGAGCGGTGCGACATGAAGCGCAGATTTCCCTGTTTGAAAAGGACAGATGGGAGACTGTGAAAAAGGGCATTCGTTTTCTTGATCATCCCTGCAGCATGGATATTTGCGAAGCAATTGTAAAAGTGTCACAAGAGGCTATTCGATGGCATTATGAAATCAATAATTCCTTTGAAAAATTAGAGGACGAAACTCTTACATGGGAAATTTACAACATCCGGGCAGAAAGCAAGCCGAGTCGAGACCTCATGCAGGATCTGCAAGATTTACGAGATGGAGTTGAACTTGTATGGGAAGATGATCGCATCAAAGAAGAGAAAGAGCAGAAAAAGGAAAAGCGAAAGCAGTTAAGACAGAAAGCCATTGATCGGCTTGAAAAGAAGCTGATCGAGATTGGATATGAAAATCTTTCAGCTACATCCATTGACCGTGTGCACGCGGATAAGTGGCTGGATCTGGAACGATTGGAAGAGTTGAAGAATATCCGGAAGCAGAAAATAAAAGAAGAACAGGAAAAGCCTGTACAACTTAGCCTGTTTGATTCGTGATTATCGGAGAAAAGAATGAAAATAAGTTTGATAGACGTTGACGGGCATAATTTCCCAAGCCTGCCTCTTATGAAGTTGTCTGCTTGGCATAAGAAGAAAGGGGATGTGGTTGAGTGGTATGATCCACTGACTGCATGGCAAAATCCGCCGGACAAGGTATACATGAGTAAAGTGTTTACTTTTACACCGGATTATCCTCATCCGGTATGTGCCAGTGAAGTAGTAAAAGGCGGAACCGGATACCATTATCCAGACGGTGGTGAACCTCTGCTGCCAGAAATCGAGCATTTCTATCCGGATTACAGTCTTTATCCGGATTTATGCAAGGATACAGCGTATGGCTTTCTGACAAGGGGATGCCCGCGCGGGTGCGATTTTTGTATCGTAGGGAAGAAAGAGGGCAGATGTTCCGTAAAGGTCGCAGATTTGTCGGAGTTTTGGAACGGTCAGAAAAATATAGTCCTGCTTGATCCGAATATGTTTGCATGCAGGGATTGGAAAGATTTAAGCCAACAGCTCATTGACAGTGGTGCGTGGGTAGATTTTTCACAAGGTTGCGATATTCGAATTATGACAGAGGAAAAAGTAGAATACATTCGGCAGATGAAAATTAAGAATATTCATTTTGCATGGGACCGGTACGAAGAAAGAGAAAAAATCGTTCCTCAGTTCAAAATGTTTAAGGAATTGACCGGATGGAATCACAGGAAAATGACAGTGTATGTTCTTTGCGGATTTGACACCACCATTGATCAGGATTTGGAGCGAATATATACGCTTCGGGATCTCGGTTACAGTCCTTATGTGATGATCTATGACAAATATAAGTTGAAACAGGGCAATGAACTGAAAAAGTTACAGCGCTGGGTGAATTCGAGATTTGCTTTTGCCACTGTAAAAAAATTTGAAGATTATAAGCCGTAAGGCAAGAAAGGAGCCGAACCTCCGGCCGGGGTAACGATATATCGGGTTCCTTTGAAAAATGGGAAATTTAGATAAATTCAATTATGAATGTGAAGGACAAATTGAAATGTCCGAGTATTTAGCATCACAGGTAAAGCGTGGATCTGTGATGGACTTGACGAGTTGGATTAACAGCCAAGGAAAGGCACAGTACACGCAGATAGGTGAAGTAGTGAGTGATGCATACGAAAGGTATAAGGATGACGCTGATGTGGTAGACAGACTAACCAATGCAGTATCGGTGTATGTGCTGAATCAGTCAATGGGATATATGAAGTATTTGAGAAGTGAGAGCGAGGTGTAGATCGGTGATTAACGGAGAACTAATAGTAGACAATTTCGCCGGTGGCGGCGGTGCTTCAACCGGAATCGAGATGGCTACAGGATATAGTGTGGATATTGCAATCAACCATGATCCAGAAGCAATCAAGATGCATAAGACGAATCATCCGAATACAAAGCACTACTGTGAGAATGTATGGGAGGTTGATCCGGTAAAAGCATGTAATGGGCATCCGGTCGGTCTTGCATGGTTTTCACCGGATTGCAAACACTTCTCTAAGGCGAAAGGCGGAAAACCTGTAGAAAAGAATATACGTGGACTTGCATGGGTTGTGCTTAAATGGGCGGCGCTTGTAAGACCAAGAGTTATTATGCTTGAAAATGTGGAAGAATTCCAAACATGGGGACCATGCATTCCGATTCGGGATAAAGATACAGGACGTGTCATTGTCAACATGGCAGGAAGACATGATCGAGAGAAGAATGAGTCGCGTACAAGAGTCGCAGATCCAGGAGAAGTTGTTCCTGTGGATCGCCAGATATTCCAACCAGATCCTAAAAGGAGCGGTCAGACATACAAAAAATGGAGAAAGCAGCTGGAAGCACTTGGATATGAGATAGATACAAAGGAACTTGTAGCAGCGGATTACGGCGCGCCTACCATGCGAAAAAGATTTTTCATGATTGCCCGATGCGATGGCCGCTCTATTGTCTGGCCGGAACCAACACATGGACCGGCAGACAGTGAAGCGGTCAAAGCTGGACTCGTCAAACCTTATGTTGGAGCATACACACAATTGGATTTCTCACTACCGTGTCCGAGCATCTTTGATACGTCAGAAGAAATCAAGGAGAAGTATGGTGTCCGTGCGGTGCGTCCGCTGGCACCTAAAACAATGGATCGGATCGCAAGAGGACTGAAGAAGTTTGTGTTGGATAATCCAGAGCCTTTTATCATTCAGTGCAATCATGGCGGTGAGCGTAGACCGAACGATATCCGTGAGCCAATGCCGACTATAACGGGAAAACACGGGTATGGAATCGTAGAAACGTATATTGTACAGATCGGACAGACCGGATTTACAAAAGACCGGAGTAAGGATGTACGGGAACCTCTCACGACGATCGTGAGCAAAAATGAACATTGCTTAATCAGCCCAACACTGATTCAGTATCATTCCGAGACGGCGCAGGGAGAAGTCCGGGGGCAGGAAATTGACGATCCACTTATGACAGTTGATGGTTCAAACCGGTATGGATTGGTCACATCATTCTTGAGTAAATTCTATAAGTCGGGAATCGGGCAGGATGAAAGGGAACCATTACATACAATTACAACATCAGCAGGGCATTTCGGAGAGGTCAGAGTATTTCTGATCAAGTACTATGGCCAGGGAACAGGACAGGATGTTAAGGAACCTTTGGATACGGTTACATCAAGAGATCGATTTGGTTTAGTTACAATTAATGGTACCGACTATAAGATCGTAGATATCGGATTGCGGATGCTTGAGCCAAAGGAACTGTATGGATGCCAGGGATTCCCGGATGATTACATAATTGACCATGACTATACAGGCAAGATATACCCGAGAAGCGAACAGGTCAGAAGATGCGGCAATGCAGTGTGTCCGCCGATCCCTGCGGCATTGGTCAAAGCCAATCTACCAGAGTTATGTGTGGCAGAGCGTACACCAAACATGATGATTAAGGCAGAGCAAACCGGACAGCTCCGGTTTGCGTAGCCTATAGCCTTAGGAAAGGAGATTTATTTATGGTAAGTAAAACAGACAGATATATCAGAATATACACAAAGACAAATCGCTTTTCATTTGCCTTTGGAATCGGACAAAGATATGGGCTAAACGGCGGCGTTGAAGCATACCAAAACTTCGATTGGTGGCATTTGAACATTGGCTTTACGGTTATTAAAGTTTTTGTGACAGTTTGCTTTAGATGGCGTGTATTTGGGTGTGGATATAATCGAAGAGATAAAAGCGACATCTACTACTAAATGAAATTTGGGAGTAGTACATTGACAATTGAATAATGACGATTGGCGTAGTATAATCATTACATCATATACGAAAGAGAGGGCTTTTACATGGAGGACGTAGAATTGCTTGCTATGCTGCAGGGATTATCGGAGAAATTCGACACGATGATTGATCTATTGAGAAAGATTGAGTCAAACACTTCCTCAACGGATTCAAACACTGGGGACATTTATTATGTAAAATCTGAGTTGGAAGATGTAAATACGAATCTTAGAAAAGCAATTAATAAGTTGGATTAATAAGCTTATGGATTACAAGAAAGCGTATGAAAAAGCCATAGAACATCTGATTTCAGAGGAAGGCTGTCCGAATCCACTACCCGGGGATCGAAAAACGGATGCTGCCTGCATGAAATGCCTTACGGCTGATCATGACACCTATGAGCAGAAGAAGGCTTGTTGGAAAAATTTATTTGAAACTGAATAGTGTAACGAGAAACCAAGTGCCGGTCGAAGTACTTGGTTTTTTGTTACTCAAAATTGAAAGGGGGGAATGCCTGTGGACGAAAAGGAAGTATTCGAGATCTGCAACCAAGTAGACAGCTTTATCGCTGCGGAACTGACAGAATCCATCGTAAAGAGAACTTCGTATGATATGCTGGAGGCGCACCACGGCATTCTTCCAATCAGCAGGAATTGTTTTTACCGGAAGCGCCGGATTGCGCAGCGGATCATGAAGCAAAGGATGGGGCGAATTGAAGAGGAACAGAATGGGCAGTTAGTGATGATTTTTCCTTGAATATTATGATGTGAGAATGGCATAAATATATAGTGACTTATATTTGCCGTAATTCTTTTACGGAATGTGTTGAAAAAAAGGATTTGGTGCTATATAATCAATGTCGGAGGGAAAATTAAAATGTTAAAAAAGTTTGAGGTTAGTAATGTCAAGAATTTTAAAGGCAAATTTGTATTAGATTTGTCTGATATCCATGATTATCAGTTCAATATGCAATGCGTCAAGGATGGGTTGGTCAAGGATGCGATTATGTATGGACGGAATTCTGTTGGAAAATCAAATTTCGGAATGGCATTATTTGATATTGTATATACATTAACGGACTTAGAGTGTGGATTCTACTTAAAAAAATCAGAGAATTCTTTTATTAATGCTGATAACAAATCATGTGATAGTGGAGAGTTTTCATATTATTTTCAATTTGATAATAGGACTATTTGCTTTAAGTACAAAAAGAAAAGTATTTCAGATATTGTAGATGAGAAATTGATCATAGATGATGAATTGATATATTCAATAGGAGAAACAGGAGAAGATTTATCAAATCTCTCAAAAATAGGTGTTGAAAATATTTCTTTAGAGTTCTATGATAGCTCAATTTCCTTTTTTAGATATCTAGTAAAGAATTCATATTTGCCAGATGATTCTTTGGTGAAGAAAATGTATAGATTCATCATGGGGATGCAATGGGTACGCAGCTTTGAAAATAATCAATTGATTCCAATTAGAGACGCGGGAAGTGTTGCTACATTCTTGGTAAAAAATGATTTGTTAGAGGATTACTCTAACTTTATGAGAGAATTTGGAATTCCGAATAGGCTGAGAGTCGAGGAAAGACCAGATGGGCGGAAAAGTTTATTTGACGTTCATGACAATAAAAATATCGATTGGTTTTCAACTGCATCCAGCGGAACACTTTCACTTACGTCTTTATACTATGCAATTAATAGCTCTAAAGATATTTCATTTTTGTGGCTAGATGAATTTGATGCATTTTATCACTTTGAGTTATCAGAGAAAGTTATGAATTATTTATCTAAGAGCAAAGAGTTTCAGGTTATTTGCGCATCTCATAACACAGGAATTCTATCTAATAGAATATTAAGACCAGATTGCTATTTTATTCTTAATAGAGAGAGATTGACATCTCTTCCGAATGCGACGACAAGAGAGCTGAGAGAGGGCCATAACCTCGAAAAGCTGTATCAGGGAGGAGAGTTTGATCCTATATCATGAACAATACAAATGTCTTAATTGTTACAGAGGGACCTGATGATAAAAAAATAATACGTCAAATGTTGAGGGCGTATAGAATAGCTGATCAACATCATATTTTTGTGTTTGAGACAAATATATATTGTTTATATGATGCGATGGAAAAGGAATCCGATGGAGATTGGGAAGAAATGGATCTCCCATTACTTCTTAAGTCATATGCGACAAATGAGGATGAAAAAGAAATGTTAAAGCAACATTTTTCAGAAATAATATTGGCTTTTGATTATGATCCTCAGCATCCGACGTATTCTCTGGATAAGATTGAGAAAATGTATACTTATTTTTCTAATGCATCTGAGAAGGGAAAACTGTACATTAATTATCCAATGGTTGAAGCCGCATATCATTTTAAGGATTTTCCTAATGATGAGAGTTATAAAAGCCGCATTGTATTAAGAGAACAATTAGAAAATCATGAGTATAAAAGCATAGTTGATATGGATTCAAAACATCTGCAGAGGATTCTTGATTATTCTAATGAAGGAGTAATAAAGAATTCTATTGAGATGAATTTGAAAAAGGCGTTATATGTATATTCTGGCCAGTATAAACGAGTTGATCACCAAACATATTCGTTACTTGATTTTAAAAAAATACTGAAAAAACAAGCAGAATTATATGAAACACAAGGATATGTATATGTATTGTTTACGGCAGCGTTTTATCTAATCGACTATGGAAGTTCACAATTTACATAAAAAGAGAGGCTTTGTCCTCTCTTTTTTCATGCCCTAAATTGGTACAAATCCACTGAAACACTGCTTTATAATTATGGTATGAGGTTAGAAATATACCATTTGGCAGAGAGGAAGTGATTGTGTGGCAAACCTAAGAGGCAAGATGAAGAAACTACAGACGGCAATTATAAAGCGAGGCATGGTTGTAAAGATAAATCAGAATCAGTTCTACTCAGAGGATCAGAACCGCATGATCACGTCCTACCGCATCATTACGCCTGTAGAGTGCTATAACCAAGGTAAGAAAGAATGGAAGACAAAGGACTATGAGGTACTGAAGACTTGCTCAATGGTGGAGGTAATCTATTGTCTGTTAGATATCTATAAGGCGGTGAGCGGATGATGAAATGTAGAGAATGTGGGAAGATGCTGCCGCAGGAGCAGAGAATAGATATTTGTCTCGACTGCTCCAGGAAGAATATGCAGAAACTGTTTCGTGACGATCCGGAGCTGAAAGATGCATTTAAAAAGACAATAGAGGAATTAAGAAAGCCGGAGAATGTAAGGAAGATGGTAGATGGCGCTTGCCGTGTGGTAAATGCAATTAACGAAATGCGAGATGGGCGGTGATGGGATGAAGAAAGAACTCACGCCGAAACAGAAAGCGTTTGCAGACGAGTATATAAAGAATGGCGGGAATGGAACGGATGCCGCAAGAAAGGCAAAATATAAATGCCCTGAGCAGCAAGCAAAAGAGAACCTACGGAAACCACTGATTTCAGAGTATATAGCATCGCAGATGGAACGCATCGAAAAGGAGCAGCACCGCGACATTATGAGCCTTGCCGACATCCAGGAGCGTAGAAGTAAGATCGCCAAAGGCGAGGTCGTAGACGGCTTGGGATTCGCTCCGGATTTCTCCGATCAGCTTAAGGCTATGGATGGCTTGGAAAAGGCACTGACCATAGCAGAAAAGCAGAAGATCGAGCGCGAGGAAAAGGAAAAGCGCGAGAAAGCACCACTCTGGACCGTACCGATCACGGACATTACCTCCGACTTCGTAGAGATCTACCGGACGGTGCATGAAGCGTTTGCCGGCGAGATAGATGTGCATGAGATCGTGTCTAAGGGAGGCCGAGGATCCATTAAGTCGAACTTCTGGGGAGACTTGGCGTATGAAACAATCCGTCAGGACCCGCAGGCACATATTGTATATACCAGACGCTATAAGGTTGACCTGCGTGGATCCGTATACAATCAGTTCATGAAAACGGTGATCCGTTACAACGATGTTGATAATTGGGATTTCAAACAGTCGCCGATGTGCGCAGTATATAAGCCAACCGGACAGATGGTTATGTTTGTGGGAGCGGATAAGCCTATTTCGCTTAAATCGTTCAACGTGCCGTTTGGATATGTAAAGCTGCTGATTCATGAAGAGTGTGACGAAATGGCAGGCGTGGAGCAGATGGATAATATCGAGGATACATTCCTTAGATCCGATACGCCCGCACTTGATATCAAGATATTCAATCCACCGAAGTCAAAGAATAACTTTATGAATCAGTATGTGGAAGAGTGTCGGAATAAACCACAGACAAGAGTATGCCACAGTTATTACTATAATGTGCCGGTAAAATGGCTTGGTAAACGATTCTTCGAGCGTGCGGAATGGTTCAAGGTGCATAAGCCGTTGTACTACCGCAACAATTACCTGGGCGAAGTGACCGGAACCGGTGGTGGTATCTTCGATAATGTGGAGGAACGGACCATTACGGATGCAGAGATCGAGAATATGCCGTTCTTCTATTATGGATTGGACTTCGGCTTCGAGCATCCGCAGACGTTTGAGGTCGCGTGGTATGACGAGGACACCGACACGCTTTATTGTGTAACTGAGGTATTCGCCAAGCGATGCAAGAATAGCACGTTTGCACGCAGGCTCAAGAAATACATCGAGGAAGAGATCATATGCGATTCCGCGCGCCCAGACGCTATATCTGAGTTGCAGGATTGGGGATTCAATGCGATTGGCGCTAAAAAGCGGTGGGGATCCGGTAAAGGTAGAGACTATTGCTGGGAATGGTTGCAGCAGACAACGAAGATTGTTGTTGATCCGGACAGATGCCCGCACCTTGCACACGAGCTCACCACTTTGGAACATGAGCAGTTGGCAGACGGAAGTTTCTCGGATGCATATCCAAAGTTGGACGAGGACTGTGTGATGGCACTGATCTACGGATTGAACCGTGTAATCATGGAGAGCCGTCGCAACAATGGACTGTATGACGATGAGATAGATGAAGATGAGGAGGAAGAAGATGAAGAATACGAAGAGTAAGCATTATGTTCTTGTAGACAAGGAATCAAGAGAAGTGATTGCGTGTATTTCCAATAATGGCAAAGATGATATTCTGCGGAAGGATGTCGAATTGAAAGTATACGAAGACACAGAACCGGTATTTACCGAGACAAATCACGGAATATTGCTGAAAGATAATGCGTTTACTATGAGATTGTAGGTGGTGACATATGAACATATTCACACGAGTAAAGGAGTTTTTCATGAATTTATTCAAAACAAGCGCAGAGAAAGAATTTAATGTTGATATCATCGCATCGGATCTGATGGAAATGGCACAGATCGAGTGGCAGAACATCATCAAGGGCAGACCGTATTGGATGAGTAAGAATGTGCGCACGATAAACTTTGCAAAGTTCTTATGCTATTACACCAGCAAGAAGACATGCCTGGATCTCAATGTGACGATCGCCGGAAGTGACAGAGCGGATTATATCAATCAGTGTATTAAGGCGATGATCCAGAAGTCTATCCGCGATAAGGTGGAAGATGCGTGCGGTGCAGGCGGTATTATTCTTAAGCCAAACGGTACATACAATCCAGCCGGCGCGATTGATTATGTAATGCCTGGCAGCTTCGCGGTGACCGAGAAGAACAGCAACGGAGATATTCTCGGTGTGATCTTCATTGATAGGAAAATCAAGGGTGATGATTACTATACAAGATTGGAGTATCAGCACTTCACAACTTCGGTTGCAGATGATGGGGATAATGCCGGCAGAACATACACCATCGAGAACAAAGCATTCAAGTCGAAGGGAAGCGATAGCCTCGGCAGGAGCATCAAGTTGACAGAAGTGCCGGAATGGAAGAATATACCGGAATCAATCAATATCTCCAATGTTGAGAAGCCGTTATTCGGTTATTTCAAGATGCCGTACAACAATACAATCGATTATGCTTCGCCAGAGGGTGTGGCAGTATTCGCAAACTGCCTGGAGGAGCTGCGCAACCTTGATGTGGCATGGAGCAGGAAAGACGGCGAGGTCGATGATTCGCAGCATATCACATTCATCAATGAAAATGCACTGATGAAGCGCGATAAGAACACCGGAGATAAGAACAGAGTAGAATTGCCGCGGTTTGTTAAAGGTTTGAAGCATGGAGTGGATGCATCAAATACAATTGATGAGCATGTGCCTACAATGCTGACGGAGCAGAGAGTCGCAGATATCAATTCGATTCTCTCCATGATCTCCACCAAGGCAGGATTCTCTCAGGGACAGTTTGTGCTTGATCGCAAGACCGGTATCGCAACCGCCACAGAGATTGAGAGTGACGATAGCGAGACGGTAGAGACAATCACAGATATCCGGAATGCATTAAAGAGTGCCATCAAGGATCTCGTCTATGCTATGGACAAATATTGCGATGTGTTCTTTGATATGCCGAGCGGTTATGTCAATGCGCTGGACGAGGATGTAGCGGATGAGGATATATTCTATTTCAAGGATTTATTGGCTTCGTTTGAGCAGGACAGACAACGCGCATATCAGCTGATGGTGCAGGGCGTGTATAGCAAGCGTAAGTATCTCAAAGAGTATGAGGGATTCAACGATAAGGAAGTTGACGAGATGTTTGCGGAGCGCGATGCTGAGAATGCGAGCGACAACAAGGGTGGACTATTTAACGAGGAATAGGAGGAAAAGGACATGGCAGTATCAACTATGAACATTTTGATTATTTGTGTGACAATCGTAGCATTGGAGCTGATCAGTAAAGTAAGGAAGTGATTATATGCAGTATAACAGGACTGTGGGATGCGTGCAGATACATATAGATACCAAGCGCATTGACGAGAATATACGGAATGCACAGAAGTTACTTAATATGCAGGTGGCGGCGGATTGCGATCCATATGTTCCGTTTTTAAATGGAGCATTAGCGGGATCTGTAAATTATCCGGATGGAATATATGGAGGGGCGATAGAGTGGAACACTCCATATGCGCATTATCAGTACATGGGAATGGTATATGGTCCCAATATTCCGAAGTATGACGATGAAGGAAATCTGATTGGATTCTGGTCTCCGCCTGAAAAACATCCGGAAGGGAGACCATTACATTACAACCCAAGCGAAGAACATCCATTTGCAACAGATCATTGGTTTGAGCGGGCGAAAGATGTGCATGGTAAAGAGTGGATTGATTTGGTTAAGAGAGAGGTAGGCAAAGGATAGGTGCTGACACCGGATTATTTCTATGGTAAATCAGACAAGTTAATAGAGATGTACCAGGATCTTGAAGATTGGATACTACAGGATATCGCTTCGCGCCTTATGGCGGCAGGATCTTTGTCTGGTACCGCTGATCGTGAATTGTGGAAGCTCCAGCAGATGGGGTTACATCGGCAGGAGATTATAAAGCGCATTTCACAACTGACCGGCAAGAGCAGGAATGAAGTGCGCCGTCTATTAAGAGATAGCGTACTTACTTCATTTTCCGACGATGAGAGTGTATTGGAACGGTTGGCGAGCGTTCAGCCACCTCTTGAAAATAACGCAGTAATCGCGGCGATGAATGCCGAGATGATGAAGACGTTTGGAGAACTCAGCAACCTCACGAATACCACGATAGACCAATCACAGAGGGATCTGCTTAATCTGTTGAACGAGGTTGACTTCCGAGTGGCAAGCGGTTTGCAGTCTTATAGCAGCGCTATCTGCGAGGTGCTAGATCGGTATGCAGAGAATGGAATGCACGTGAACTATCCGACCGGATCTCGTAGATCCTTGGAAGCAGCAGTAAGATGCTGCATCGTTACTTCCATGAATCAGACCGCGGCGCAGGTCACGAATAAGTATATTGTTGAAGCTGAGGCGGAATATGTTCTGGTATCGGCGCATATGGGCGCAAGACACGATAAGAACAACCCAACCGGACTACAGTCGCATGACTATTGGCAGGGTAAGGTGTATAAGATACAAGGTTCTGATCCGGACGCACCGAACCTCTTGGAGTCCACCGGATATGACATCGATCTGCAGACCGGAGAAGGACACGTGGTAAATCCTCTTGGACTTCATGGGTATAACTGCCGGCATTCTCACAAGCCTTGGGATAAGTCCTTAAGAAATCCATATGTGGATGCGGATGGTAACCAAAAGATAGATATACATGAGAGTCAGAAACTATATGATCTGCATCAGAAGCAACGTGCGATGGAGCGCGCAATCCGTAAGACCAAGCGCCAGCTGATCATAAAGGAACAGGAGATGAAAGCGTTTCCAGATGATCCAAACATTCAGAGCGATTATGATAAGCTATCCGCAAGGTTGCGGATGCAGAATCGTAATTATGGTACATTCTGTGCGGAGAATCAATTGCGGCGGCAGTATGACCGCGTTAAGGTTGCCGGATTCAAGAGGAAGCAGGCGGCAACGGCGAATGGCAACACCAAGACTAAAACCGCAAGATCTACAGGTGTCAGCAAGAAAGTATACTATGATTCCAATAAAAGCTATAGGATTGATCTGCCCGAGACTCCAAGTGCGGTGAATGATGGATTAAGCAAAGCCGCCGCGGAAGTAGCGAAGTTGGGAAGCGATACCATGTGGGAGCATTGTAAACTTGTAAATTTAAAAACAGGTAAAATTGAGTTTTCTACAACGGATCAAGAATTTTCGCAGGTTGGTGGATTTTATAAGCACGTATTGGAAAATGAGGGCGAAACATATGCTTTTATACACAATCATAATACTGCCACGAAGCTTTCGCTTCCCGACTTGCAAATATTGGCGGGCGATGACAATATTAAGGTGATTGCAGCTGTAAGAAATGATGGTATAATATCATTGGTAGAAAGTAACGGAACGGTTACAAATGAGTATTTACCGATTTATTACGAGAAGCAAATAAACCAATATATCAAAGAACATGCGAAGGAATATGGAGCAGATATCAGCATAAAGGCAGAAGAATATGCGGTTGAGCTGGCTGCTCGTGAATTTGGAAAAGGAATGGTTATATATGGAAATCAACGGAATTGATGTAAATACAAAACTAAGGGATATTCCAAATCTTGGTATCCTTCTGGATTATCCTTTTGTGCGCGATGAAATGACATGGGGAGAATACTTAGAAGAAAAGGAGTACTATGGTAAACATTATAAAGAGCATTGGCTTGGAACCTATAAACCGTTATGGAAACAACGAGAAGAAAGAGCGTGATACTTTATAAGACAATGAAAGGAATCAAGGATGTAGTTCCTGCAATATAGAATTTTGGTACAAATGAAAGTCAAATCTGTTGTAATATAATAGTGCAGATGGCATTGACGTTTGCACTACTCCTCTTTTAATTAATGTGAAAAGAGCCTTGAAATATAGGCTCTTTTTGTATGCTCAAAATTGGTACAAATCTTTTATATTCCCATGATAAAATTATATTGACAAATGAAAAGCACCGGACGGAGCGTAGGAATCCGCCCGCTAACCTACAAGAGTTATAGGATGGTCGATGAGGCACGTCCTGTTTGTGGGCGTGTCTTTTCTTTGTGTCGGTATAGAGGGAGCAACTAATCAATTGGGAGCATTGCCGCAGGTTCGAATCCTGCAATGCCGATTGCCAGCTATGGATCAAATAGCAACTCATTCGCGCCGGGCTGACCGGATTAAAAACTTTTAAGAAAGAGAGGAACTTGTAAATGAATATTATCGACAAACTGAAATCTCTTGGTGTTGAGATCACACCAGAAATCGAGAAAGCATTTCCAGGGGAATTCGTATCGGATCTGGAAGTCCAGAAGAAAAACGATAAGATTGCAACCTTGGAAAATGACAAGAAAGAACTTGAAACGAAGCAGGAGAATCTTGAAAAGGAACTGCAGACTTTGAAAGACGCTGCTCTGGATTCTGATGCACTCAATCAGAAGATTGCTGACCTGACTGCAACACTTGAGAACGAGCGTAAGGAACGCAAGGAGAAAGACGAGATCACAAGGATTGACGGACTTGTGACAGATTTTTTCGCAGACAAGCACTTTGTCAACGCTATTACGGCGGATGCCATCAAGAAGCAGCTCGTTGAGACACTTAATTCTGATGAGTCGCGTGGCAAGAGTATTTCGGATCTGTTTGATGCTATCGTCAAGGATGAGAAGGGCAATTACAAACCGGATATCATCATCGATGATAAGACATTCAAGGCGCAGCAGAACCGTAGTCAGATTGTGGGTAACAATTTTGGACAGCCGGACGGAGCGCAGCTCTCTATGGCTGAACTCATGAAACTTAAGAACCAGAACCCAGATATGGATATCACACCATATCTGAGAAGAGGAAAGGAGAAATAGTAAATGGCATTATTTGATTTAGTTAATTTTAATGGCGAAGTATTTGATGCTGCGGTGCGCGAGACACCGAATCTTCATTTGAATGAGCTGCTCCACTGTGGCGCTATTGTAGAGCGCAGCGAGTATGCTCCGATGCTTCCGGATCAGAAGGGCGGCAACTTTATCACAACACTGATTAAGGCGCGCTTATCCGGAAAGACCGTGAATTACGACGGCAAAACAGACATCGATACTGAGGAACGTGGAAATTATTCTATGGGACGTATCGTTGTCGGACGCGCACAGGGATGGACTGAAAAGGATTTCGTATCGGATATCTCTGGGGATGACTATTCTGCCGCAGCTGGAGAGGTTGCAGAGTTTTGGGACGATGTAGACCAGGATACACTTCTCAGCACACTCAAAGGCGTGTTCTCTATGAACACCGGAGAAGGTAAGAACTTCGTAACGAAGCATACTTATGATATCTCTGCAAATGAGGATGGTACTTTTGGTGCCACAACGCTCAACACCGGTATGCAGGTGGCACTTGGAGACAAGAAAGCGAACTTCGCACTTGTTGTTATGCATTCTCGCACAGCTACCATTCTGGAGAATCTTAATCTCTTAGAGTACATGAAGTACACAGACGGCAACGGAATCGAAAGAAATCTTCCTCTGGCGACTTTAAATGGCAGAATCGTACTTGTAGACGATACCATGCCGACAAGACAGGTTGATGCCAAGTATGAGAAGTCTGCGGACACTACAGTACAGGAAGGAACGACCTACTACACTGTATCCGGCAAGGAGTATAAGGTTGTTGCTTCTCCGACCGGTAATCCGTCAGAGTCAAGCTACTACGAGAAAGTGTCTGATGCATACACAGAGTATACAACTTATGTTCTTGGAAACGGGGCAATCGAGTATACAAACTGTGGCGTAAAGGTTTCGTCCGAAATGGACCGTAATCCTTCAAAGAACGGTGGCGAGACGACTCTGTATTCAAGACAGAGAAAGGTCTTTGCTCCTTATGGTATCTCTTGGAAGAATACAAGTATTGTATCTCCGACTACCGAGGAACTTGAGGCTGGAACTAATTGGGAGATTGCTCATAACAATTCTTCTGATGCAAATGCTACCTATCCGATCAAGGCAATCAATATTATGCGAATCATTACCAGAGGGTAGTAGAAAGGGGATTCCAAGATGAAATACACCACGTATGACTTCTACAAAGAAAAATACTATGGGGATTCTATCGGGGAATCCCTTTTCCCAAAGTGGGAAGATCGCGCGGCAGATAAACTTGATCAGCTGACCTATGGACATATTGGCGATGCTGCCAAGGAAGAATTTGACGAGCAGATTCAGAAAGCTACATGCGCACTTGCTGATCTGCTCTATCAGATCGACTATAAGACAGTTCATGCGAATGATCCCAAGAACGGCAACGTTAAGTCGATGTCCTCCGGCGGTCAGTCTATCAGCTTTGGAAGCAACGAGACACTTGTTGATAAGGTGCTGGGGGACAAGACGGCGCAGAACCGGCTGTGTTACGACACGGTGTGCGAGTATCTGTCCGGCACCGGATTGCTTTATGCGGGGGTGGAGTGATGTTTATTAAGCGTTTGTTTTGCAAGCATAAGATGATGCCTTATGCGTATAGCGATGTCCGCACACACGGCAACCATTACACAAGACGGCATATCTGGAAGTGCACGAAAGGCAAGGAGTGTGGATGATGGGATTCGGATTGTTTTACAACGATACAGTAACACTGTTCAATCGCTTCTGTGATCCGGACACCGATAAGGAGCGATATTATCCTACGCTTTTAGAGTGCGTGAACCTGGTAGAGACCAAGGGCGCAAATGTTTCTAAGAGTGGAATGGATAGCGCAGACGCGGCAAAGCTTTTCGTTGATTTTGCCGACCTTAGTAAATTGGGAAAGCGTTACATGGATCCTAAAGCATGGGATGCGATACCGGAGGAAGAGAAGCTGAACTGCATCACGTTTCATCCGGCAGAGGATTTCTTCATCAAAGGAGATCAGACCTCGTTAGAATTGCCGGAATCAAGCGGCTACGAATGGGCGCGTGACAATATGGATGCGGTATACAAGGTTACCACAGTGGACAAGTATGAGGACATCATGCCTCATTTTGAAGTAGGAGGTGTGTGATGGAAGAAGTAGGGCATTTGACCGTGGGGGACGCGGAAAACGCGGCGGGCGCAGTGCTTGCGCTAGTGTTGCAGTATCCGGGTTTTCCCAAGACTTTTAAAGCGAACAACAAAACTGTGCGATGGAATACCACATCTGATGATTCAACATCGATCGGCATTTTCCCATTACAGGGCGCACGGTACATCAAGAAGTATGTAAGCGGAAACTACACCGCGCAGTTTCCGTATCAGATCATTTTCCGGAGCTCCCCAACCACAAACAAGACGTCTATCGATGCACAGACTGTGCTGGATAAGCTTGCAGAGTGGATGGAAGGCGCAGGCGTGGAGTTCAAGGATGTTCACATGCAGCTGGAAGCTATCAGCCGTACATCGGTTGTGTGTCCGGTGTATCAGGACACAAAGCAGGTCGGCTACGGCGTGAGCATGCAACTTAAGTATTTTTACAAGAAATAGGAGGAAGAAATATGGCATTAGATCGTACCAACATGGTGTCATTACTTGACATCGGAACATTGTTAGAATCCGCAGAAGATCTTGCCGAGATGGGCGATGGCTTTACGGAACTTACCGAAGATTGGGGACCGAATACGGATTCCAAGCAGTATGTAAATATGAAAAATGCATCAAACACAGTAAAAGGCTATGCACTTTCTATGAATCCGTCAAGAGATTGTTTGTCAGATAAAATGCAGACCTGCATTGACACTCTGTTTAAGGAATTCCCAACCGGAGAAAAGTGCAACTCATATTATTACCGATTCCGCAAGTCGGACATCAAGAACGGAACCGGAGATTGCATCCGTATTCCAGTTACGGTATGCCCTTCGAGCACAGGAGGAGCCGGCGGCGATACCCTTACATCATCTATTCAGATTAATGGAAATGGAGAAGTCGAACTTGGAACAATCACTATTGGTTCTGATGGCTCGTTTACATGGAAGGCAAAGACTACCGCAAGTGCAAACGTGAAGGAATAGGTGTTAATCAACAATTAGCATATTCGGGACGCGTACCTCTCTTTCGCGCCCCGAATTAAGAGAGGATGGTAATTATGGCAGATATTAGAACAATTACATTTGATGATGGAATCAAGACGATCGAGGTCAATAACCTCGAAGGAGAATTGATCACAGTGCTTCGTATCAACACCGCGGATGCTGCTACGGCAACGCGTTTTGTTGAGCTCGTGCACAATCTTGAAGAGGTGGTAAACCTCGGCGAGGATGATGTTAATTCTTATAGAGAAAAATACAAGGAATACGAGGGAGAGGAGTTCGACAAGCTTCCCGATGAAGTGCGGATGGATATCATCGTAGATGCCTCCAAGATGCGTATCGGTATCATTGAGGGAATGATCCGCGAGATTGATACTCTGTTTGGCAAAGACACGATCCGTAACGTGTTCCGTCAGAGCTATGAGATGCACGAGGATTTTGTTCCAGACGAAGATGCCCTTATTGATTTTGTGAATGCAGTAATTCCCGTGATGAGTGATCTCTTCCAGACACGAAATGAAGCAATCCGCAAGAAGTATTCACCGAATCGCGCGGCACGCAGACATAACAACAAGTACAAGGGTAAGAACAGGAACGTAAAGCATGAATAATATTCTCATCGATGAGCTGCCGACGGAGTGGCGCGGGTATCAAGTGAATACGGATTATACGATCGGCATTCAGATGCTGCAGGCGAAGTACGATCGGGAGCTTACCGACTATGAGAAAAGTGATATGTTCGTGTGGCTCATGTTCGCCGACGAGGATGAAAACGGAGAAGAGTATCTTCGCGATCATCCTCAGGGGGCTGAGCTTTCCGAGTGTGTAGAGTGGTTTCTCTCCGGCTGGTTTCACGATAATCCGGATCCGGACGGCGACAAGATGCGAACGGTCGATTATGACGTGGATCAGTGGCGCATCTATGCAGATTTCCGGCAGATCTACGGAATCGACCTCGCTGCGGGTCAATCCATGCATTGGTGGATGTTTTGCGGACTGCTTTGGAATATGCCGTACAAGTTATCAAGCTTCTTACAGGTTGTTGGTAAGCGACAAGAGAAACCGACAAAAGGATCAACGCCCGAGTATCGAGAAGCACTCAAGAAGGCACAGAAGATGTATGCGCTGGATCAGCCGGAGCAGAAGAAAGAGTACACCAAGGAAGAGACGGAGAGAATTGATGATTATGACCGCATGATGGCGGAAATACGCGGCAGGAAGTAGGTGAGTAGATGGCAAAAGCGGACGGATCTATTCTGGTTGACACTAATATTGAAACAAAGAAAGCAAAGCAACAATTACTGAGCTTAGAAAATAGATTGTCAAAATTCGCAAAAAAGGCATCTGCAATAACTGATGAGATGCGAAAAATGGAGTCTGCAAAGCTTCCTACGGATGAATTTGCAGCGGTGCAAAAGCAGATAGATGACACAACGAAAAAAATCAATGCGCTTAATGACCGTATGGAAAAATTTGTAGCCATTGGTGGAAAAACAGATAGCCGTGCTTTTAAATCGATGCAGTATGATTTAGATCAGTTAACTAAGACTCTCGAATCTGCGAAAGGTGAAGCTCAATATTATTTGGATTCGGGAACTGCGTACAAGGGTGTTGATGAGATTAAGGATTCTCCAGATTATCAGAAAAAGGCGGAGCAACTGTCGGAAATCAATGCACAGATGGAAGTTACGGCTCAGAAGATAGCCAACTTATCCGCAAATGAGAAAGAAGCAGCTGCAAGCGCAGATAATTTGGCGGCAAAAGGTCAATCGACCGCAAGTAGTGTAGAGGAGATGGTGGAAGAAGAGGAACGTGTTAAACAAGAAGCTGATCAGGCAGACAAATCTACGCGAAATTGGTTAGATTCTTTTAAATCAAAAGCAAAGACTACAGGCGAGAAGGTATCTGGTTTAGCTTCAAAACTGAAATCCGCAGTTGGCGCATTCAAAAGTTTCCATTTTCATGGCAAGAAGGGAAGCAGCATGCTCGGCACCTTTGGTTCACGTTTGAAGGGAATTGCCCTCTCAATGTTCGTGTTCAATTGGATTACGAAAGGCTGGAACGCCATGATTTCCGCCATCAGAGATGGCACACAGAATATAGCGAAGTATTCGACGGATGTAAATGCGAAAATGTCGCAGCTGACGAGCGCAGTCGCAACACTCAAGAACGCATTTGCGACAATGGCCGCGCCGATCATAAGCGCGGTCGCACCAGCAATCACGCAGTTTATCAATATGATTACGGCGGCAATCAACAAGATTAATCAGTTTATATCTGCGCTTACCGGCAAGGGGACGTGGATCAAGGCTACAAAGCAAGTAAAGAACTATGCGAGTGGCGTTGACAGTGCGGCAAAATCTGCGAAGAAGCTAAATGGACAATTGCAGTCTTTCAACGAATTGAATGTTATATCGTCAAATTCTGACTCCGGCAGTGGCGGTGGCGGATCTGGTGAATCTGTTGGGGACATGTTCTCGACCGAAAAGATTGATCCCAAGATCGCAAGTCTGGCAGATAAGATCAAGGAAGTCTTAAAGGCGGATGATTGGTCAAGCATTGGCGAAATGATTGGCACAAAGGTCAACGGAGCATTAAAGAACATCAATTGGGACAATATCCAGAGTGGGGCGAAGCATTTTGCAAGTGGTATAGCAACATTGCTTAACGGATTCTTAGCGGAAACGGATTGGAATCTCGTGGGTGGAACTATCGCGGAAGGTGTTAACACCGCAGTTAAGTTTGCGCAGACCTTTGTACATAAATTCAATTGGAAGTCTTTCGGAAAATCAGTTGGTGACGCACTAACCGGATTTATCAACAAATTCGATTGGAGCGGCATGGGAGATACGCTTGGAACGTTTGTTGCAGGCCTGTTCGATACTCTTAGCGGAATTTTCTATAACACGGATTGGAAAAGCCTTGGCAATGGCATTGTCGATGGAATAGCAAGCTTTTTCAAAGGAATTAAGTGGTCGAGCATCAGTAAGGCAATTAGTGGCGCTTTCCACTCCCTTGCTCAATTTTTAATCGGGGTAATCGAGAAAATCGACTGGAAGAAAACCCTTGAATACATCGGTACATCGATTGCAGATTTTTTCAAGGGGATCGATTGGAAAACAATCGCTTCGGATATCGGCGAACTTCTTGGAACAGCTCTCAAATCAGCACTTGATTTAGCAACGGCAATAGGCGAACTGGTTTCTGATGCAGCAGACGCTGCAAAAGAATACTTCCAAGAGAAGATTGAAGAGTGTGGCGGAAATATTGTTGAAGGCATTTTGAAGGGCATTGTAGATGCTGTTGTAAATATTGGTACATGGATTAAGGACAACATTCTTACGCCTTTTATCAATGGATTTAAAGAGGCTTTTGGAATCCATTCACCGGCGAAGAAGATGAAGCCGATCGGAAAGAATATCTTTCTCGGAATCATTGAAGGCTGGAAAGAAAAGTTAAAAAATTTCAATTTTAAGAATCTGGCTAAGAATACTATGAATCTGATCAAGAAAGGCTTCAATGCTGCCAAGACCACATTAAATGTGGCAATATCTCTGATCAAGCAAGGATGGACGACACTCGCTGATTTTGTGGGAAATATCGGTAAGAAGGCATTCGGACTTGCCAAGGATGGCTGGACAACCGTATCCAAATTTGTAGGAGACATTGGAAAGAAATCTTTTGCTTTGGCGAAGAATGGCTGGACAACAGTGTCTAAATTTGTGGGAGATATTGGTAAAAAGAAGTTTGCGCTTGCCAAGGATGGTTGGACGACGTTGTCAAAATACGTTGGAAAGCTGGACAAGATTGGCGTGAAGTTGTTTAAGGACGGATGGAAGTCTCTGAATAGTTTTGTCGGCACCACAGTTAAAGTTGGTATTCAGCTTATCAAGGATGGATGGAACAGTTTCAAAGATTGGCTTGGCATTGGCGGCAGTAGCGGTGTTAAAGCCACCAAGAAAGCGGACGGCGGTATCTATTCTGGTGGCGTGTGGCATGATATCGCACATTATGCAGTCGGTACCCAGGATGCACCGACCGGTCAGATTTTCCTGGCGAGAGAAGCTGGACCCGAACTTGTGGGAACGATCGGCAATCATACATCGGTCATGAACAATGACCAGATCGTAGCGTCTGTCAGTGATGGAGTAGCGCGTGCGGTTCGCGCTGTAATTGGTACAAAAGGAACGCCGGTTAATGTTACATTTAAAGTAGAGGGAGATCCGAACGGAATTTTCCATGTGACGCAGCAGAAAGCAAACGAATATTTTCATTCAACCGGAAAGCCGGCATTTGAATTTTAAGGAGGTGGACGAGAAATGGCATATGGCGGATATCTGATCAAGGTCGGGGATTATAAAGTCCCTTTTGAATACATAACCGCAAGCACATTTCAGTCCCCTCTTCTTGGGCAGGACTTAAATTCGTACAACGATGACAATGGCGAGTTACACCGAGACGCACTTAAGAATCAGGTACTTAAGGCAGAGTGGCAGGTTCCAGGACTGACCGAGAAGAAGTTCGATGCATTTATGTCGAAAATCAACGCACAGTATGTCGGACAACGGCGTGAGAAAAAGGCGCTTGTTACTGCTTGGTGCTCAGAGATTATGAAGTATGTAACAATGTACTGTTATGTTCCGGATGTTACGACAATCGTCGGCTATGCGGATGAGCATACGATCGAGTACGACGGCTGGCGGCTCGCTTTTATTGGATACGGAGCTGAAATTCTATGATAAATGGAAAGAATAAGGAACTCTATTACGAGAGTTCGATTCATAAGCAACTTAATATAGAAATAGTCGGTACCAAGGCAGTAATCGACAACTCCATGAGGGAGCGTGACACGTTCACGATGACAGAGACGCTCAATGACGGATCCGAGTTGAAATTCGGATCCTGCTTGCCGAATCAGATCTCATTCACTGCTCATGATGTTCCTGCCGGCATTATCGGGAAAAAGCTTCGTCCTTTGGAAACGTTGGAAGGGAACGAGGATGATCCGTTTACATACGGAGAGTATAAGATCTATTCTGACACGCCGACTGCAGACCGCACCAAGCGACAGATCGTGGCGTATGATGCGATGTACGACATCCTCAATGCTGACGTTAAGGCTTGGTATGATGGCTTATCATTTCCGCTGACGCTTAAGGCGTTCCGTGATAGCTTTTTCGCACATCTCGGGATTGTACAGGCCGACACGAGCCTTGTCAATGATGGCATGACCGTCAACAAGACGCTGACCACATCATCATCCTATGATTCTGCGGTGACAGCAGAAGCTTCAGTTAGTGGAAAGACAATTATTGAAGCAATCTGCGAGATCAATGGTGCTTTTGGTAACATCAACCGTGACGGCAAGTTCGATTATGTAATCCTACCGGATATCATCAGTGCTGTGTATCCCGCAGAAGATCTGTATCCGCGTAATGATTTGTTCCCGGCAGATTCCAATACCGAGTCCATGAGCGGTCATTACATCACGTTTGACTATGAAGATTTCCAAAGCAAGGCAATCACGCAGCTTGAAATCCGCGCTAGCGACAATACCGCTGGAGCGATTGTTGGTACTGCCGGCAATAACTATGTGATATCCGGTAACTTTCTTGTATCGGACAAGACCGGATCAGAGTTGGAGCAGATCGCGAACAACGTACTTCCGATCATGAAGCAGGCGGCATATACGCCACTGAAATCATGTACTTGCGTCGGCAATCCGTGTTTGGAACTTGGTGATCCGATCCGATTCAATACAACGCGTGAGATCGTAGAGACATACATCTTGCAGCGGACGCTGACCGGAGTACAAAGCAAGCGTGATTCGATTGCGGCACAGGGTACAGAAAAGCACTCTGCAAAGGTTAATTCTATCAGAGATACGATTGATAATGTACAAAGACGCACGAATCGCCTAGAACGAACTGCAGACCATACATTGTCTGAAATAAGCGACTTGGACGAAAGGACAAATTCACGATTTGAGCAGACAGCAGATACGATTCAAACCGAAGTTATAAATCGGCAAAAAGCTGATACCGAAATGTCCACAAGGATTTCACAGACCGCGCATAGCATAGGCATTACCGCGACAGGCGGGGAAAAGACGGTTGGAATTGTAATTCAGTTGTATGACGAGAATGGAAACATCATAGATACGTCTAGCGATAATGCAAACATTCAAATTACAGGTGTGGTCACATTTAATGATTTGGCACAATCGGGTTCGACTACGATAAATGGCGATAATATCACAACCGGAACGATTCGAGGAACAAATAGTGAATTTACAAATGTGAAGTTTTTGGAAAAAGTATACTACAGATACAAATGGGGCGGACAGCTATATGATTATCCGATATTTAGCGTTGACCAATTAGGAATCCTTGATTTTTGCGGAGATGATATGCATACAAATTATCACGGATCGGTGCTGTTCAATGATAGGTTTGGAAGAGTATACATAGGGTCAGCAGACCAAGCACACAGAGTCGCTTGCATTGGAGACATACCAAACACGTCTGGATTTATAACAGGAATTCGCGTAAATGCAAGTGGTCAATCTGGAACTAGCGGATATACAAAAAACTACTTTTTGAGAGTGAATAGCAGTGGAACATATTCTTCGGTATCTGCAAGCCAAATACATGTATCAGATAGAAGGCTAAAAACAGATATAACAGAAGCACAAGATATTTCTTCTGTTTATATGAGATTCGTTCCGGTGCACTTTCGCTATAAGGAAGACGTGGATGGTGTAGATGCACATTGGCACTATGGCTTTATTGCACAGGATGTTAAGCAGGCTTTTATAGATTCTGGCATTGATAGTGATAATGAAGCACTTGTCGGACTCGATGTTGAAGATGACACATGGCTTCTTGACAAGGACGAACTTCATGCTATGCATGTGCAGATGATTCAGAAGCAGCAAAAGGAAATCAGGCAGCTTAAGTTCGACAACTTCTCGTTAAGAGGCGAGGTTGATATATTAAAACAAAGATTAGGAATAATGGAGGAAATGTTAAATGTTATCTATTCAAAAATCAACTAACGTAAACGGAACTTCTAGTGTAGACGGAAATCAGTACGCGTATTTTAATGCGCAGATCCCAGACAATGGAAATATCAGTGTAAACTATTCGATTCAGAATCGAGAAATCTACGCCGCGAACAAAGAGACGTTTGACACTGACTATGATGAATTCCGAAAAAAGGTAGATGATATTGCGTCTGCGAAATAGGAGGTAGCCTATGCAGAAGATTTATAGCCGTATAGATTGGAAAAACTTTCCAAGCGAAGAAACGGCGGTAAATGAAACAAACCTCAACAGAATGGATTCTGGCTTAGATGCGATTGATGATCGTGTCGTCGCTATGGATGCAACCAAGTTTGATGTGATTACAGCCAATTCATTGATTAAGGATTGGGAAATTGATGAAAAGACCGGAATAATCACAATAACAAAGTTGAGCGGAGAAAAGATTCTGTTTGACCTTAACATCGAAAAGATTCCGGTATCATTCGCTTTATCCGATGATGGTATTCTGACCATGACAACCGATGATGGCACGAAGTTCACGGCTAATATCGGTGCAATGATTCCGATTCTTACGTTTGAGGATTCGGACGAAATCGCGGTATCGGTAAGCGGAGAGGGTGTCAATAAGACTTATTCATTCTCGATTAAAAACGGTTCGATTACCGAGGATAAATTGAGACCAGACTATTTAGCGGATATTAAGGTTGAATCAGCAAAAGCAGAAAAGGCAGCGGAGGCTTCGGGGAACAGTAGCGATAATTCTGCATCAAGTGCAGATATGGCAAAGAATTATGCCACAAAAGCGAAAACATATGCCGATACGATCAGGGGAATAGCAGAAGTCGGCATTGCAACAACGGAAAAGGTTGGACTTGTACGCCCTGATGGGGATAGTATAGTTGTCGATGCAGATGGAACCATACACAGTTTCACGCAGCTGACCAATAGCAATGCTATAGGTGAAAAAGGTACATATGCATTAGACGCGACGGAAAAGAACCCATTAGTAAAAGGAAGTTTAGCATCTGATATTAAATCAATGCAGGAAGCAAATAAGATTTTTGACGATGTAGTGGTATGTGAAGAGGTTGAAGGAGATGATGATAAGCTTTTGGACAGCCTTATGGAGCAATTGTTGGTGCAGAACATTGCGATAACATCAGATTCAAATCAAACTTTAAAATTTATGTATGGTGATAATCTGATTGGGAGTATTGCCTTGCAGGGACTAGTCCTCAACACGGTTCCGTGTACTAAGTTATCATTGGATAAAAAGGAAGAGAAACTAAGCGCATTCAGTTTAAACAACTTGATATTAGTGCCAAGCGTTGAACCTGTTGATTGTACAGAACCTGTAAAATGGTACAGTAGCAACGAAAGAATAGCTATTGTTTCAAATGGTGTTGTGGAGAGAATAACAAAAAAAACAGCTGATTGTATCATATATGCAAAGTGTGGTAATCATACAGTGCAATGTAATGTTCGTTATATTCTTCCGAGTTTTTCTTTTCGGATTGGTATTAGAACAGACGAAGCTGGTGTGCTGGTAGATGATTCTCAAAAAATGAGAATTACATCAAATGAGGCACTAGAGCTACCTAAGGGAACAAAGATAGCATTTTCTAATGCTGCAAAATATAATTGGAAGTTGACATATTATGATCTTTCAGGAAATTATTTAAAAGACTTAACAGCGGAAAATAATAAGTGGCATACGGAATCAAGCGTTATATTAGAGGATGACTATATGATCGCTATAACTATGAAGGAACAGAATTATAAGGTATTTACAGAGGACACAATTTTAACTGCCCAAAATACAATTACATTGATTGCGCCATAAGGGGGATTATAGAATGAGCATTGCATTAAAAACAAGAGATGGGCGATATATTACACAGCCAATATCTCATCCGGCCACAGATGAACAGGTGACAAATGCCATAAAGAATTATTTTGATGAAAATGGTGTGTCAACATATTATGATGTTACAGACTTACGGACACAGATATACGGTGAAAGTGCAGGTGATTTGCCGGATTTGATTTGGACAATTGGACAAATCGATGGTAAGAGTGGTGAACTGATTAGCGACGATAAATCAATGCGTATACGATGTCAAAAAATAACAACAAATGTGAATACCATAATCACTTTTAAAAACACTTCAAAATATTTTCATAGAGTATTTGTGTATGATGTTCAGGGAACTTATTTGCCAGATGAATCAGATCCGGATGGCTGGATGACAGCATCAACATTTACTATTGCAAGGGATAGAATATTCTGCATATTAGTCAGAGAGCAAAATTACACTGTATGGAATGATGATAAAATTGCAGTGTTTTCTTCATGTGTGAAAGCAGAGCCTAATCCAGTGATTGGATTATTAAAGTCGATATCTAACTTGGAAAATTATATAAATGATATTCCACGATTGGAAAAGGAAATTCGTTCTAACAAAAATTCAATATCTGGGTTGATATCAACTGTTGGTAGTATGGAAATGAACACAAATATTTTGTTCAATTATGACACAGAGTTCTTTGGACAGTTTGAAAGAGGAGAGATATCCTGGGAAAATGGAGAGGAGATAAACGATGGAAGCCTGATCTTTACAAGAAGTACGGAATGTAAAAAGGTGAAAAAGGATGGAATGGTATTTGTTGCAAACATTCCATCTACAGCATTGCATAGTTATTATTCGTACTCGTACGACGATAAGACAGAAAAATATACTTGGTTGAAAGCGAGTAATTGGTATACGTCTGATGCAGCGTTTAAGCCAGAGAAAGATGTTTACTACAGATGCCTTGTATATGAACCGGAAAACATATCTCCAAATGATGTGAGCATAGCTCTATGTGATGATCAGATTACGAATTTGCTGGACCAGATTGCTGCACAATATAAAAATGAAGCAGATGCGAATTTGTTGAACGTGCAGCTTTCAGCAGAGGAAAATACAGAATTGAAGACAACCATTGCGTCTATAAAGAATGCTGGGGATTCAAATACGGCACTTATTGCGTTTCAGACAGATTTGCATATTACATGCGGAAAAAGTGAGGACTATTTGCAACAAAATAGTTTGAAAATACAGAAATATTTGAGCAGATATAATTCTGTAAGTGAAGAGTGCAAGGTGGATATGCTTGTTTTTGGAGGAGACTATCTGAACAATAGCAAAGATACGGATAAAGAGACTGCTTCAGCATCATTGAAGTATCTGGGATCACTGATCGAAAGAACAAGAGCGGATGCGCCTAGGTTTGTCATAAAAGGAAATCACGATGATAACACGATGTATCTTGATGTGAAAAATGGAGTGGTAAACGATGAGGAGCGATTTGCAATCTTATCAGATATTGATCAGGATAAAACTCAAAGGGACGCAGATAATATTCAGAAAACATATGGATATTATGATATACCGAATAAAAAGATCCGTGTATTTATGTTGAATACGATAGATATTCCGCAAGTTTTAGATGAAGATAATAATAGTATAAACTATGCAGGGCAACACATTACAGGATTCGGCCAGTCACAATTACAATTTGTTGCGGATCATTTGAAGTTTCAGGAAGCTGGTTGGCAAGTGATTTTATTTTCACATCACCCAATCAGCAATGATCTGTTTGAATATGAATTTGCGAATAATCAGAGAGCCGGAGTAACTCCGGAACATGGCGGAGATTCGATGGTAGAAATTTTAAATGCTTTCAAGGAATGTGCCGCAGGAACCTGTGAATGTACTACCAAAGATTTTGAGAGTAGTGTTAGTTATGATTTTACTGGCAACAAGAGTAATATCATCATCGCAAATGTACATGGACATATCCATTCTTCAGGTGTTAACAAATTTGGAAATGATATATATGCGGTCAGTACGCGTGCTATATTTGGGCATCCGTCGTATGCAAATTGGATTAATGATTGTGCAATCTATCTGGTAATCAATCGAAAGGAAAGAAAACTGTATTGCATATCTGATGGATATGGAGAAGACATTGAATTGGAATATTAAGTAGCAAGCTTAAGGGACATCTTCGGATGTCCTTTTATGTTGGTGAAAATTGGTACAAATAGTATGCGAATACGGATTATACTTTACTCATAAAGATGAAGGAGAGCATCGTATGATTGAATTCTTAAGGGACAACTGGCAGTTACTTACGGCTTTCGCAGGTGCAATTGCATATTTGTATAAGCAGGTGATCGCTACACGGAAAGGCGTTCGGGCATTGCTCCGTGCCGATCTGATCCGTTTGTACAACAAATATCATGATGATCTAGGTTATTGTCCTGTATATGTTAAGCAGTCCCTTGAGGACGAATATCGGCAGTATCATGTGCTCCACGGAAACGGAGTTGGAACACAGCTATATAATGCATTGATGTCTCTTCCAACGGAGCCAAAGGAAGGAGAGTAAATATGTTTAAGAATTGTGTATTTAAGGTATCGGTAGACACACAGAAATGGATAAAAGCGGCAGGCATCCGCGCTATTAAGACAATGGCGCAGACTGCAGTGGCCGTGATCGGTACCGCGGCGGTGGTATCAGCAGTGGATTGGAAGATGGCAGTGTCGGCATCAGTGGTTGCCGGAGTAGTATCGCTTCTTACATCGGTTGCCGGTCTTCCAGAAGTGAAGGACGGTGAGTAAGATGAAGTTTAATGTACATGCCGGACATAATCCGGACGGGAAGATTGCGTGCGGCGCGTGTGGACTGATTAAGGAGTCCACTGAAGCACGCAAGGTTAAAAATGAAGTGATCCGGCTGCTCCGGGAAAAAGGACATAAGGTGTATGACTGTACCTGCGCCAATGGAAAGAACCAGGCGGACGTATTAAAGAAGATCGTAACAAAGTGTAACAAGCATAAGGTGGATCTGGATATTTCCATTCATTTTAATGCTGGAGCTGGCGATAAGAAGGGAAATGGCAAGACAACCGGAACTGAGGTGTATGTATATAGCGCCGAGAGCGCGGCGTATCCAGCAGCGGTTAGAGCGGACAAGGCTATTGCGGCTCTTGGATTCAAAAATCGTGGAGTGAAGGAGCGTAAAGACTTGTATGTTCTGCGTCGGACAAACTCTCCGGCGATGTTGATCGAGTGTTGCTTTGTGGACGACAAGGATGATGTAGAGCTGTATGTTTACAAGAAGATGGCGGAGGCAATCGTCAAAGGACTCCTTGATGATGTCGAGAACTAGATGACACGAAAGATGACACAAATTTCATGAAGTGCCTAATATATGGTATTCTAAGACTAGATATAGTGGGTTCGACTCCCGTCTAGTCCACTTATCAACTATGTGACGAACCCACTATTCGCATTATGCTTTATGAGAATA
>OGGI01000468.1_pt1 | contig 41008 bp, 54 predicted proteins | sample 1571051 | NCBI WGS metagenome assembly OGGI01 (sample SAMEA2582075, study PRJEB24529) | metagenome | biome: Human gut stool | place: China | collected 2011 | reverse complement strand
GGCTTTCATCGAAGAAAACCGTAAAAAAGCAGCTCGCCGTCGTGTAAGCCGCTAATAATGAGAACCAGGGAAACCTGGTTTTTTTCTGTTATTTTTAACTCTTCATCTATGACTAGGAACGGAGCCAAATTTGAAAAGAAAAAAATATAATATCATCACCTTCTCTTTGCTAGCTTTCTTCTTTCTCTTCGGTTTTTTATCAAAACATTTAAAAGAACCTGTAAAGCCAACAGCAAAAACGCATCACATCTCTCACAGCCTTTCATCAAAAAGCAGCTCATCTCATAAAAAAGAGAATACTAAATCATCAACAGCTACTTCGACGGAAGATCATAAGACAGATGCTAAAGACGAAAATAAGGACCAAGCATCTCCTTCAGTTCAAGGAACAAATCAGAAAACAAACAACCAAACAACTCATCAAGAGGGAAATCAAGAAAAGCCAAAATCTGCTGAAGGTGGTCGAGGTTGGGGCGGACCAGAAGACGGCTCTTATGCCATTAGTGGAGGCGGTGGTGGAGGTCACGATGCAGCCTTCACTCCAGGTGCTGGCGGAGGAAGTAATCGCTCAAGCTCAACTGATCAGAGCAATGAATGGATTAACGATGTTGATAACAATCCTTACGAGTACCCACAAGCTTCATCAAGCACAGACACAACTGCCAATTCCAATTAATGAGATAACAGAATACTAAACATCACCAGTATTCTATTTTGAACCCTAGTTAGGACTAATCCTGACTAGGGTTTTTGCTTATCAAAAAAACACCTATAATTCAATAGGTGTCAAATACATTTAGCTTAAATTTTGGGCAAACTAGCTTAAAACCTTTTCGTTAAAAGCCCATAAAGAACATAACGATAAAAAGATAAAACAAATGTGGACAAATCGCTTTAAAACCGCATGCTTAAAGGCTTAAAAATGTCCCCTGCCAACGATACCACGCAAAGAATAGGAACAAATAAAAACTATAAACACACTAAAATAAAGGGTTTATAGTTTTTTTATTTCTATTTCTGTCCACGCATTTCTGAAAAAGGTGGACAGAATTGTGGACAAAACAAAAACCCCGACATAAGCCGGGGAATCGAGAGTTTATCAAAGATGACAGTTTCACTGTATCCTTGCTTATATTATCATTTCTGAGATTGTAAATCAAATAAAAAAGCTATGAGATAACCTCGTAGCTCCGACAACGCTAGGTCATTCACTTTCAAACATGACCTTGAAACATATAACTATATAATACCACAATCCTATATTTTAGCAAATAAAAAACCGCAGTATCAGAACGTATCTGTCCATAATGGAAACTGCGGGATTGGTGTCTACCTATGAAGGCTATTCTCAAAGCCAATACTATTATACCACAAAAAAAGCCCCAGCGCAATGCTGAGGCTTCGACCACTACCACCATGATGTCCCTATTGTGGCGTGAGGGGAGGTGATATACTCCTTTTTTATTTTATAGTTTTCGTGGTCTAATTATTTACCAGTTTGGCCTTGTGTGGCTGCTGCACGTTCTTCAATAGCTTTAACCACTGATGCACTAGCTTCATTGATCGCTTTAGAGACAGCCGCAGTGTCGTTTGATTGGCTATTCAAGAAACGGTCAAAATCATCGTCTGGCAACGTCAAGTGTTTAGCACCCGCTGAACGTAGAGCGTCTACCGTTCCCATTGAACCGATACCAAACACACGACCGTTAACTACACCAACATATCCTTGACTTCCGCTTTCGCTACGTACTACATAATCCATATTTTCTTCTTCCTCTTTCTTGTTTACTAAATTATCACCATCGTTGATGATGACTACGTTCTTATCTAATCCGCCCGCTAGTCCCGTGCTAGTGAATTGCCACCAGCGCGTATGTTCCATGTTTGGATACACACCCCAGTAAGGCTCTGGGCGTACCTCGTAATCTGGGTACGCTGCAATCCATAGGCTATTCGGATAACGTGCAGTGATTTGATCTACATATACATTAGCCAATGTGTATGGCTTGTAACTGTAATAGATAGGCTCAAAGCCGTTTGATTTACAGATATCCATAAACGCTAGGACTGCATTAGTATTCGCTTGTTTATCACCGCTAGCGCCGTCTTCATAATCACACACTAAATAGCGTGGGTGTGATGGCAGATTACTGATAAAGTAATTCGCTTCACTAACAGCAGTACCTACATCCCCACCGAAACGAGCGAAATGATAGTAACCAATACAGTTACTTGTGCTGTTTTGCTGGCTAGCCACTGGACTAACCCAGCCCACACCCTCAGTAACTTTAATCACTGTGTTATTAGTGCCACTAGCTTGGCAGATAGCTGTTAAATCGCCTGACTGATATGCTGACACGTCGATAAAATAATTATCTTGTGCCATGCCGTCAAATGGCAATTCAAACCATCCAACCATTTGCTGAGTTGGTGCATTCCAATCGATATAGCTGAAATTACCAGCACTATCGAGGTTTCTTGTCACCTTGCGTGTCCAACCGCCATTATAGAGGGCATCGCCATTACCATCGATATTCTGCTCGATAGTAGTAACTGTACCGTCTGGGTTTTCTGCCACTACGAAACCGATATGCCCGAATTGGTGGTATGGTAAGCAGTTAGTTACCCACACACTGCCTACTGGTGGATTGTTTGACCCGTTAAAACGTGTGACTTTAAGTCCTAGACTTTCTGCACGACTTAAGCCATCGATGGCATTAAGATAGCTGAAATCAAGGTTAAACAAACCGGCGTACTGCAAAACGTAGTCAATCAAACTTATACACTGCCCGCCATAAGGATTGGTTGGAACAGTGACACGCTGATTGACTAGGCTCTCAAGCGTGTTTAATAATTGTGTTTTTGAAGTCATGTTTCTCCTTTCTTAAATTATTTTTGAATGCTCTGTTTAATCTCCGAGATAGTTTTCTCTAACTCTTCGACCTTTTGTTTCAAAGCGTCAATTTCACTTGTAGGTAATTGAGATTTAGTCACAAGTGGGTCTTCCGCCCATTTATTTTGTTCCATTACCTGTTTGAAAAAGTTATTATACGTTGGAAATAATCCATAGGCTTGGCTTACAGACAATGATGAAGATTGTTTATCTTTAATCTCCTTAATGTCAGCCCCAACCGCTTGAGCAAATTCTGTGAACTTACTCATAGCGCTCACGCTTTCGCTGCATTATACACGCTTACAATGTCTTCTTGCTCAATGGTATCGATACGAGTGCCCAACTCGGTCATTTTCGTAATGATACCACCGTTGGTGTTGCCACCGGCCGCTTCGATGTTATCAGCGATCTCCTTGAGTGTGTTAAGGTTTTCGGGAGCTCCACCGATGATGTCAGCTTTAGCTTGAGTAATCGCTTGCGTCAAGCGTTCCTCAGTGACACCAACGGTCTTGCTAGCGATAGATGCCTTGATTTCCTTGATGTCAGCACCCACGGCTTGGGCGAAATCATGTAATTTACTCATTTATAGTTTCCTTTCAAATTTTAGCTAGATTGTAGATATTAACGAGGTCTTCAGTAACTTCACCACCACTACCGGTGATTAACCCAGAGTCTCGCAATTCATCCGCTAGTAACTTTAACTTAGGGCTCTTGTCTGATGGAATAGCACTGTCTGCATTCAGTGAGTTCTTCACTTTGAAATTATTAGACGGGAAGATATGCCCATCTAGTTTAATTTCGAGGTAGTAAGTGCCAGTAGGTACTACGTTGCCCATTGAGAATGAGAACACCCCATTCTCAACAGTGATATCTTGATAAAGCGCCACCGTTTCGTCGTTTGACAACGTGAGCTTGCCAGTGCCGGACAGTTCCATGCGTTTTCCATCGTAACCCAAAATTTCAAAACCAAAAACGGAAGTGGTGTCCCCAGACTTGAGGACATCACCGCCTTGAATTTGGTTGATGGAAGTCATGAGCTTAGCCATAGGCTAGTCCTCACGAGGTGCATGGTAGTTTAGTGCTTGCTCGCTGTCAGCTACGCCTTTAGTGGTTGGGTCGGTAACAATTCCAAGAATTACCAAGATCACAACGAGGGTATTAACGCCCTCTTGAATGTTGCTTGGAATGTGAAGCCCAAATTGTTGCAACATGAGAAATACTGCTGAGATAAGAGCTACAAGAGTAGTTTTGTTTTGCAAACGTAGTTTAAAATTAATCATTTTCATTTTCTCCTTCTTCCTCGTTTTCTGAGGTTAAATTAAATTTTTCTTTGTCGATATTTTTCTTTATATATTTGTCGATATAAGGGATTTCAACCCCCAGTGCTGATAGACTAGCCAAGATACTAGAACCATAAGCAGCAATCATAGCGAAGATAAATGTATCTATGATACCGCCCAGATTCATGAAGACTGCGAACGGGTAGAAGATTGCTACAAACGTAAACATGGCTATATGCCCGACTAGCCCTTTTCTAAATTTTGAGCTTGAAAACTCATGGAATGCCCAAGCTCTGGATACTCCCAAAACAATGTCAGCTAAGATAACCAACATAAGTAGGAATACCCATAGATGTTCGTCTATGCCGTGGTCGTAGAAATCTTTGACCACTTGGAAGATGCCAAAGATTCCATCTGGTTTGTGCATCAAACCCTCCTTGAAATTTTATTAACCCCCATTTTTTAAAATTATTTCAACAGAATATTACCGCCGTCAGTAGCGTATGCGATAAAGTCATTAGTATCAACCACTGCCAAACGTCCACCGACCAAGCCAATGCGTTGACCGACCAAAAGCGAGTTGATACCAGTGTCTTCTTTAGCGATGTACCCGGCGTACTTAATCACACCAGTAGCCCCAGGCTCGATGTCATCAAGCGCTACACCATAAAACAAGTAAGGTTCCTCTGCTCCCAACGGTTGGACGGTGTTCCCGACCAATTTAACGGGTGTCCCGATTGTGATTTTAGCTTGACCGGTATTTTTAAGCGTTCTCACTTCGTCAGCAAATTCAATACGTTCCTTTCGTCCAGCGCTGTTAATAGTGATGTAAGGGACAATCGTATTACCACCGCCAGAAATCAAGAAGTGGTTTCCATGTCGTGAATTGCCTTGTTCTTCGAACGATTTGATAGATTTATCGATGTTGCAGTTCTCAATGGTAACAACCGACTTCTTGGCACCTGTACCGTAAGAACCAAAACGGATAGCGACGTCCTCGTTGCCTGTGATAAAGGTACATTTAGTAATCTTGACACGGTTTGATTCAACATTAAAGTTATCATGCATTGAGAATGGCAAGGTGTTTGACTTGAATGTGCAGTTATCAAAAAGATAGCTACCACCGCTCCCCATACCGGCAGCATAGGCTTGTGTTGAGCCCCAAACACCGGACTTGTTGCCTAGATGCTCGAAGTAGCAATCAATATACTTCATATCATTGTTAGCAAATTGATTGTTTGTTTCATCGTGGACGGCATAGCGAGTATTTCGGACTGTGATCTTGATATTCTTAATGAGATTGTGTCGCCAGACATTCAAAACGCTGATACGGCTCGAAGTATTTCGAGTGGTTTTGCTATCTGGCACGTCCATCTTAAGGCGTACATCACCAACACCAATGATATTGACATAATCGGGCACTTCAATACCTTGACGCTCGCTGTTGGTGTTCTCGACAGTACGAAGGAAGTTATCACCGCCCAATTCTTGCAAGATGTCGTATTCTCCGCTATGGATGTAGATAGTGTTAGGATTGTCAGCACTACCAGCACCGACAGCCTTGATGGCTTCGGTCAGTGTGCTGAAATCTCCACCAGATTTTTTAACAGTGTAGTCATTCTTGACCTTAGGGAAAGCGATTGGTGTATTACTTTCAAGAACGCTAGCTCCATAGTTAAGATTTGGGAGTTTAGCCGCTGCTGCAAGTCCGCCCTGGATAAGTTTTGAAACTGGGTCAGCAAGTCGTCTTGTGATTAGCAGATAACCATTTTCTGTTGGTGTGTAATCTTCGCTGATAAGATTATCGGCACTCGAAAACTGTTTAAGCTTACGATTATCAATGCTGAAATAGTAAGTGAAGAATCCTCGAACATCCTTCAAGCCGTATTTCTTGCCTTTCTCAAGATAATAAGGCGGGTAAACACCCCAATCTGGTGAATCTCCCTTGTTTTGAGCAGTACCATTGTAGTATTTCCCACGAATAAGCGTATTCTCGTCAATAAGTTGCTTGATTTGGGTTACAAAATCCAAATCAGTAGCTTTGACATCCACTTCCAATTTAGGAATTTTAAGGGAGATGTAGCCGTCTGGGAGGTTGTTTAAATCAACGTTAGCAGCAGATAGTTCTGCTACTGACGCATTGAACACTTTAGGTTTAGGGTCGTCGTTTCGAGTGGTAATGTAGAGCAGCGAGTCCTCTGTGGCCGTGTACTCGGTAGTAACGACTGTATCGTTGTTCGCAAGTTTCTTGATGATACGGCTACCATCTATGGATGTAATGAATGACAGCACCCCACGAGCCCCAACGATATAGTAAGTCTTGCCCTTGAGTAAGTTAACTGGCAAGTATCGGCTCCATGAGTTGTTGACATCGCTGATAACCTTACCGCCATTCTCAACCCAGAAAGTACCAGTGATTCGGTCTGTCAGCATTTGCTTGATACCTTGGGCAAAATCGACGTTATCTGCCGTAACTTCGTTACCACCAAGCCCACGGGACTGGTAAACTCCGCCCTCTTTCCAAGAGCGTGCCCCCTCGTCGTAGTAATACCATTTGCCGGTGTCCTTGGCTACTACAATACCATTGGCACCGTTTGGATAAGTGCTACTGATTTCTGATAGCGAACCTAAAACTGATTTGGGGGCATTGGATTCAATCTTGTTGAATTTCTTTTCAACGAATTCAGCGCTAGCCTTTCCGTTTAGAGTGTTTTCGATAGTGTTGAGGCGGTCATCCAAGTTGCCAGCTAACCCACGGGCTTTGACAACTTCCATGTTCGCATTACCACCGCTAGCACCGTCAGCGTATGTGATTTCAACAGCTTTAGCGATGGCTTCACGAACGTCTGCCCCTCTTGTTTTCTTTCGGATTGCCGTCGTCAAAACGTTGATGTTCTTGGTGTTCTCCAAGGGTGTGACATCATCGTAGAGATTCAAGCGCCCCTCCGCTTCTGTCTGTGGCATTAATTACCTCCTAATTCTTGTTGTAATCTAGCGATTTCAGCTTCTACGTCCTTAATCGTCCTAGTACGTTCTTCCTCACCCATGTTGAATGATGCAAGTTGATTATCATAGTTAGCCTTAGCTACGAGATAATCAGCATACGCCTTATCATAAGCTGCAAATTCTTCTGCCGAAGCGTTTGGACTAGGCGGGTTAGGTGCTGTTGGTGGCGTTGGTGCTGAGCTAGGTTTATTCTTGAGTGCCGCAAGTTGACTTTGTAGAGCCTTCAAGCGTTTAGTCTTATTAGCAATCGAAGTATCTTGCTTAACTCGCTCGATTGAGTTTTCAGCCTCTTGCAATTGCAATTGATACGCTGCAAGTGATTGAGATTGTGATCCGATGGTCAATTCAACTGACTGTGGATTCAGTATGTCAATTTTCTTTTCCAAAATCTGCAAGGTTTCAATACCAGAAAGTGGCGCATTGATAATCGGGTGTTTATTCCCGATTTCAAACTTATCGTATCGGTCATCAATCAGATAGCGCTCAACCGCTGAGATTGTCCATTTTGCGAGTGCAATTTTTTGATTGCGCAAATACTGCTTACCACGGGCTAGTAGAACGCTAGGATTGTCAATCTCTGTCCAGATTACTGGCTTACGGATAATACCGAATTCCTTAATAAGCTCTTTATCTTCAAGGAATAAACTGTGATTGTTGACATTCCAGATTGTGATTTGTTCCCTCGTAACGTCTGGGCTCTGGTCTTCGTCTGGTTGCTCTTTCTGAACATCGGCACCGACTGGCATGATCTGAGTGGCCAAGCCGTCAAAATCAATCGTCCGGCTGGCTGACTTGATGTTTTTACCGATTTGAATCGGTGATTTTTTAGTTTTTCCGATGTCTTTTGTCCAGTCCAGATGTAAGACGGTGTTAAGCTCGTATACTCTCAAATACCCACCGATGTTATTGATGATACGTTCTCGAACACAATCCCAAGAGCTTTCATATCCGATATAACGGAATGGTTTGTCTGTGCGACTATTGACCGTAACATCTCCTAAAGAATAGCGCTTGTAATCTTCGAGCTGTCCATTGGCAGCGTTTAACATTTCTAGCAAATATTGATTGGCACCACGGTTTGGTAATTTTTGGAACCACTGAGACGAGTCGTGAAGATATGATAGAAAATCCTCGCAAGTCACTTTCTGAGCAAATCCATCCGTTGTCATTTCATTAGTTGAGGTCAAAACTCGACCTACAAACTCAATTGACCCATCGTAGAGATTGACCACTTCAACGATGGACTTAAACGGCACCATCTTGTTATAAAGTGGGTGTGTGAACGGGATAGCAAACGTAAACTCATGAATGGTATTCAGCGCTTGTGTGACTTCACCAGCTAGCACCGTACCACCACGGGGACTGTACGCGTCATGAATCGTCTTGCGTCCGCTCGTAGTCCGATTGAGCTTGTCCCAACGTCTAGAGTTGAAATCAGTCCACCAATAGACAGCGTAGCCGCCTTTTTGCTTGGTCGTCTCTGGTGGGTCTGGGATGGTTATTTTTTCACCACCCAAGCCTTCCAAGCTACCGTCTTGTCGATAAAGGTAGACGTGAGTAAGATATTCCTCGCGATCATAACCGTGGTCAGAAATATTAACAGTGCAGTACCAGCTTCCACCCCACTGAACGCCTTGGTACCAAATTATGTCATCTTGGTCTGCGACTTTGCCGAATTTTTCGGAATAGTTTGTTTTTCGGCTCCAAGTTGGGAATCTTACTGCACTAGGTTTTTGACCATCAATGCTGGCACCAGATACCTTGACACTGTATCCAGTATGGCTAACGTTGAATACTTCAATTTTTCCAGATACTGTCATGCCATAACCTCGTTGTTGTAATGCATGGCAATAGTGCCATTACCTTTAGCCTTGAAATAGTTAATACCTTGATATAAGGTCAATGCAAACTCCCTATTTTCACCACGTTTCAGATTGTAAATTGTGCCGTCTGCGTCTGTCAGTGTGATATCTTCATCACAATAGATGACTGGACTGATGGAGGTGTCACCAGAATTAACAAAATAGATTGTCTTTTCTGACCTTGTATAACCCAACTGCCACTTAGTCCATGTTGAATCATCACTCTCAAAATCGAATGTGTCCCATACATCATCGAAGTATTCGTTTTCATGGAAAGCAAACGGATAGCACTTAAACACAATAGTAGCTACTAGATTCTTCTTGATAGGGTCATCAGCTACCTTGATGTGCTTAATCTTGCCCATCCAGTAATATCGACGGTCATGCGTGTCAAATAGCTTACGCTCTGTTTTAGTCACCATTTGCGATTTAATCATACGCTCTGCAACTTTACGGCTCTCATACTCCGTGAAAGGTAGTTTAAACTCGTATGTAATCTCTCTAGGCTCAAAAACACGTTCGCCCAGAATACTAGAGAAATCGAGTACCCCTTGCATGAAGGGGATAGACTCGACAATCTCTTTTTCATCGGGCGTTGGTGCCTCTCGTTTCTGCAAGTACCACCCAGCGTCCCGACTATTAAAATCGCCAAACGCTATATATTCTTTGATTTTAGTAATCATAATCTGTGTCGTCCTTTCAGTGTTTTTATGGTGTCAATAGCACTGTTAAAGTTATTAACTGTACCGCCGACCAATGCACCAGTATCTAATACCATGTTTTGACCTTGTGCAATCTGTTCCTTAACGTCTTCAAGAGCGTCAATCATATCGTTAAGCAAGCCCGCTGAGTGAGCAGCATAGGCTTCTTGACGTGCTGAGATGGTAGCGTCTGGGGTTTTATCACGCAAGACTTCCATCTTAAGCTGACTAGCCATGTTTGATGTAGCACCCGTAAGCATTGCATTAGCTCGAACATTGAAGCCGTTGACTTGGTCACGAATGTAGTCGAGACTGTTTGCAACCTCTGGGGCTGATTCGTCGATACCTCTAGCGATACCAAGACCAATATACCAACCAACTTGGTCACGGAATAGGTGCGATGGTGAGTGAATTTTGGCTTTAGCTTGTGCCGCTCTTTCCGCTTGTGCTACCAAGGCATTGGCTGCTGCTGTAACTGCTCCAAGAGCTGACATCAAACCAGCTGCAAGACCTTGACCAATGTAAGCACCGGCTGAGAAGAAAGCTCCATAGCCTGCTCTAGCTGCGGCTGCCGCTTGGTTAACGGCTGCTTGCGTAACGGCAACCAATTGCTGACCGCTAGCTTGCATGGCTGATACCATTTGAGCACCACCGGCACGGATAGCAGCAACCACTTGATTCATGCCGTTTCTGACCGCTGAAACAATCTGATTCATGAAGGCTTGCGTGCTAGCAACCATTTGTGTACCGCTAGAACGTAGAGCCGCAGTCATTTGCATAGCTCCAGACGTTACCGCTTGAACTGCTGACATCATGCCTGCACTTACTGCCATACCTAGTGACATCATCGTAGCCTGTAATGTCATTGCCGCAGCTCCGACTGTAGCAAATACACTAGCTAACATCATGACTTGAGCGCTTACCATAGCAAGTCCAGCACCAGCCATTTGGGCTGAGCTAGCAAGCATAGCAAGCTGACTAGATACCATAGTAGCCATCATGGAAACCATGCTGAAACCAGTCTGAGCAGTCATGAGTTGAGCACCAAACATGGTCACTGCTGAACCTGCCATCATCATTTGACTTGTCATTTGCATGAGACTAGTAGCGAACATCATAAACTGAGTGTTTAGCATGGTCATTGATGTACCAATCATCATGAATTGAGTAGCTAGCATTGTTGAGCTAGTGGCCATCATGGTCATGCTCGTAGTGATCATAGTTAATTGAGTAGCTAGCATAGTTAAGCTAGTAGTTAACATAGTCATGCTTGAGCTGATAGAAGTCATGCTAGCAGTGAGCGTCATTGAAACTGTACTGAACTGAGTTAAACCAGTCGCAGCAACCATCAAGGCTGGTGCCAGTGTCATGATTTGTGTTCTAAAGGCTGTGATAGGTCCCACGATAGCCGTTAAACCGCTGAGCGATTGACTAGCTTGGCTAGAAAACGTGCTAAACGCTGTTCCTGCCGTAGTGAGTAGTGATTGTAAGTTAGTGAATGATGACTGAATACTTGTAATCGTGCTTGAGAACGAAGTCAATCCAGATACAGCACTAGACGCTGAGCTAGAAACCTTGCTCATACCGTTACCGAGCTGAGTCATACCAGTACCAGCTTGAGCAAGTCCTGCTGAGTTGTTACCGATAGAGCCTACACCTTTAGCGACCGCCGCAAGAGATGCAGCCATGTCTCCGAGGTTGGTATTAGTGATTTTGACAACACCATTCGCCAATTGGTTGAATCCAGACCCGGCTTTCTGCGCTGCTGTACCAATCGAGTTAAACACGTTAGCCAAGCTATTCAATACACTACTAATAGCGCTACCAGCGGAAGTGATTACACTTGAAATGCCTTCAAACGCTGATTTAATACCGTTTCCGATACCTTCTGCCGCTGTGCTGATTGATGTTCCGACTGATTGGACCACGCTAGCAATACCTTGCAAGGCTGCACCAATAGCAGAACCTACAGAACTAATAATGCTTGCCACACCACTTAGGGCCGTACTGATAGCCGTACCGATACCCATTGCAGCCGTAGCAATTGCCATTCCTGCTGCTGACACAACCGATGCAATGCCACTAAATGCAGCACTAATCACACCGCCAATCGCTGTAATAATAGGCACAATTTGAGTGATTGCTGTAACAATAGCTGAAATGATTTGGCTGATAATAGGTGCAAGAGTCTGAACGACTGTAACGATGGCAGAAATCACCTGACTGATAACTGGTGCAAGAGTTTGAACAACTGTCACAATCCCTTGAATCAATGTCATAATGACTGGTGCCGTTGCTTGAATGGCTTGGACAATTACTTGCAAAACCATTGCAATCTGTGGCCCGAATTGCCCGATTACTTGAGCAACTTGGACGATGCAATTTGAAATAACCGGTGCGATTGCCACGATGGCATTAGCAATTATCTGAGCTACTGCTGTAATAGTATTTCCGATAATTTGAACAATCGGAGTGATGGCGGTAGCAACTGCACTGATTGCAGAACCTAGAGCAGTAGCTAGGCCACTAAATGCACTGATAATAGCTGGCAATGTTCCTAGAATGGATGTCCAAGCGTTACCGAAGGCTGTAATGAATGGCGCTGCGTTTCCTAGAGCAGTGCCGATAGCTTCAACCAATGGTGAAAGTTTAGCTAGTCCCGGTGCTGCTTCACCGACTGCCTTAACGACAGTAGCAAAGGCAGTTCCGAACGCTTCAACGATAGTTCCTGCTGCCTTACCAATAGATTCAACAACAGTTCCGAACGCTGAGCCAATAGAGCCGATAATTTGAGAAACACCACTGGCATGACTTGCTAGTAGTGAGAACGAAGCGACGATGATACCAATACCAGCACCGATTCCGACTGCTGCGATAGCTACCGATGCACCGAATGATAGCAAGGTAGCTGGATTGAGACCTCTCAAACCTTGCAAGGCGATATTAACTGCGGTTCCGATTCCCTTGAATGCTGTAGAGATACCCGTTCCGATACCCTTGGCAGCTTGTGAAATTGCCGAACCAGCGTTTTTAATCACGCCACCGACACTCTCAAACACTTGGGCAATCTTGCTTTTACCACTGCTTGCACTAGTAGCGGCTTCAGCCATGCCTTCTGCAGCGTTAGCGCCTAATTTCTTGAATGGATTTAGACTTTTAAGAAAATCCAACCCTCTCAACGCCGCACCTACTGCTGAAATACCAGCCTTAGCAGTCATAAACGCTGCTACCATTGCTAAAATACCGCTGGTGATACCGTTAAGCACACCCGGCGGCAATGAGCTGACAAACTTAGATACCGCTGAAATAGCTTGAGATATCCAGTTTACAAGCGTTCCAAGAGCTGAACCAATACCTGCAATGATAGACTGCATTTGTGAGCTACCGAGCACCTCACCGAATGACGAACCGATAGTTTTAAGAGCGTTCCAAGTATCTTCGACCGCTGCTTTGAACGATTGAAACGCCCCTGTGTCAGCAAATGAGGTAATAAAACTTCTAACTGACGTGGTGGCAATATTCAAGGCTTGCGAGATCCCGTTAGCAATGTCGCCAAACACTGAGCCAATGCCCTGCATGAGCTTGCTACCATCAATCTTGCTAAATAGTTGCTTGATTGAACTTGAGATATATGTGAAAGTCGCCCCAAGATTTTTTAAAGCTCCCGTGTTTGAGAAACCTTGCCAAAGTGAAGACAAACCACTGCCAATCTTGTCAGCAATGGCGTTGAAATCCATTCTTTCAATAGCATCGGTTAACCCTACTACCGCTTTGATACCGATTTGATTGAGTTTCTCAAATTGTGGCATCAACTTGTTGGCTAGCGATTCTTTCATCCCATCAATAGCTTGGTCAACGGTCTTGAATTCTGTGGCCATCTTACTAAATGTGTCGTTGTTACCGACCTTTGCGATAGCGTCGAAGAAGTCTTCGGTCTTAATCTTGCCGTCTTGGACTGCCTGGACCATTTCATCGGTACTCATGCCCATTTCTTTGGCAATAGCTGCAATACCGGCAGGCGTTTGCTCTAGCATGAGCTTGAAGTCTTGCCATTGAACCTTTGGTTTAGCCGCCATTTGAGTGGCTTGTTGGCTTAAGGTCTTCATGGCTTGTTGTGGGTTTTCTGCTGCCGCTGCAAGACCACCGAACCCCTTAACGAGCTCGGTTGTATTCTTCGTTCCAACCGCTGCTAACTGAGAATAGGTAGAAGCCATGTCGGACGCTGAATAGATGGTCTTGGTCGCAAAGTCCTGCAACTCGCCTTTAACTTGCTGAATCTGCTCGGTAGGCATGTTGATTTGTTGCATGTTGCCTTCAAAAGTCTTCCATGCCTTAGTCGAGCTATTAAGTTCACCGACCATGGATTTCATGCCATTACCGAGAGCACTGATACCGCCCATAATGGCACCACCGATTAAGTTAGCACCGAGGACAGACTTAAACACCGAACCAACCTTACCGGCTGACCCTTTCAAGCCTTCCAAAGCTCCCTTGATACGTTTAGCCCCACTTTCAGCGTCCTTTCCGTCAAACAACGCCTTTATGGTGACTGTACCATCTGCCATAGATTATCCCTCCTTTCTAAAATTCTTCTTCGTATTCTTCTTCCTCGATAACATCGTTAGGGAGAGCATAATCTTTTTGAAGCCTACGCATTTCCTCTTTGTACTCTGCTGAGTCGCCCTTTTGTGGCTTCCATTTACGAATTTTGATAACTTCCATAAACTTGGTGCCCTCTGGAAGTCCAGAAAGTAGAGCGTTAAACTTCTTCCAGTGAAGTTTCCCTTGCATGTCGAACAAGTCCATGTTGTAAGCCTGCAAGAATGACGCATAGATATAGTCACCGTCGTACCGAATGTCATAAGGGGCTTTTTCTTGTCCGCTATTGCTTACTGTGGTCTTCATGGGATTTCCTGCCAAATCATACTCGACATGGTTGTCCTCTACTGTTGAAAGGCTGATATGTTCTTCAAAGACCTCGTTAAACACCCCTGACATTTCCTCAACAGTGAAGTCTTCTAAAGTCTCGCCGGTCAAGATACGAATGCCAAAATGAGGTTTAACAAACTCTGGAACGTCTTCATCCCTCCACATTTCAAAGAGCCGTAGAACATTATCAAAGGACAGATTAAGAGGAAATTCTTCATCATCAATAACTAACTTGTCTGTTAGTTTTCGTGACAAATCAAGCATTCAAATACTTGTCGAGGGCTGCTTTTGAGTTTTGGCTTTCAAATTCCTCTGAAATACCTTTGATAGCTTCAATAAGATAGAACATAGCGTTAATTGTTGACTGACCAGCAAACGCATAGACTTGATTAAAGGCTTCTTTATCGTCAAATACTTGATTGAAACCATCTTCTACCAATGTCTTCAAAGCCCCCAATGCTTCCTCGTCAGTAGTTTCTTGGAACGCTTGGCCTTTGGCTTGCAAGTCCTCACCAACCGCCTTCATGCGTTGGATATTGCTATCTGATACAGGAAAGTTAAGTTGGAATTCACCAAAATCGACTGGGATGACATTGCTACGTTTTTTAATTACTACCATGTTGTTATTTCTCCTTTAATACGAAAAAGAGGGGAAGGGCTAAACCCCACCCCTCTAGTTGTCTTATCTTGTTTTATTTAATTAGTGATTATCCACCGACACCCGGTGAAGTAGTTTCTGATGATGTACCAGAAGCTGCTACTGGTGTTCCAGTAAGCCCAGAAGCTGCACGGCCAGTAGTTGCTGGCGTGATGTCATGTTTTTCTGGCGTGCGTGACCAGTTAACTTGGAATTTAATTGATTCAAGTTCATGCGCTTCACCTTCACCAATTTCGATTCCAGACAAACGTCCAAGGCCTTCTTTGTAATATTTGCCTGTTGGTACTACTTCTTTGTACCAAACCACAAGCTCATCAGCCAAGGCATCTTCCTTGTCAGCAATAAAGTCTTGAGCTTTATCACCATATTCACGGTGGCCTTCAAATGAGCGTCCACGAGATTTTGAAGTAATCATTTTCTCTTTAGTACCATCGCCATCAAAGTAAGCGACTTCATCGTCTTCTTCATCGTTTTCTGGTGAAGTTTCTTTGACACCTTTAGCAATCCACATGTATTTGTCATCAGTTGGTGGAGTGTCTGGATGTTCTGGGTCATAAGGTGCGATATAGTGTTTACGAATCGCATTTTTAAATTTAGCCATTTAATTAAGGCTCCTTTCTACTTCAATAGTTGCTTGCAAATCAAGCAAGTAAATGTAATAGTCTTGGTCATTGACGTCGTTTAAACTTGGTGTCTCGACCTTCAATGACAAGAATGTGTAAGAATTGTTTAAACTTGGTAATTCGAGACCGATTTTGGAAAGCTCAGTGTTAATCTTCCAAAGAGTTGCATTGACCTTCTGCTGATCTTTAGACTTAATGGCGATTTCAAACGGCAACGACAGAATCTGTGTACAAGCCATGTCTTCGTCTTCGACCTTACCACCGGGTAATGCGTATATTACCAAGTCTTCACCTTCGTTTAAGTAGTCTAATCGAGGTGTCAGTGGCAAGCCTAGACCAGCTAGGAAGACCTGCAACACCTCTGAAAAATCATTGTTATTCACTATTTCACTCCCATTGCTCTGATTGCTACTTGTCCCCACTGTTTACTGTGTTTAGCAGCAGCCTTCTTGTCCCAACGTCCACCAGTGCCAGGCTTTTGTTTCTGTGCTAGTAATCTGTCCTTGTTTGCAAAGAAAAACTTACGTTGTTTCTCTGAAAAGAATAATTTCAATCTGCGATTATAGAACCTAATTCTTGCGTAAGGTGTTGACCAAACCAACGTATCAACGTTAGAGTGTCCGCTACCTCTCAAGTGTCCGGATTGTACTGGTGTGTACTTGTTCATATCTAAGAGCATTTGATTGCTCATGGCGATTTGACCACGTCTAACCGCTTCAGGACTGCATTTTTTTTCAAGGCCCTGCAAGTCTACCTTGATAGTTACATCAGCACCCATCAAATCACCTCGATTTCATAGCATAGAATCTTATGATTAAACGGATGATACTGAGGGATGATTTTACGAATGATGTAGTCTCGGTGAGTGTCATTAACTCGACCATTCAACCAACTATCATCCAACTCAATGGGTGTGTATTTTGGATAGACCATGAGGACTGAGAAATTATTCTCACTTCGATTCTGACCACTGCCAGTGTGAGATACCGACCTATCAAATCTAACGGGTTTAAGAGTTTTGGGCTCATCATATATTACTTTTCCCCAACCGTCCTTTTCCCCCTTTGGTTTTTGAATCGTGACAGTGTCAACTAACATGCGTTTATCTATCATAGCCCACCGCCTTGCAGCCAAAACCGGCCAATGTCAGCCAGTTTAGAGCGTCAAGAGATAGATTGTACCTCTGACCACCATTAGACGATTTAGAGCCATTCTGATAGCTTACATGAGTACGCCCAACGGTCACACTTTCCAGTGATGACTTATCTTCTGCGGTCATGATGCCGCTTGAATCAAGATAAGCAATTTGATAAGCGACTGCTTTTTTTACAGCTTTCTTGCGGGGCTCGAAGTCTGTATCAAAATCGGTAAAGTCGTAGAAATTCTTGATATAAGCATCAACGATGAGACTGGCTCTAGCTGATAGCTTTTCAAAATCTTCCACGTCTTCAAAACCAAGTTTCAAAAATTCTGTTTCGGTTAAATATGTCATTCAACCACCCCCTTGCTATTTTAGGAGGTCTAAAAGCTCTGCCTTTGTTAGTGATGAAACGCCAGTCAAGCCTCGTTGTTGTGCAATAATTCGCAAATCAGCAACGGTCTTGCTGTCTAGTGTTTCATCAACTTGTACCTGGTCATTCTTAACGGGTGCTGCTTGTGCTTGCTCGCCGTTGTAATGACGACGCATTAGCATACCCATTAAGCACCTCCGAATTTAACGACTTTTGAATCGTCGTAAAGGTAAACACCGTAATACTCATCACCAGAGTAAACAGTGGTTTTCTTCAAAATGTCACGGTCGTTTTCAATCATGACATCACGTTTCAAGTTGATCACGAATGCTCCGTATTTGGCATCATCGTCTGTATCAGTTTGAAGTGAAGAAACTTTAACAAGGAAGCCTTTACCTTCTTCAATTTTCTTAGTGCGAACGATTTGCACGCCAGCAACTTCACCGAAAGTACCAGAAACGACAACATCAGCTCCAACTTCTGAGCCTTTAAGCCAGTTTTGACCGGCATCAGCACGCAATTTGATAGCGTCTTTAGGATTGATAAGGGCAACATAGCGAGCATCTTCCTCATCAGCGAAGATTTCCAAGGCTTTGTCAATGTTTGCTACCGAAATTGGAGCCTCAGTGATGTTTTGAGTTGCTGTTTTAGCCACGTCTACAAGGTCGTTGTCGACTTTGTTAGCGATAGCCAAAGCGATTTGGTTAGTAGCTTCACCGTAGACATTGCCATGTCCAACCAAAGCGGCTTTGTCAGTGATTTCAATAGCCTTACCAGCTTGTTTGATCTTCATTTTTGTTTCTTTTGTGCCCAATTGGTCAACCGGAATAGCTTGACCTTCTGTGATTTCAGTGGCATCACCAGAATATGTCCATTGTGGCACTGTAAGTTCGTCACCTGGACGACCTACAAGGGTAGTTTCTACCACGGCGAGTGGTGTGAATTTGATAAGTTTAGGCAATTTAGCTGAAACCATGTCAGCCATAACCTGTGGATTGATGACTTGTGCAGTCGTTGTTGTTCCAAGAACCATAGATTAAATCATCCTTTCAATTGTTGATATAGCTCTGGGTCTTTATCAAAAAGCTCTTGACGCTCATTGATTCCCATGCGTTTAAAATCTTCTTTGGTAAGTCCATTCTGACTAGCAGATGGATTTCCACCAGCAAAGATTTTAGGTTGTGCCGCTTGTTCTTCTTGCTTGAAAAGATATGGGCTTGTTTCTTTCAATCCCTTAATGACCTTGTCTAGTTTAGGTTTACCAGATTCATCAAGTTCGATTTCGTCAAAATTGATGAATTTAGCAAGGTCATCCGAATTGTGAGCGTCCACATCTTTCAAAGCTAGACGAATAGCGTTTGATTTGGTAACTTGAGCAAGATTAGCTTCATTCTCTGACTTGTAAGTGTCGAATTTAGCTTGTAAGTCCGTCAATTGTTGTTTGAGTTCCTCACTCGCTCCCTCTTTAGCCTGCAAGTCGTTGAGCGCTTGGCTTTGTTGCTCAAGTTGTTGTTTAAGGCTGTCATTTTCAGCTTGTAGCTCAGACTTAGCTTGTGTTTTAGCGTGTTCAATCCCCGAACCGTACGCATTCATTAAGGAATCAATCACTGCCTTATCTTCGATACCAGCTTCAACTAACATTTCACGTTTCAAACTCATGTTTAAAACTCCTTCGTTTTACGTCCGATGGACTGAATTTGCCTAGTTTTACGACATTCGACAGGTCAAAAAGAAAAACCGCATCAAATTGATACGGTTTTATTAGTAGTCTGTTCCTACAGTCAAAATTTGGATCACCAGCTTTCTGTAAAATCCATGTCTATACGTAGTATTGTTAATAATACTAGTTTACATCTTTTAAGCGTGTTTTTTTGCCAATATATCCCTTTGTCTAATGGCTTCACGAGTCTTAGCTAATGGGTCATCGTGGTATTTCTCACGCTCTCTATCTCGATACAAGAACGGGTACTTATCAACATACGATTTTAAGGATCTCTTTTGCTCTGTAAGCCTTGTTTTGTATTTAGCGGTCAATTCGTCATTGTGCATGACTTCAGCAACGTGGAGACGCTCTTTGGTGCTTCTAATAGCTCGTTCCATTGCTCGTTGTTTGCTTTGGACATTGGCATTCTTGATGGCTTGTTCCTCAGTTAGATTTTTTAAGTCATCGTCAATGTCTGGCATATAGTTGACACCGGGAATAAATGGGGTCATGGTATGTCCGCAGTTAACGCCCTGGCATCCTCCGGGCTTACCGTAGCCATAATCATCAAGAGCGTAGATTTTAACGCCTTCCTCAGTCCTAGCTCGCCCTGTGGTAACTATCTGATTTTGGATAGGTGCACACATTTCACGAGCCGTAGCCTTAATCGAGTAATAGAAGGTATCAATCCCTAGCTCTTGAGCTGGTCTCATTCGCATTTCATTGAATGTACGCCTAGCAGTCGTTTTGATGACTGTTCTAGCGTAAGCGTCAGCTCTCTGTCTGCGTCCAGCTCTGTCGGTATAGCCATAGAAACCACGCTCTTGAAACTTCATTATCGTTTCATCAAGGGCTTTCTGAGGTGTTGCCATGCCAGTAATTACTTTGGCTACTGTCGTCTCTATGATGTCCTTATACGTAGCTTGCACGCTCTTTGGCAAGGTCGTATTAATAAGGTTATGGACATCATTAACTGCTTGATTAGAATAGCTGACAAGGTCTTTCATCACGTTGTAGTCATAGGCGTTAGAGTTCAACTGCTCATGAGTATCTTTGTAGACCTTATAACCCTCGTTCTCGATGATGTATCTGATTTGCTTTTCAGCAATCCCAGACCTTTCAGCAATCAGTTTGATGTTGTAATCGTTCAGCATTCCGACATCAGCCATTTTTTCTAACTGCCATAGATAAGGCTGTTGGTCAAGGTAATAAGTCCCTCGGTCATGTAATCGCTCCACAACGTTGTCAAATAAGTCATTACATAATTGACGATAGATGTCTGAAACATTATCAGCCATCAGCATTAACTGTTGGTCATTCAGCTTGATACGCTTTTTTTTAGCCATAGCCTATCACTCCCCGTAAATATCGACCTCTTCACTTGTCCTAAAGCTATCAGCATTTACCATAGTCTCTTCGTTGATTGCTTGGTAAATCTCTTGAGCTTGTTCCTCGGTGACATTAAGAGTTTTCTCAATTGCCATCGTCTTGGGCGCAAAACCAGCGGCTACCATCTTAGACCAATAATCAAACTCGGCGTTTCGGTCAGTGAATACTCCATCGTCTAAATCCACGCTGATTTCATCCATAGTTGGAATCTCACCAGTGTAGAGATTGTAGATTTTAGCAATCTCTAAGATTGAAATGACAAGCTCTTTCAACGATTGCTCTACAAGAGTAGCGATAGAGTTCCGCATTTGATATGTGTCTGATTGTTCCGATACGACCTCGGTAGCGGTCTTCATGCTCTTACCATCGAAGCTAAACATACCAGCGGACACTCCCAATTGCATTTCAAATAGGCTCAGTCCTTTGTTGATTGCCTTAATGTAATCGTCTGAGCGGATATCTGTTGTAAGGTCGGTAATACCGATGCCCTTATCCATATCACCGCTGTCAAATTGCTCATAGACATTGTGACCTGTCTCAAACTCACGTTTGACTGTTACTTTCTCACCAGTAGAATCATACTCAGTCTTAATCATTTGAGTTGGTACAGCAACCCTACGCTGACCCATTTTAACTTCCCACATAAATTCATCATAAGTGGTATTAATAAAGTCCATTGTGGTTTTAGCGTTATCAAAGATAGATAAGCCTAGAGGACTGTTAATGTCCTTGTTATTCATTCCAGGCGGCTTAAGGTACGTAAATAATGGTCTTGTAAGGCCGTTGAGTGTCACAGTCTCTTCCAAATCTTCGTAGAGCATTGATAGAGGTACACGTTGACCGATACGGGTCTTTGATTCTGACTCATATAACTCATTAGTTATCGTGTAGCTATCCTTAGTCCACTCATGGAATTCAATCAGACTGTAATATTTTACTTTCTGACCTTCCGTCTTGAGTGTTTTAGTGACAATGGCAGCACTTGATACGTCTTGCGTGTTCGATTGCAGTGGCAAGAATACTGGTGCTTGCACGAATGACACTCTGACACGGTCATCGTCAACGTATGGACGCATAGCGAGACCACCAAGAGCTAAACAAGACTCTAAATAGCGCTCAAAGTTCTTGCTAAATCTGTCAGTCTTAAGTGTTTCATTGATGAATGTGTCAGCCGCTTCGTTATCAACTTGAATCTTAGCTTGCTCATTGAAAACAAGACTGGCTACCTTCTTAGACGCTGTACGTCCAACGGGCAAGTGGTTAAAATCACGTTTTAAATCTGTTCCATTGCTGTCTCGATAGCTCACACGGTCAAACGCCCCAGCAAAGTATCTGAGATTATCCATGATACGATTGTATTCTTCGGGTGAGATAGCGATTTTTGGGTGGTCTGTGATACTGTTTAGACTTTGATTAGTCATCACATAATTACTCCTTTTGAAGATGTTCTTAATGGTCTGTATAATTCCCATTCTTTCTTTCTCCTACACTTTGAGACCTAAGTCTCTAGCGTTGTCTAGTACAAAATATTTAAATTCATCGCAACAGTGGTCATCCTCTTTGATAACTTTTGGGTCGTCAGAATGTATCGTCTTCTCGTCATATCGATACATCTTGTGTTCTTCGTAGAATATCTTGTTACTTGGGATATCCAGATAATAGAAACGCCCCTCGGCTAATAGACTGATAACCATATCAACCATGGTCTGATTCTTCTTCTTGGCTACCGGATGCCATCGCTCCCTATAATCTTTGAAATATTGGTTACGAAGTGCACCCTCTGCACTATCAATGGTCATTTTAAGTTTAGGCACTCGGTACTGCTTCATAATCTTTTCAATGAAGTCATGGATCATAACAGTCAGCTCGCTAGGTGCCTTCTTGACGACTTGACCAGCCGGGCTGTAATAGAATGTATCTAACAAAATCACATTACCCTTTGCAGTCAGACCATAAGCACCGCATGCAGTCGCTGATTGTTGGTGTCCGGTATCGAGTGCGAACGATATCCCGATAAGTCTATCGTCTGTTGGTAAGCCGTCGATAGCATGGAATGTACTCATGTTATACACTTGATTGCCAAGGCCCACCGCTTCACCAAGATATAAGTAACGGTAATAATCGTAATCGTTCTGCTTAATGCGTTCGATATCTTCCAGCATTTGCTCAGTCACGAACCCTAACTTATCATCAAGATAGGTACTTGAGTGAGCTAAATAATTGTCATTAGTCTTGATGTCTTCAAACCACTCGTTTATCCAGCTATACGGGTTTCTAGGCGGGTTGTAAGACCAGAAAAATTGAACAAACTGTGCTTTCTCATGTTTCTGCCGCATGAAAGTGACATTTGACTGGTCGAAGTCCTCAGCGTCGTTAAACTCAGCCGCTTCTTCGTACCATACAGCAATGATATTCCCGATGTCGTTTGATTTCAACTTCTGGAAGTCGTCTTGCCCGTAGAAATAGAATGTTGAACCAGTACGCTTGTGAACAATCTTAAACGGGCTTACAGTGGCCCTAAACTGATTGTCCAGACCAAATAGACTAATGGCCCATTGAACCTTATTAAACACGCTATCACGGATCGTATTAGCTACCTTACGAATAACTACCACGTTAGCTTTCTCACCAGCCATGATGTACTTAATCATCATATAGACAAGCTTCAGCACGATAACCGAGGACTTGAAAGAGTTACGTCCACCTTTCAGCACGTTGTAAGGCTTTTGAGACTGCCAAACCGATTTGAAATGCGGGTTAACGTTTTTCTGAATATCAATCGTCACCATTTGGGATATCCTCCCATGCGTTGACAATATTGAGGTTCATTGTACCTTCAACCCCGCTGTCAAGCTGTTCTCTTAGCTTTCTGATCTCAAGCTCTAGTTTCTCGGACTGTTTAGCCGTTGGATAACGTTTCAAGATTTCAACAATCGCTTTGATAACTGTATTGTTGTCAGCCTTCTTCATCAGCCTTTCAACTTCACCGGTCAACGGATTCATCATCAAAACCTCTTCGTCACGTTTTCCTCTAGCAATGTCGGATAGGATGGACAAGGCTTCTTTAGCACTCATGATGTTCGCATCGTGCATTTTCTCGACTTCCGCTTGGATAAAGCGTTTAATCTCAACATTTCTCAACAGTCTTTCACTCTGTGAACTTGCCGTTCTTTCGCTATATCCTGCGTTAATTGCTGCCTGCGTTCCGTTGCCTAATTTGATATACTCGCTAGCAAATAATTTCTGTCGTTGATTTAGCCCAATATGTCCACCTCCTTCACTGCATAATCAAAAAAGACAACCCACAAAATGAGTTGTCTCCGTTTTTCTTCGATAATATAATAATACCACTTTAAACAGTTGTAAGATACCGTGCTTCATCCGTCAAAATACCGAAATTTCAACATTCTACAACTAATTTGCCATCTCTATACAATTCAGCAAATGCTAGGATAGCATTATTGAGTAGCTCTTGAAAAGCCGTTCTCTCGAATCCGATTGCTTGGGCGATTTGCCAGTTTGGTTTCGGTGGGTATGCCAGATATTTCTCTATCAAGATTCTGCGATAATCTGGACGATATAGCCCGCTAACTGCTTGCTCTATGGCTTCTAGCTCGTTCATGGCATCGACACGCCTAACTGCAATATTTTCCACCGGTCTACTCACTCCGCTGCCACCTCTTGGCATGAATGTGAATTCCTGTGTTATTTTCTGCTCAGCTCCGTCGTGTGCAATCTCTCGCCAGCGTGGATATTCTCGAAGTTTGCGCTTGCAACGTTTGATAGTTGCTTTTTCATCAATTTCCGGCAATAGCATTGTTCTGCCCTCTCTGGTATAATAGTAGTGTTGACTTTCAGAAAGTGCCGGCCATTGTGTCGGTCTTTTTTTATTTTAGCTCAAGAAACGTTAAGAGACTTTATTGAAAAGATAGAATACGTATTTATTCTTAGGGTGTTTCTCAAGCCTTCTATCACCTCCCTTCTAGCCATCGACACCAGCAAGGCCTTTGGCTTCTTTAGTAATGCGATATCGATAAGAAAGAGGGTTTTTCACATCCTTTTTTTCTTAAATTTGCTGGGTTTGTTTGAGCAAGGTCTGTCAGCTTGCTCGTGTTGAAAAAGTGTCGAAAAGTGTTCAAGCCACTAAAAATCTATATCCATTTTTTAGTGTATTTTGACAGACAATGACTGGCAAAGGAGTCGAACCCTTGACAGCCTGCGATAGATAAAATCATTATCGGAGATATTTCTCCTTTTCAAGAATAAAGTAGTAGAATTATGGAAAATTTTATCCGGTTTCCGCATTGCAGGCATTAAGCCTTGGATAATCACGCCACCAGTAATGCGCTTTAGATTGGTAAACAAAATAAAAAAGGTTCCTCGATTCTAATTGTTTATTTACTGGATTTGAGTGCATCCACGACCAGTCACGCTTCTGCTGATTTGAATGAAAAAATAAAGGATTCCTCGATTCTATATTTAGATTGACTGGTAATAGCTAGCAAGGGAGTCGAACCCTCATAAACCGTTCTAGCTACACGCCTAGTGCATAGGCTGTATATAGGGCTTTTCTGACCGTGGTCTTCTCACGTCCTAGCTTGCCTTTAGTTCGGTATTCAAGCATAATGCGATCAACTTCATCGTCCAATCTCTCGCTCCATTCGTAGTTATTGAAAACAAAGTCGATAATCTCGCTGAATAGCTCTCTTGATAGCATCCCTTCCATTTGAATTACCTTTAACGGTGTTAGTGCAGCTTTTTCTATATAACACTGATTAAGGGCATTTTGGGTGTTGTTAGCTTGCTTTTGGTTGCAACCCTTGACCTCTCTGATATAGCGATTTAGGTCGTTAGGGTGTTCCTTGCGTAGTTCTTCCACTTCCTTCTGGAATCGCTTAAATAGGTGTTCTGGCAGTCCTGCGTTGATTTTATCCAACACTGGCTTAGTGGTTTTGCCCCTCGTGTAATTAGTAGACAGATAATCTTGAAGGTCGTCGAATAATTCATCAGAAATGATGCCTTCTAACCTGTCGACAGTCGCTGGCGATATCCTCGCACGTTCAACGACTGCACTATTAAACGCTTGGTAAATGATGCGGGCTTGTACTTCGCTGCACTGTCGCACTTCTTAAAAATACTGTTTATAAGAGCCTTTTTTGTGCGTCTCTCTCAGCGCCGCATGCTCACTGACTAACCGTTGGTATAATTCCTCGGTCAGCCCGGAATATTTGTATCTAACACTCATGAGCCACGTCCTCTTAAATAGCTAGGGATATCATCCCCGACTTGCACGCTGTCGTACTGCTCTTTGCTAACTAGGAATTTCCCGTAAGCGCCGCAATCAAGCGTGTAGAGTTTTCCGACCATTTCCTTGCCAGTAATCTTGCCGTGCAATACAGTGGCATTATCAGCCTTATGCACCACGATAGCTTCCACTGGTCTGTTAACCACTCGTAGGACGGTGGTCACGTTAATGGCTAGTGAGACTAGTAGTAGAATCGTGGCTACTGATAGGTCGTTATAAATCTTCTTCCTTGACGAATGTTCCATTTACCATCTTCCCCTTTCTGTTCTTAATTTCCTCGTATGCGATACTTAGACACTCAGTTACATCGAGGTCTAATTGATGTGCTAGCACAATAATCGTTACTAGCGTGTCACCGATTGCGTCCTTAAGCGCAGATTGTGGTTCCGTGAATTTGGTCGGTTTCAAGAGTACATCTCGAATCTCTCCGACCTCTTCAGTGATACGCATCCACTGTATCTTCGGGTCTGCTTGCTTTAAGCTGCGTTCGTCTGCCCATTGATTGATTTTAGTAATTAGGTTATTCATCCGTCACCTCCGCATTCTCGATTTCAAATTCGACATTTTCTAGCACTAAATTATTTTGAAAATCTCTGAAAGCTTCGATTGCGTCTGCATCTTCGGGACTGTATATAGACACTTCTTCAAGAAAATCGTCAATATCCGTGGTGCTAACGCCACACCCTGTACGTTCGTGAGTTACTTCTGCTTCCAGCCAGTCGTAACATACAGTGTAGCTAATTTCGTTAATAGTGTATTTATACTTTTTAATCTTCATCACTCCACCTCTTTCACTTCAACGCCTTCGCAATCGAACACCCAGCCAAAATCAGCATCTTCTAGCTCTTTGCGGGTGTGCTTGGTTCTATAGCCTTTAATTTCGTCATTTGATGCAAAAAACCATTCTTGATTGTCTAAATTTTGATTGAGATGGGTGGTGTATCCGTCAATCCCTTTAACCCGAACTGTGTATCGTTTTTCTTTCTCGACCTCGTAGCCAAACTGGTGCATGTTGACGAGGGTTATAATAGGATTTTTATTGTCGTCGAACATCCAACCCTTGGACTCATCATCGGGTTGCATATCCCAATGTTTTATAAATTCCCAAATATTGTAATCTAGGTACTCCTTGTGTTCCTCATACCAATCCGCAACATACTGCGGCACCACTGGTTTCTCAAAGAACGAATCGTATAAATCTTCAGCGTAAGATACCGAAATGCGTGCTACCTTTGATAGTTTCCGCACTGCTTCATCTTTGTCCATCATATTGTTTCACCTCTTCCAACTCCACACGATACATTCTTGAATTTCGGTACTTAATACCTCTCAAACGATGTAGTTCGTTGATAGCTTCGTTCTTGTTGTTGAATGTATGCACGCTATCAACCATATCGTCGTAGTAGACTACTACCTCATATTTCATATAATTCCACCATCCTTGCTAGTAATTCCTTGTCTGGCAACTGCTCCAGCGTCAAGGTACGGTTCAATTTCTTGGCATTGATACCTAGCTTAGCGCTGATATATTCCATATCTTCGTGATTAGCCCAGAACCATCTCGAAAACTCTTGCGTTTGACCTAATACACTGGTATGTCCATAGTTGCCGGGTGCATACACACCAACTAACTTATCCTTGTATTTGCTATTCATTCCAACTCCTTGATTTCAAGCTCAATGCGTGGGTTAGGACTATACTTCTTGCGAGCTATTAAACCACAAACAATACTGTCGTCCGTCCACACGATACCTTTTTTATCAACCTTGTTATATCCAGCGTTTGAAATGCTATCAAAGAGCGCTTTGATTAGATTGTCAATGTCGGGTTTTTTAGCATGCCAAAGTCTTTCAGCTGTGAATTTCTTGAATCTGTCCCACGTTTTAGCTCTAGCCTTTGGTGTAGGCTTTTTTGATATGCTCAAAGGTGCTTTCATGTAGAAAGTGACATCAACCATAATCGGGCCGTCAAAAAATTGTCCGTCGTATTTTTGCTCGATAAGTTGAGAGCACTGACGACGCCACGCTTTCATTTTTGGGTCTTCATAAGTACCGAATTTGCTGAATCGTGGCCTTGTCTGAGGTTTTGGCTCGATGTTTAAAATCATCTTCATAACTTCACCCTAGAATGGCAAATCTGAATCTTGGATATCCATAGGGTTGCTACCCCCGAATGGGCTGCTTTCTCTCGCAAAGTTTGGCCCTTGCTGTTGCGGTGCTTGTTGACCATAAGGCCCTGCATAGCCATTATCATTGCCAAACGTTCCCGATGCGTTGCCTTGACTTGCGTTGCCACCTTCACGAACTGCACGGCTTTCTAGCATTTGGAAGTTTTCAGCGACAACCTCAGTCACGTAAACACGTTGACCTTGCTGATTTTCGTAGCTACGAGTCTGGATGCGTCCAGTAATACCAATCAACGCCCCTTTTTTAGCCCAGTTAGCCAAATTCTCAGCTTGCTGACGCCAGATAACACAGTTGATAAAGTCAGCTTCACGCTCGCCGTTAGCATCTTTAAAGTTACGGTTAACGGCTAGACTGAATGTAGCTACTGCGATGTTACTGGTCGTGTATTTTAGTTCTGGGTCACGGGTTAGGCGACCAACTAGAACGGTCGAATTGATCATAGTTTTCTCTCCTTCTATTCACGATTTAAGAAATCGTCCAATGTTAGAACCTCATGCAGTTTCTTTTGTGACTTGCAATAATCACAATGGCCACACTTCTTAGGTTCTTCGTTCCCAAGTGCTACTTGGTAGACTCTAGGGGCGTGCTCTGTGATATAATTTAGCCCTTCTTCAAGCCATTCTTCCGTCAATTCAATGATTTCCTTATCTGGCTGTTTCTCTTTCGAGACGGCCACGATAAACGGTTTGAATGTTGGGTAGTCCATTTGACGTAGCAGTTCTAAATATGTCCCTAGTTGGACATGGTATTGAAACCCTAGAATGTTGTTGACTGCCGTTGGTACTTTGACATGCAATTCCTCAGACCATTCCTTAGCCCAGATAGATTTCATGGTTTTTAAATCAACCACATAACCTTTTGAAAAATTGATGCTGTCCAACTTGCCCTTGAATGGCACTCCAGCGATAAAACCAGTAACAATCTTTTCTTTTTCGACCTTATCGCCTTTTTTTCCGTGATATAGATTGTTAAAGAGCGTGTCATCCTTTAGCGTTTCGATAACTTTTTCAGCTAACTTGAAATCCGATAGCAATCCATGAGGTTTTCGACTAGAGAACAAGGCTTTTTTGTTTTCTTCTTTGAATTTCTCATGAGCTTCTTCGCTCTCGAAATAGCTATGGACATAGTTGCCAAAGAGTAATGGCTTTTGATCTCGTTCATCGTCCCAGATACCATCATCGATAGCTTTAGCCCTGGCCTCGCATTTCATGTATTCCTTGAAACGACTTACAGACATATAGGTTTTGTCAGAGTAGTAATTTTCCTCTGTCAAGATGGTTAAATCAGTCATTTTCTACCTCTTTGATTTTGGTTGAATCACCCTCGAACAGACTAACTTCTTCGATGATTTCACCCGTTTCAGCGTCTACACTTTTATCTGTTTCAGATTCGGCTTCATCACTCATTAGGTCGCCTAGAAGTGTTTGAGTGCCCTCGTTTTTCGGTGTGACATCGATAGGGTCAGTTTTTACTTCCTCAGTTTGATTGTCTGAGATAAGGCCCTCTTGCATCTCTGTTGAAAGTGGGGCGTACTTGCTCAAAATGCTCTTGAGTACGGTTTTTTGAGCCATAGCGTCAAAATCAGTAGACCAAGGCCCTCTTGCGTAAGTCTTTGAAAAGCGTTTCCCGTGACTTTCTGCTTGCTCTTTTGTCCAGAAAGTCAGTTTCTTAAAGCCGTTAACAAGCTCGAATGTTGCAAAGTAGCCATAAACTTCATCTTCCGGCTGAGTGAAATCAATATCCAATGTTTCAAATAGTGGGTCATACGATTTAAATTGTGCTTTGTAGACCTTACCGGAATTAATGGCCTTAAACTGACCAGAGCGGATAGCTAACTGGATAAGCCCTTTATACCCAAGTTGGAATTGTGCATCTTGTTTGTAAGGTACGATGTAGGCAAATCCCAAACTTGGCTCAATCGGTAAGTTAAGGACTGCCGCCTTCATTGCTGCTGTCATGATTGAGGTATTGCTAGCTCTTGCTAGTAGATTGTTGTTATTCACGATTGACAAGAGGCTTGCGGTAAATTGTCGCTCATTCCCGTTGAGTACCTCTTGAAATTTCTGTTTGACTGCTGGAGTGTTGAAAAAATCTTTGTGTGCAAGTTGATTTGTCATGTTCTGTCTTCCTTTTTGATTTAAATACCCTTATTTCGCATTTTAAGGAGGTGTAGTGCAATTTTAACGGTGTTCTAGTCTATTTATACCACCCACCAAAACACACGCCTTAAAATCGATTTTAGAGGGGTTTTCTAGTGTGCGCTAAAAATATGCGTTGATTTCTTAGCGAAATACATATATTCGTTAATTTTGCTGATGAATGAGTATAAATCTAGCTCGTCCATCATTTTTTGTTTATGCTCTTGTGAGAATACAAGCCCGTGAATGCGCTCGTAGTCCTCAAAGAGCTTTAGTTTTACTTCTTCTTCCGTCAAAGCATCATCCTCTTGTCTTGTTGCGTCTTAAACTGGTATACATGTTCATTCGTCGTTCCAAGTCCTGTCTTTTTGAAAATTCGAGAATAAACACGTTTGCCATAAGTGCCCATGATATCCCGTGGGCTCAAGTTAGTCGTGATGATAGTCTTGGTACGCTTGTTCAGAATGCTGTACAAGATACCATTAGACCACTCTGTCACTTTCTCAGTGCCCACGTCATCCAATACTAGCCATTCAGCTTCCGAAATCCGTCGGATATACTCAGCTTCCAGGCTGAAATCTTCTTTGATTTTGGCTAATAGGTCAACGATGTTGATGAACAGCCCCATCTTCTTCGTGTGGTCGGACAAAGCCTTAAGCGCTGAATAGGCTAGATGGCTTTTACCGACACCAGTATCACCAATCAAGACAATGTTGTATTCTTGCCCGTCTATATAGCCTCTGAGTTGACTTCGAACATTCTTCAAGTCCTCTTTTTGTTCTCTAGTGGCAGCCTTGTAGTTATCAAAGCTAGCACTTTTCAAGTCGTCATCCAGTAAGCTGAAATCTTTGAGGAAGTACAGACGTTTTTGTTCTTGCTCACGCTCATACTGTTCTTGTGCCTTGATTTCGTTCTGTCTAGCTTGTTCCTCCCGATGGCAAAGCTCACATACAGTGTATGGTTTGCTATTTGGTAGCTGAATTGTGACATAGTGTCGATTATGCTTGTCGCAGTATTTATCGCTAGGGGTCATATACTGCCGTCGCATTTGTCTAGCTGTTTGTTCTAAAGTCATAAGCTATACCTCAATACTTGCTACAAGCTGGGCCAAATTTAACGGGTCTGTCATCATCGAAACTTTTACGGCTGTCAAATTTCCGTTGTTCTTCATCTTGCTGGGCAACGGTGTGGATACCATTTTGTGCCCATGCTCTTAAGATGGAGTTAATATACCCAAAACCTCTTTTTGAGTTATCGGCAGCTCTATCTATGGCACGTTTAACCAACATGATTTCCAACTTATCGAAATCGATATAGCCTTTCAGTTTTTCCATTTGGTATCCATCGATAGGTCCAATTCTTTCTTGATAATATTCAAAAATATTAAAATCTGATTGGTCATCAGCAGCAGAAGAAGAAATTTGACTATTTTCTGATGTTTCATCCTCTCTACTGTTAAATTTACTTAAATTATATTTACTTGTATTATCTTTACTTATATTGGGGCAACCACTGGTTGTCGTTTGGTTTACCAGTGGTTTACCACCGGTTTCATCGGTGTTTTCCTCTAGCAATTCTTTATAAATGCTAGGTACATATCTGTCTTTTCTGACAGTGTTTTGCTCGTGGAAATCAACCACGAAATAAACCATTTCATCGTTAAGAGGTTTTACAAATTGCTTGATGACTAGAAGCCCTAAGTTATCCTCGTTAGCTCCTATCATTCTGAGAATGGGGAACGCTTCCACCACCCCGTCATCATCACAATTTTGTATAAGGTGAAAATATAGGGCTTGGGCTTCCAGGGGCAAGCGTAAGAAACGGTGTGTCTGAGTTACAGTTTTACTTATCATCCTACGGTTTCCCATTGTTACCTCCTGTGCAATAATATTTCTGATTATCTGACATATTTAATACCTACCCTCCCACCGCTGCTTTATTTATTAATTAGCAAATAATTCCATAAGCGCTTCGATGCCATTCTTCAAGGATTCTTCACGCTCCGTGCGTTCAAAGTCCGAGCCGTCAAGTTTAGTTACGTTGTATTCAGCTTCTACGATAAGCACTTCGCAGCCAAACGCTTCAGCAAGTTTGTCGAGCTTGTCTTTTTGTTCTTCGTATGGTTCAATCGGCAAGAATAGTGCCTCCCCCAAGCGGTCAGTAAACACTGTTGTAAACACTAGACTTCCTCTGTCTTTGTATTTTTCAAGAAATCCATCTTTTTCAGCATTGTAAAATACGACTTGTGTTTCTGTTAGTTTCATGATTATTCTTCCTCACCTTCGTTGTACTTCTTGAAGCTCAATCCCAAAGTTGTGATGCCTGCAGCGATAACCACAAGCCCAAGAGTTGACATGATGCCCTCTTTTTCACCAGTGTTAGGGAGAACACCGCCGTAAACTGTCGTATTTACCACCTCTTTTGGCTCAGAATCGAGCTTGTAAGACACTGTGGTAGATTGTGCCACTTTGTCATTAGGACGCTCTACGCTCGTTTTAGGGGCTTTTTCTGGCGTGCTAGGTTTTTCTGGTGTTGGTTTAGTTGGTTCCTCTGGAATTTCAAGCTCTGGCAAGTCCAAAACTGGTGCATCAAATGGTACGACACCTCCAGACCATTCTGGCTTATCAATGCTAGGTGCATCGAATGGAGTAGTTCCGCCATTCCATTCTGGAATTTCTACGACTGGAGCTGGTGGCATCAAAGGGATGTCGTTAATGTCGATTGATGGTTTATCATACACTGGCGCATCGTTTGGCACTACCCCACCATTCCATTCAGGCTTATCATATTGTGGGGCGTCAAACGGTACTGTTCCACCGTTCCATTCTGGTTTGTCTAGCACTGGTGCATCATTCGGAACAGTTCCGATTGGCTCAGTATATTCTGGTTTCACACGTTCTTCAGGAATACCAGGGATGCCACCTTGAAACTCTGGAATTTCAACTTTTGGAGCTTCACGAGGGATTTCAAACGTTGGCTCTGGCTTGTTCTCACCGCTGGCGTCACCCTTTCCTCCTACGAGTTGTACATAGCTATACGAAGTAGCTCCATCTGTTTCTGCTTTCAACTCAATTTTGTTCGTTGGGTTAACTGAGTCCTTGACAGCGTTAACAAGCTTAGTCTTATAGTTGATGTAGATCATATGATCAAGGCGATCCATTTTAATTGTGAAACCGTGGTCTGATTTACTGATTGATTTTACTAAATCCATAGCAGAACCTTTATCAATCCAAGGGTCTACGCTTTCAATCGATTTGATTTCGAAGTAATTATCAACAAGCTTTTGATTATCACTCATCTCATCAATGATTGTGACGTAATTCAATAGACGTTTAGCGTAGTTAATACGAGCAGTCCAGTTGATAACAGTTGGGTCATTCTCGTCTTGACTACCCCATTTAGAAAGCAATTCATCTTTACCGATTTCTTGCTCTTTTCCAATATTTACAGTAACCACTGTACCATTGAAATTAACGTTAACTGGCTTGCCACTTTCAACCTTGTCAGTCCACTTAGCATCGAGCTTCAATGACATTTGTTTATTGAGTGGATGGCTCTTGAAGTAATCGTTAAATACGGTTGTTACTGTTTGTGTCTTAGGGTCAGTTGAAGCCTTACCAACAACAGCTTTTTCTGGGTTATAGACATCAAAATCATAGTTTGTTTGGAAGTTGATTTCTTTTGGAAGGTTGAATGTTACCTTATCCCCTTCGTTGATAGGCATATCATCGGGGAATTTGACATCTTTATATTCCACCGTAAAACCGCTGTATTTCCCAGTTCCGTTTGATTGGTCAACAACCACATCTGGATTAGTTACTTTAATTTCGTTGTCTTCTTTGACAAATTCAGTAGGCTGTTTAGGCGTTTCTGCGACTGGTTGTGCTACTGGGGCAGTAGCTTCCGCTGGTTGCGCTGTTTCAGTTACTACTGGTGTTTCTACCACTGGAGCAGTTTCCACTGGTGCCACTGTTTCAGACGGTGTCACCGTAACGTTCCCGGCATTGTCAGCCGTATAGACATTAGACACCGCTGGTGCTTCTGCCACTGGTTGAGTGGTTTCGTCTGCTGACACTGCCCCAGCTCCAATCAATAGAGCTGTAGCAAGTGCGAGCGTGCCGCACAAGCCATAAGCTTTTGATTTAGTGAAAGATGGTTTAGCGATTGTTTGAGTGTTAAAAGATTTCATGGTATAATCTCCTTGGTGTATTTTTCTTGCATGGGTTAGGGCCCATGCTTTTTTTAGTGCTTCAATCCGCACCCATAGCCCCACCGCTTTGTAAATATGTTTTTTTAGAAAGATAAGTGTGGGAAAAGTAAAGTTTATATTTTGGGGAAAGATATGGGTATAAGTACACTCCACGATGGGGCCGTGGCTACGGATTGAAGATAGTGATCTTATCGGTTTCCGTATTTTGCCAAAAGCTCTTGTTCACGTTTTTGGCGTGCTTCGTATTTGCGTTCGTTTTCCTCGTATGGTGTCCATACTGGTTCGAAGAAATATTCTGGTTCTTGTTTTTCTTTTACAAAGAGCCATTTAAATAGTTTTTTCATTTTTAAATTCCTTTCTGTTTTCCCTAACCGCACTAGAGAGCTAGTGAGGTTCATATATATTTAAAGAGACTTATGAATATCAAATCTTTGTTGCTTACTTAGTTGGTATCGTTCAGTTTCCTCACTAGCTCACTGTTACGGCTAGGGTATTATGCTAGGCAATCTCTTGCCAGTTATTGTTAAACCAATCTCTGACTGCATCCCGTGGGTATCTAATTTGTGACCCTCGCCCTTTGTCGATTTTAGGAAAACCGTCAAGGTTGGTTATTCGTAAGAATTCTGTATAGTTTCCGATTCCTAGCATTGACTGACACTGTTTAGCAGTTAAAATCATTGGTAGTGTTTGATCTAAGTCAAACGCTTTTGTTTTATCTGCTATCACTGCCGTTAACATGCTATCGAATTGGTCAGCCAGTGGTTTGAATGGGTTGTCCATAGGCGTTACCCTTTTTCAAGAGCGATAAGCTCTTTTTGTTTTGGTGTCTCACGGATTTCAAACGATGTGAAATCGTCGTAAGATAGATTTTCCAAGAATTTGACGGCATTTTCAGCGTCAACATGTTTGATATTGGTGTACTTGGTAACATTGAAAGCTTTCTTCAAACGTGAGTACATCAAGCGGATAAACTGACCTTTCTTGGATGCGAACAAGTTATCACTTGGATGTGTTTTCTGTTCTTCAAAGTAGAAATCAGCAAACACGCCAGCTTTTCGAAAGACAATGCTCTTAATTTCAGTGGCTTCACCGTCATCAATATGGACTTTCTTGTTAACTTCTTCAATAAGGTTTTCCAGCTCATTGAATTTGTGATTTGTTTTTCTAGCAGTGATATCCATTTCTTCTTTGATGCCGATAACCTCTTTTAAAAGTTGTTGGTTAACGTCGCTTTGGACAACTAGATTCATCGCTTGTTTTTTCTGCATCTCAACTGTTTCAGCGAGCAGATTTTCTTTTTTCTTGTTTTTCTTCTTACTCATTGATAATTTCTCCTTCTATGATTGTTCTTCCATTCTCTGGAACGATCTTATTCATTTCCTCTAACCAGTTTTCAGTTAGCGTCAAGATGTCTCTGAGCTTTTCAATCTGGGCATCTTTGCCAATCCCTTGGATAAGGGTTTTAAATCTAAGCGGTGCCATTTCTTCGTCAAAGAAATTTTCAAACTTGGTTACGAGCTTACTTAGGTTAAAGATATTGGTAACACTGTTTTCTAGTTTCTCTTTATCAGCTCGTAAATGTTCGATTGAATCTTTCAAAGCTAGTGCTTCCGAGGTTTCCTTTTCGAGCATTTCATAAGACGCTTCTTTAAGTCTTAGGCTACGTTTGACTGATTCAAGCTCGTCTGATAGGTCTTTATTCTTTCCTAGTAGCTGTTTGTTTAGCACTTGTGTAGCTTTGTAATCATCTGGAATAACTTCCTTTTCGATTACCTTTTCAGTGGTCTTGGTTTGTTTGACACGTTCCAACTCACCCTTGACCGCTTCCAGTGCTTGGTCTTTTAGCTTTAGGCGCCGCTTGACCTCTTGCAACTCTCTGACCGTTGGTGATTCGCCTTGTTCAATCTTTTCAATTTGCTCTTGTTTCTCTTCCTCTGGAAGAGTTGCGATAAGGTGTAAGGCGGTTGTTCCTAAATGTTGCAACGTTGCAACATTTGGAAGTTCTTTCGCTATCTTCATCATTTTATGTGCTAACGTGCGCTCTATATCAATTGTCTTCAACCACTCTAAAAACTGGCCATGCGACAAATCATTTTCTTTAACGTGGTTTAATCGCCTTCCGATTTCCCAGAATGATTTTCCTACGTTTTCTTTTTCCTCTCTGATTTCTGATTCAATCTGAGAAAGGTTGTTTGATAGTGCTATTTCGTTCATTGTTCCCTTTCTATTTTTTGATATAATAGTTTTAAAAAATAATTGGAGTTTTATTGTGGAAGTTCTATCAAACAAAGCGCATTGCTTAATCAAAACATTTATTAAAATTCGGAAATCTAACAAACGGGGCCGAATTTACTATCAAGACAATCAAGAATTACTTGATAACAATCGCGTTTTTGTCCAAGAACTTTGTGACAAAGGCTTATGCGTCAAAGACGTTTCTGGCGACGTAGGTCTCACGGAGAAAGGTCTTTATTATCTGCCAGAACACAAAGCATTCATGGATCGGACGCTATTAACTTCTTTATGGCTTCCATTCATAGTTTCTATTCTAGGAACATCTTTTACCTTGTTTCTTAATTATTTGATAAAACTTGTGATAGGCTTAATCAACTGTAAAGGGTAAACCAAATAACTTGTGGAGAAGCAGTTTGATAATAAGGAAAAACCCTACCCCAATAATCGAACCCAATATAGAGCCGACAATTGCCAAAAAGGTACAACTTATCAGTAACCCAGTATAACTCCAAAGCCAATCGTCAATGACGTCTTTGATTTTTTCAAAGGCTTTTTTTATTTTCTTCATGTTTGCTCCTTTCATAATTTTAATTATTTGGTTCAAGTTCTTGAACTTTATAGTTAAAAAAATATTCAACTATCTCATCTTGTGAGATTTCTAATAGTTCCACCGCTTTTACAATTTCGTCTTGTTTCCACTTCGCTTTCCCGTTGATCTTGAATGAAAACCTTGAGGGAGTTAAGCCGATAGCTTTTGCAAAAGCTTCTTGCGTCCCGTATTTTTCTTTAATGCGACCCTTTAATTTAGCGTAGTTAAATCTCATTGAGTTCTCCTTTCTAAGTTCAATCTCTTGAACTTTATGGTTTTATTTTAATCCTTCTCTTTTTATTTGTCAATAGTTTTGTTCATTTTTTTGAACTTTTTTTTATTTTTTCTTGAACTTTTGTATTTTCTACTATATAATGAATCCATAAAGGAAAAAGGTAAAGAATATGAAAAATACTACTGCTTCACGTTTGCAGCAAATTATGAGCGAACGGAACTTAAAACAAGTTGATATAATTTCTCTTTCGAAAGCCCATCAAAAAGAACTAGGTGTAAAACTCGGAAAGAGCGCTTTGTCTCAGTATATCAATGGGAAATCAACACCAGACCAAGAAAAGTTAGTGTTACTTGCTAGAACGTTGGGAGTATCTGAAGCGTGGCTTATGGGATACGACGCCCCTGTTACGGATAACCCGGCTATTGCAAAGGATGATACAATCGCAGGATACACGTCTGACGACCTACGAAAGATGGCAGAGAATGCCAAGACCTTCGATGGCAAGCCTCTTACAGAAGAAGACATCGATGCCATCCAGAATATTATTGAGATATATTTGAGAGGGAGGTAGGGATGCTAATATCTGAAAGTGATGTTTTGACATTAAATAGTTTATGTGAACATCTGCAAAGCAATCTTCCGTCAGTTGATTCATCAAAAGACTACTGGTTCGTTAGAGCTCAAAAAGGGTTGTTCTATAAGAGTTTTCTCAGTGGCGGTTATATTGCAATCGGATGGAATCATATTACTTTTGATGATTTGGAGAATCTTGATGAAGAATCTGTAAAAAGCAAAATAAAAGCCTTCGATAAAAATATCGAAAAGCCTGGTTCCGCTTATAATCAGATGATGAAATTTACTTATAGTTTGAATATTGGTGATATCGTCATCGTACCTTCTGAAGCTCCCAACGATTTTCTAGTTGGCGAAATTGTAAGTCGCCCATATACTGAAAGTGACGAAAATATTGAATCTGCTTCAAACATTTGCCCTTTTAATAAACGGATTAAAGTTCATTGGTTGGGAATAATTCCAAATAGAGATATCGACCCGCAATTATATAAACTAGTTTATTCAGGCCATACAATCACAGATGCCAATCCTTACAAGAAATTCATCAACCGTGGTCTATACGATGCCTATATCGACGAAAATTTTATGAGTGTCACATTCAAGGTGTTGCAAGAAAATAATGTAGACGCTTTTGGGTACACGACATTCTTATATACTCTGACGCAAATGATCCGTATCATCGAAGACCACATCGAAGTTGGAGACGAAAAAGTAAGCCTACGGACTAATGTTCAGTCGCCAGGCCCAATTGAATTGATTGGTAAACCTGAGGTATTGATTCCTATCCTAACTTTTGTCACTTTATTCGCTGGTGGACGCAGCTTCCGAAATCTCATAAAACGTAATGGCGCAAATATTGAAGTTGATTTAAAAAACGGAAAATTCAAAGCACAATTAAACAGTGATGGTGATGAGGCATTAAAAAAAGCCCAGGCAAATAAATTAAATTCCGAGGCTATTGGTTTACTAATTGATAAAGGTTTAAGCCCTGAATTTGAAGGAGCTACTTCTCAGCTGGATATCAAAACACCAAAAACTGCTACTAAGATTCTTCAAAAGGAATTACTCGAATCTGAAGAAATAAGTGAATAATTAGTTCAGATAGTATAAAACTGCTTACTAAAATCATTAGATAGGAACTAACATTTATTTTATACGTAAGTAGTAGTTTCAGAATTAAAGAAACAGCCATGAAAATAAGTGCAGTAATTTCAAATGACACAGATAAATGAGCGTATATTTTTAATTTCATTGCTGCCACTCCCTTTCGATTTAATTTTACAATATGCGCTTGAAAAGAGCAATCAAATTATAAAAAAATCAAGGAATTATCTATGACAATAAATGAGCTACTGGACCAATATCAAGTAAGTCTCGCTTATTTTGATAACGAGCTATGGCCACGCCCCGGGATTTACATAGACGACATCAAAGTTATCTTTGTCAACAAATCATTATCAAAAGAGGCTCAAGAACGCGTCATATTGCACGAGTTAGGGCACTATGATAGAAATATCGGTAGTTACGAAACACTGCACGAAAAGCACGAGCTAGAGGCTGACAGGTACATGATTGGTCATTTAGTTGCTGAAGCACTTGACCAACTCGAAGACAAACGAGAATTTAACTACTTACAATTTATGCAATACCACCAACTGACCACTACAGCCCATGAGTTGATGGTCATTGATGAATATTATGAATTGATAGGATAATTCGTAAAAAAACAACAAAAAGCCCACGCTCTCAAACTTTGGCGAGTCTGAGCGTGAGGCTGGCAATTACAAGAAAGGATTTTCATGGAGATAACCTCGCATGATGTCTTTTCTTGTACCCATTTTAACAAAAAAGTGAGGTAAAAACAACATGGCATCATACAGGAAACGCCCAAACGGCTGGGAGTATCGAATAAACTACTACGACTCTACTGGCAAACGCAAGCCGAAGTCAAAAGGTGGTTTCCGTACTAAATCTGAAGCTATCAAGGCAGCGGCTGAGATGGAACTGAAATTACAAGACAACATCACTGTGGATGAAGATATTACCTTATATAATTATTTTAAGCAGTGGTGCGAGGTTTATAAAAAAACCACCGTTTCCAAGATAACTTATAAGGCATACATCAACACTCAACGCAAGATAGAATTATTCTTTGGTGATAAGAAACTAAAATCTGTTACTGCCACACAATACCAACGTGTGTTGAATAGCTATGCTAAAACTCACGCCCAAGATACTGTCGAGCGTTTTAATGTGCATGTCAAATCGTGCGTTGAAATGGCTGTGCATGAAGGATACATCAAGCGTAACTTTTGCAAGTTTGCTAAAATCAACGCTAAGAACAAAGGGCGTGATATTGAAACGAAATTCCTAGAGGTCGAAGAATACGAGCGGTTGATCTACGAGACAAGCAAGCATCCAGAATATGCGTCTTATGCAGCACTTTATATCATAGCTAAAACTGGTATCCGTTTTGCTGAGTGTCTAGGCTTAACGGTGGATGATATCAACAGAGATACTGGCATGTTATCAGTCAATAAAACGTGGGACTATAAAAACAATACTGGTTTTCTACCAACAAAAACAAAAAGCAGTATCCGAGAGATACCGCTTGATGATGAATTTATAAATTTTATCGACCAACTGCCACCTACTGAAGATGGTAGACTACTGCCTTCACTATCCAACAATGCCGTCAATAAAACCTTACGGAAAATCATTGGGCGTGAAGTACGTGTCCACTCGTTAAGGCACACTTACGCCAGCTATTTAATAGCCCACGATATTGACTTGATTTCTGTATCGCAAGTTTTAGGGCATGAGAATCTGAACATCACATTGGAAGTTTACGCCCACCAGTTACAAGAGCAAAAATCACGAAACGATGAAAAGATAAAACAAATGTGGACAGAATGTGGACAAAATGGCTTAAAACCGCATGGTTAAAGGCTTAAAAATGTCCCCTGCCGGAATCGAACCAGCA